>Ga0214544_1008787_pt1 | contig 16447 bp, 12 predicted proteins | sample CNSS3metaG_FD_160074 | JGI IMG/M metagenome (GOLD analysis project Ga0214544, IMG submission 160074) | Root nodule microbial communities from cowpea collected in UCLA plant growth center, Los Angeles, California, USA - CNSS3 | ecosystem: Host-associated > Plants > Roots > Nodule | place: USA...
AATTTAAAAATCCATTAGTGCGTGATATGCTACTTACAATATAATGAAGGAGAGGAAATGAAGAGAAAAAAATGAATAGTTTTTCTTCTAAGGAAAAATTATATATAACAAATCTAATTTGGCCCCCTATATTTTTAGTCCAAGTTTCGCCACTGCATGTGATGTGGTGCGAGCAACCATTTACATCTTATAATGGAGAAAAGGAGATACAAGGTTAGCAAACTCTAGCCCTACCTCTACTCGAGCTTGCACGAACCGTTGCTTTAACAATTTGTACCCTTTTATTATAATAGATGGGATTCATAACTTAGTTTCCTTTAATCTTTCTAGAAAATTTAATGTTTCTAAATTTAATGAGAATTTTTACATTTATGGGATATCAAAAGTGAAGTGTGGTATTATTAAGATAATTTAACTCTTCCATATTTCCTTGAAAATACATAGCATAATCTTAAAGAAACAAAAGTTATATTTGAGAATGATGGATGAATAATTGAATATTACCTTATAAACTGAGAATGTAAATTGACCATATTCTACCTTTCTAATTTTTCCTCAAGGAATTTACTCTTTAAGACCCTTCTTCAATAACTTTTAATACTGTTATTATACATAATTATTCCGTTATTCATAGCTTCCTTCTTTATAATATGCTTGTCAAGAAAAATTCTCTAAGGTCAACCATCTACTAAGTCTTAGTGTGAATATAGTTGATAGTTAAAAAAAAAAAAACACTTATCAGTATTATGTTATTATGATAACTTTAATGTTACACATAATTTTCTTTTAGTATTCTATCATACACATTATTAGTACAATTGAAGGTTTGATTTGACGAACTTGGCGATATAACAGTGAAACCCAAAGGAAAGGACATTTTCAACTACGATAGCTATAAGATGTCTCATTGCCACCCATAAAACCCAACACAAAGGGTACGAAATATCTACACCTTATATAAAAAGTGTGAAAACATGGTGACATTCTTTATTCTTCTGTATCAAATATCTCCTTATCTGCTCCAGATTTACCGAAGAATCATCACCTAAAGTGTGTATGTGCAGCTTCCATCATCACTTCTGGCTGTTGGATCATAGTTTTGTGCAGTAGGGTCAGTGCAACCTTCAGGAACAGGAACATGAACTTGCTGAGCTGCTTGTCCTGCACCAAACAATTAAGGAAACCTTTATTTAGTCTTGTTCATTCATCATCACTGGTTACTCCAACATTATCCTGAAGCCACAAGGTGCTATAAGGTTGGAAGGGAGAACGGAAAAGGTTGTGGTTCAACTCTTCTACTAATATGTGGGAGATATAAGACTGGTTTGAAAGGTTTGGAAAGAAGAGTGGAAGAAGTTGTGGATTTCCACTGACAAAAACTAACAGCTAACATTTGCCGATAAAAACAGAAAAAATGTTGAAGTCAGAAACAGTTTTCCCATCAACAACTTTAGGATCAAATCAAGGGTCTAACCATAGAAGTTTCCTGTCTTTATGGCATCTTCATTTGCATCTCCAAGTGCAGCCTCTTTGAGGTATTTGTCAGCCAGTTGAACTCTCTTCACATTCTCTTGCTCTTGGACAAGCATGTTTCCATACTCAAGGAGCTTGTTAAGAGACATCTGTGGTTGCTTAAAAGTTGGTGGTCCCTCCTTTGAATTCACTAGCTTTTTCCCAACATTCTCCACTCCCACACCAGAAATCCACTTTCTCACTTCATCATCATACACTCTGGCCCTCAAGGCACCAAAGAAATCTGCATAAAAATCCATCAAACAGTTCATTATTCACATTTCATCATACAATTTGACACCAATGCCTCAAACTTCTATGGTGTCTTCTTTTTAACTAAAATGATCTGCAAAAGCATCACTGTAAAGACTGAGATCCTGACCAGGTCAGCACAGCACCTTAGTCTATCAATAATTTGCAGAATATAAAAAATATATATGAAGAAATAGAACAAAATAGTGAATGACCAACCAAAATCCACCAGAAAAACTTAAAATTAGACTGACCAAGTCTATCTCTAAAAAAGTCATATCCGACAATAGTAGGAATATGCTCTGCCACCAGTAAATTCTTGAAGATAAATACCAAGTGAACTTAATCTATTACCTTATCTAAAGATGTGAGGAAATCTAAGCCTAATTTTCCTTAAAACAAAATATAGTTATTCCATCTATTCACAAGACTCCAAGAAACCAAAGAGGTGTTAATAAAAGCTTATATTACTAGCATGGAATCACATTCCATCCATTATGGTAAATGAGAAGATAAGGAATTAGCAAATAAAAGTTTGGCTTAAGCAATTCTTGTAACTATACCCTGTTTAAATTTTATTCTTTTCAGGTCTTGACAATAACAAAAGTCATCAAATTTAAGTTGAGGGTAAGGGATTCAAAGCACATTTGTTGTAAATACAGGGATTAAAGTTGAGTAAGAACTAACACCAAAAAAGCCTTATATTTACAAGGATAAAATATATTTAAGTTCATAGTTTTAGCTTGAAACTTGAATTGAGGTGTAGCTTACCAATAGATTGTCCAGGGAAAGTGTCAACAAGCTTGATAATGTCCTCCTTTGGAATACCGTCTGTTCTGAAAATGCCTTGGCAGACACCAATCCTGTCATCTCGAGTAGGTGCCCAATAGAACTTCTCCATACGTCCATCACGAATGAGAGGAGCATACAATGTTGAGAAGTCATTGCCAGTGACTATGATTGGAACACGGGGATTCTCCTCCTTGTTGTACATGCCAGGAAGTTGGACATTGGTTGGGTTGTCAGCAATGTTCATGAGGGTTGCATTCACCATCTGGTTGTTCACAGTGTACTGAGTTGTTCCACCAAGCCTACCAGCTCCAGCATCAAGATCATTGATGAACAGACAACACATCTTTCCTTTTCTGATAATGTCTGCTGCCTCACGGTACCTTTGTCTGATTAACTTTGCAGGCTCTCCAGCATTTCCACTTTCCAGTTCTCCAGCACTCATCATTATGGGGCTGAACTCAAAGGCAATAGGACAAAGAGTTAATGATGTTTTGGATTGTAGTTTGTAATTTTGTATGTCCCAAACCATGGTTTGGAGACTGAATATTGAGTTTCATGCATAGATAACATGTTTACATTGAAAAAATCTCCTTTGAGTTGTATTTGAACATAAATTTGGTTGTTATGAGGATCCTTAACCCGACCATTCTTCTGAGGAAGCAAAATCTACATAGGAATACATTTTCTCACAAACTAAGAATTCTTAACACATAACCTAACATTTGTGTTAAGAAGTGAACTTTAAGTTTAACTCAATCCTATAAAACCTTATTATAAGATAAACTTTTCACCAACTTATATACTATAGTTTTGGTTGTTATGAGGATCCTTAACCCAACCATGCTTCTAAGGAAGCAATATTAACTTAGGGATATATTTTGAAAGTCAAACCAAACTAAGAATTATGACATTTGAATTTGATCACCTCTGGAATATGAGATACCCATATGAGAGATCTGACACCACATTCAACATAAAACCTTAAGATTCGGTGTTTATGGATCTTATTTTTTCCATGTTTCATTCAACTTTCTCATTTCTAGTCAATATAAAACTTTTAACTCATACTCAGATTCTTAATAAAATGGTATCCTTCTCCTAGCAAATGGGGTAATACATATTGGAATGGAAATAAATAAGCTTACTTGATTCCCATCTTGGCAAAGACAAGCTCACATTGGAAAGATTTCCCCTGACCCTTGCCTCCCCAAATACCCAAAATAAGAGGAACCTTAATATTTGGCAAGGACAAAAAGTTCTTGGTGATGTGAACAACAATCTTATCCATGAATGCAGGAGCAATATAGAAGCCATCCATGGTGTTGTCCAAATTGTACCTGAAAAATAAGTCCATTAACATTCATCATATTCACATAATGCAAACAATCCAAACTTAATATTCCAACTCTTTTTATTGGCCATGTTAAGTTCAAAGCAACAACTTACTGACGAAGACCAGCACTGATGTAATCATAGGAACTCATGACAGCATAGTGAGTGCCACTCTCCATGGGAGCTTGGAAGAGAGTGTCCACCATTCCCTTCCCTCTAGTGATATCTTGCTGGTCATCGGAAGTGTCATAAGCAAGTCCAGCCCATCTATCCTTTGAAGTCTGCTTCTCCTCATCATATTCAATCTGTGCACGAACCTTGAAATTCCCACACACACTCTTCTGGCTAGAACTCACACAACTGACTTTCTTCAAACAGGTTCCAAACAATGCAGAGCCTGCCACTCCACTGCTAGAGCCATTCAGTTTCAACTGCACAAAAATGTAACCCCAGTGAGCCATATAAACCCCAAACTCAACACCAAGATTCATCCTTTGCAAGAAATTGGAACAGACCCAGATAGTAAAAACAAATCAAATACATATTTGATCACCAAAATTCTAAAGAGCCCCAGCATGTCTATACTCTATGGTAAGCTAAAACTACTGAAAACATGGACCAGACCAGCATTATTATAAGTGAAACAAAACATGTTGTAGCAATGACACCAAAGTTTGAAGAGTTTAATCTGACATATACATAGTACCGGTGCCATGTTAACAGCTCCAAAAGTTGGCACTGAAGCAGCCATTTTGACTCGTAGAGGGGAACAAGACAAGAGAAAACTAAGTGTTTCAAAGTGTTTGGTTGGATTCAATAGATGAGAGGGTACTTTATAGTGTGATGAATGTGGAAAAAGTAACAGAAAAATCTGTGGATTGGCTAAAGAATCTATCAACAGCCACAAAGGTGGGGTTGGAAGTACTGCGGTATTATTAATACGTGGCTTTTGGTGACATGGACGTTGGTTTTGGAATGTGGTTTTTGAGTGCATTGGACTTTCTAAGAACAAAATGGAGGCTTCTAGGAAATGTAGTTATTTGAGGTTAGAGTTGCAGCATCACCCTCCACCACTCATATTTTGGTAGTTTTGTTGCTGCAAGATTGTGAAGAAAATAGAAAAACAAAAGTCACAATAGTTCCGCGAACAGAAAAAGATTTCTTCTGTCACTTCAAGAAGTTTTCTTCTTTATAAGATAATGGTCTCAAAAAAATTAAAATGAACTAAAAAAACATTCAAGTACCTTCGAGAGATTTAAATAGCAAGTTTTTAAAAAATATTTAAAAAGTGTCGTAAATTATTTTTTTTTAATCTGAATAAATGGACCTAGAATTGTCTAGAGACAAATAAGGGCAATATAAGAGACTTTGTTTTAAAAAAATAGAATGAAAAATTAAAATTAGATTTTTTTTTAAATTAAAATTATACAAGTTCTCTCGTATACCTTTTTCTTTAATTTTTTTTAATATGTATGTTAAACTTATTTACTTTTTCAACATATTTTTCTTTTTAAGAAGTTTTCGCGGAAAAGATAGTTGAAAATCAGACCTTAAGTCCAATTAGGTCAAACCTACTTTCAAACTATTTAGATAATTTCTGTTCTCAAATAAATAACAAAAGTCTTGTTTACTAAATTTTAATGATTTATTACGTTTATTATTTAATACATACTCGTATTCGAGAATCTTAATTATTATTAATATAACAAATAATGAGAGATAAAATATATTATATTACTTATGTCCAACATTATGTGATTATAACAAGCAGAATATAACTCCTACTAATTTGGAGGATATCTTTAAGAATATGGATTAACCTATATAATAAAGTGCCAACGACTATGTAATGATAATAGGTCCAAAGAGTAATGGGCCTAATGAGCTTTAGTCCATGAACTAAGCCACAAGTCAAGATGAAGAAGGGAATGCGTTGTTTGAATTGAAATTCCTATAGAGGGAGATAAATTCACTAAGTTATGTCAATCAATGAAGAGAATAGCGCTTTCCATGTTCAATGGGGAAGACCCCATAAGTTGTAAATCGAGAGTTAAGATCTACTTTAAAGTACTTGAAATCAATGAAGTTATGAGAGTGAATCTTGCTTAGTTATGCATGGAGGGAGGAACAATAAATTTCAACAACTCCTTATTATGAAGATATAACATAGGAGAACTAAAGAATTGTTGGACACCATGTTGAATGGAAGAAGGGAATGTCTTTGATCAACGACCCTTTGCCAAACAAGGACCAGGAAGGAATACATAAGGCGATTTGAGCTTTCGATTGTAAAAGAACCCAAATACTTTTTGCGGAAATTTTGTAACAAAGGACAGAATTATGAGTGTTGCAAGACATATCAATGTCGACTTGGCAAGCCATAACAAAGTGCGGTAGGGGAAGAGATACACACAAGAAGAAGGATGTATTTATTCGAGTTATGAATTTGAGTCCAATATCTCAAATCGATTCACTCTAAGAAAATTTTTGCCTTCATGAATTGGCAAGTGAATTATAAAGAAAAAAAACTAGGTGCGATTAAAAAATATTGTATTGTTTGCATCATTTCAACTTCCAAGTAATCCACATCTTCCACCTTTACTAATCTCCCTTGGATGGAGGTCCTTTCTTATTCTAATATTTTGCAAATCATAATGATTAATTGATAATTGACATTTTCATGTTTTTATTTTATTTATTTTTATGTTTAATTCTTATTTTATTTTTGAATTTTAGTTGATATTTCAAGTTTTATTCAATAAAAATGGAAAAGATAAATGATTGGGATACATTTTGCAAATAAGTGGAAATCACATAGATTTGAAAAAATTATCAACGGAATAAGTGGAATAGTTTCAAGAATTATCAACAATATCAATTTTCCATAAAGTTGGTTACTCAAGTTCAAGTCAGAAGAAGTGAAGAAAATTCGAAAATATAGATTAGAAAGATAAATCCAACATGGAAATCCAGTAAAAAAAAATCAAGTACAAAGTTGTAGACCCAAATCAGATTCGAGCCATTCAATTAGCGAAGCGCATCTCAACCAGCAAATCATTGTTTTCCCCTAACAAGTCAATTCGCCCAGCGAACTGCAACTTCAAAAAATCTATAAATTGACAACCTGACAAAGGTCAAAAACACACTTGAAGAGGAAGAAACTTGATATCTCTACACTTAAAGGTAGAAGGGCATTATAAAGGTTTGAGGCATTCAATTTCAACATTAGTCTTGTGTTCAGTATGTGTTGGAGTAGCTAACTCCCTTATTCACGGGGGTTGGGTGCAATCTATTCTTAATTCTTTGTGAATTCTTCATTCAATATATTCCTTTTCCACAATCTCTCATGTTTTATTCTTGTTTTAACTGCATAGTTTATGAATTTTGCACAACTTATGAATTTTGCACATCTGGGAGTCCATATTGATCTGAAAGATAGTTTGGAAACCCAAATTATGATATTTAATTGCATGTTCTAGATTGGTGCATATGTAGGAGTATCGGCTTATCCGAAAGCTAGTTTGGGAAACTTGAGATAAAACAACAATTGATTTCACATGCTAGACATAGATGTGGTTAGTAATCATTCTTAAGCATTAGCATATTTATCATTAATGCAAATGTAATAGTAAAAATTGCTAGACATAGAGTTTTTACTATTTTAGTTTAGGCTTGTCTGCGACGAAATTGATAAGTGTTTATTATTAGTTAAATTGCATATCATTTGGACACTTATCTTACATTAAATCAATGAAAAAATCATTATAATTGCCCTAATTGCATATAAATACATGATGATGTAAGTAGAAATCATAAAAACTGGAATTTAATGCAATTGTGATGTTTTTGCATGTTAAATGAAAGAAATTGAGAAGTTGGTGCTAAGTCCTAATAGTTGTAGCTCAGCTAGAAAGATGAATTGAGAAAAGTTAAAATTGAAGCTTGTGGTTGAGCACCGATATCGGCGTTGAGCCACATTTTAAGAAACTTTCACTACAAGGAAACCTCAAGCTCCACATTTGAAATTGAGCATCAAAAGAAAACCTCCATGGAATGGAAACCTCCATTGTTGATCACTAAGGTGGTTGCCTAAGCTTGGAAGAAAACCCACTCATGAAGAAAACCCACTCATGAAGGAAACCTCCATGGCTAATCTTCAAGAATGGAAGGTAAAACAACACTTGATTTTCTGTAAATACAGGGTATGTCCCTAGGATTCATATGATGATTTTGTCAATCAATTTTAGAGAGAGAAACTCCCTAGTTAGCTTTAGATCTCATTGTATATCTTTGTAAAGCTTTCAGGGCATGTCCCTAGGATTCATATGATGATTTTGTTAATCAATTTTAGAGAGAGAAACTCCCTAGTTAGCCTTAGATCTCATTGTATATCTTTGTAAAGCTTTCGAAGGAGGAAGGCTACTCCATGTTCTTATTGTATTCTTCATCATGAGTGGCTAAGTCCTTCCTAGTTGGGATTGAATGTAACCTCTAAACTCTGCTTGTACCACACTTGATTATATATTTATTGTGTTCTTGTTTTACGTAATGGTTACTTGATTTGTATTGATTGCTTTGGTAACTTGGCCAATCATCATACCTTATCAGCACTAAATGTAGAGACGTATGGTCTAGTGTTTAAATCCAATCAAGTCTCCTAATGCTTGGCATGTACTAGACATGGATATGCGGCTTTAATTAGTTCAAAGAGTCTTGTTCTCAATGCAAGGGTTCCTTCACCTGGATAGGGACATCTTGCATTTGACACCCTTAGGTTCTAACTCTTATACGTGTAAGCATACTTCCAAGAACACTAAAATAAAGAACACAATTTATATATAATTAAGGGCAGTACAATTAAATTAAGAAGCCAAGTTCAATCCCAATGCCTTAATCAACATCACCTCTCTCAAACTTACCAAACCTTTGATTATTGTTTCACTGCCAAACTTAGGTTATAGATTACTAATTTAGTAACCAAATCCCTATGGATACGACCTTGTTGTACTACAACTAACCCAGTGCACTTACTGGAAAAGTTACACCCTCAACTGAGTAGCAATAGAAATCGATGCATGTTACAAATAATGTGAGTGTTAGATACGGAAATGGGAATATATTGTTTGTTACTTTTACGTTGAATGGAATCATGAAACCCAATCCCGGTGAAATTTTTATCTTATATTTTCTCAATCAAGTTATTTGTTTCCATTGTGCCAATTTTTGTTATTCGCTACATTTAAATTTTAAATTCATTTTTAATCTAGACCAAAAATGTTTTGTTCTTTGTACCTTTATTAGTAAACAATCTATTAAATTTAAATCACATTAGTCCCTATAAGAGACGATATCTGGACTTGTCTACTGTATTACTTATAAGATTTGGTACACTTGTCAAACACGTAACAAGTTTTTAGCGTCATTGTGGTGTAGTTTAATTGTGTTTGTTTACCGATTTAGAATTTTTGTTTTAACTTTATTTCAAAAAAAATTAAAAAATATATTTTTATCATTATCCACTATTTAACGTGTTCCTTCTAGTTTTCTTTATTGTGCATGGGGCGCAGGGTCCCGACTAAACCATTACTTTATGATCTGGAGATTGAAAGAAGAGCTCAGAGAAACAACAGTATCAAGAGAAGACTATTCAAGGAAGCACAAGAAGTTTCCTCTACAACTGTAGAAAGTACAACAAATTTCTCTGATCACGCAAATATCCAACCATCAGATGACAAAGAAGAGGTGGATATGGTCAGAACAATTGGAGGACAACGTACTTTAGAAGACTATGCCACACTTATGGGCCCACTCAATTTTAACAGCATTGTCAAGCCAACCATAATTGCACCAAATATGGAGATGAAGTATGCCCTTATAGATTTGGTGCAAAGTAATCAATTTCATGGGTTATCACACGAAAACCCATATAATCACTTGGCCACTTTCTCGGAAATTTGCAACATGATGAAAATCAATTAGGTACCTGATAATGTTATTCGCTTAAGTTTGTTTCCTTTTTCTTTGGTAGGAAATGCAAAGGTATGGTTGCACTCTTTCCCTAAGAATCGCCTAATTGAACGGGATGATTTGGTCCAAAAATTTCTTCAAATCTTTTTCCCTCAATCTAACGTTAATCAGGGAAGACAGGAGATAACATTGTTCCAATAAGACTATGAAGAGCCACTCAGCTAATCTTGAGAATGATTCAAAGGGCTTCTAAGGAAGACGTCAATGCATGGATTTGATGATCCAACCCAAATTAAAATATTTCTAAGCAGACTCGGTGCAGACGAAGTTAATGTTGGATGCCTTAGCTGGAGGAATGATCAAGTCCAAGACACCTATTGAAGCTAAAGCATTGATATAAATAATGGCTTTGAATGATTACGAGGTGAAGAATGAGTGCAATCAACTACAAAAGAAGGGAGTATTGGAGCTGTAAAGTCACGATGCGTTGTTAGCTCAAAATAAGCTAATGACACAAGAGATATAGGTGCTCATGAAGAAGTTATCATCATTGGCACAAGAGATTCAGAATGCTTACCAAGTGCAACACCAAACATAAGTGCAAAGTTGTGTGTTGTGTGAAGGAAATCACGCTAATGGGCAATGTGTCGTGCAAAGTCAGCCGTAGGAGGACGTGAACTATATAGGAATTCAAGGTTGCCCAAGAAACTACGAGAATTTTAATCAAGGATGAAAGTCTCATCCTAGCATGGGACAACTTGGACCATCCAATAGGCAGCAACAACAACAACCCTCCTTGCACGAGAGGTTGACAAAATTGGAAGAGAAATTTCAACAATTCATTCAAGTGTCTATTTCAAATCACAAAAGCACGAAAGCCTCTATTTGTAATATAGAAACACAACAAGGTTAATTGGCGAAAAAGGTAGAGGAGAAATTTGACAAAACTTTTACAGCCAATACAGAGGTGAACCAAAAAGAGCATTTTAATGCTATCATAACGCGAAGTGGGAACGTGTATGAGGAAAAAGAGAGAAAAAAAAGAGAGGAAGAGAATAATAATGGAGAGAATAAGGATGGAAAGAAAAAAAAATAGATAATGAAAGAGAGAAGGAGAAATTGAAAGAAGAAAAGAAGAAAAGGTGCAAAAAGTCCTTCCATATCCTCTAGTACCCTCCAAGAAAGATAGGGAGAAGCAGTTTTCTTGCTTCATAGAGATCTTCAAATAGTTGGAAAGAAAAATTCTTTTTTCTAAAACAATACAACAGATGCTGGCATACGCCAAACTTTTGAAAGATTTGCATAGAAAGAAGAAAAAGTACATAGAGGAAGAGATTATCAAAGTCCAGGGCAACTACAGTGCAATCATTTAGAAGACTCCCCCTCTGAAGTTCAAATTTCCTTGTAGCTTTACTATTCCCTGCACAATTGGAAATTTGGCTATTGGGAAGGTGTTGGTTGACTTGGGAGACAACTTTGATGCCCTTATCTATGCTTGAGAAAATTAAATGCCTTGAAGTCAAACAAACAAGGATGATTTTGCAACGAGTAGATCGATCAATAAAATGCCCATATGGAGTTGTGCATAATGTACTTGTGCAGGTGGACAAGTTCACTTTTCCAATGGATTTTGTCATACTCGATATGAAGGAAGATGTTTGATATGTCTTGAATTTTGTTAGTTTTCATTAGTCAAAGTGTTCTAATCATTTGGAGCACTTTAGGACACTAAATGTGATTGGTTTGGGCCTTAGGATTGCAAAAAATCTTAGAGGGGCTGCTAATTGGAGTTTGGGCTCATTTGGTGGCTTAGTGTAGGGTAACTTTTAAGGGAGATTCGAGGAGATGGTATAGGGGGACGACCCAGCAGCCTCCTAGGGAGGTTGCACGTTTCTTAGACCATTCCATGACCATATTTTCACACCACCATACCATCTCATGCAGCAAACCATGTAAGACCCAAGAAATTTAAATAATTAAATAAATAATTATTTAATAAATGTGGGTAATAGTATTAGCTCAAATGGTTGAGAGTACTTGATTGTTATGAAAAGACTTGGGTTTGAGTGTAACATGCCTAAATTTTATAATGCAATAATATACAATTTATTAATATCACATTATTTATAAATATTTTATTTATTAGAAATAATGACAGTCATAAAATATATATATATATATATATATAATAATTAATAAGTACTACTATAATGATGATAATAAACATTTAAATAAAATGGTAAAAATATAAAGGATAAAGGAATTAAGATAATTTTTATAAAAAAAAAAAAAAAAAAAAAAATATATATATATATATATATATATATATATATATATATATATATATATATATTAAAGGAGCCGATGGATAGTCATATGTATATATATATTCTGATAGGTTTTAGTTTCCAGATGTTTATTAAATGAACATACGTAGAATATTATAATATATATATATATATATATATATATATATATATATATATATATATATATATGCATGTATATGTATGTGAGAGAGTTAGGGAATATAATGATAACATTCTTGTTTGGCTAATCACGTTGAACGTCATTGGATAAAGCTTAAGTACATAACGTCAGAACATTAAATGCTTAGAACTTTGGATAAATGGAGATAAACCAAATCTGAACAAAATATAAAAGAAATTGAATGCAAAAGTATATCTATATATGTATGTATAGATTTAGATGTCTATAAATAGCAAAGATTCAAAGCTAAAAGAAAAAAAAAAGACAGTGAGAGTGAAAGGAAGTAATACAGAGAAGTGAATGATAAAAACAACGAAGGCGTTAAAAAAAAGAGAGTGCTAACAGTGCGGGTGTATAAAAAGGAGAAACGTGCATTTATCTTTTTCAATCTTTGAGGTAAAGGGAGGAGACATTTATCATTCTATCTTTTGACTTTTATTTTTTTCTTATCTCCTCATAATTATTTTTATATTTACATTTAAGTGGGGTGTCCCTAACCTCATTCTAATTTATATTTAGTTCCCGTTCTCATTTATTTATTTATATTCATCTCCAGTTGTGCACTGGTCCTATTTATTCAATTTATATTTATCTCCAGTTACATACTGGTCCTTTTTATTTATTTTAATTATTCATTGATCCTATCTATTTATTTATATAATTATATGGTTTAATATTGAAATAAAATTTATCATAAATAAAGATTTGATTATTGTAGTTGGAGGTATGACTTTGGGGATTTAAACGAGTTAGTATTACTCAAGATGAGATATTCTTGAATTACTTTGTTGGACATGAACTCATTTATCTTGACTAGTCACTACAAAATTAATCAATATCTTTATAAAGTATAATAAAATCCAGTTTTATGGATTTGAGAGAATTTTCATTTCATTTTATCTTATTATGATATGCTGTATTTTTTTTGTGATATTTGTCTCACTTCCCTATTTTATGATTGTGTGTGAAACACAAAAAAATTATAACTTTATCATAAATGGTTGCCCCTAACATGTCTGATCCCTTCTTCGCCGACATTGTGGTTGTTTTTCCGGGGAATGCATGGCAAACCAATGTAGTGAATAATTCTGTAACATTTCAGGGAACATGAAACTCTACCATCACTTTTCTCTCTGCTTCAAATGCGCCGATTGTCATCGAAGGACAAATCGGAGTTACCTTTTATTTATCCCCAATAGTCCAAGTGAACCCTATCCATAACCTTTTCCCTCCACCTGTTTGAAAACTAGTATATGAGGGAAAAACTGTAAATAAATAACACTTCTTCCTCTTCTAGTGTAGGAAATATAAGATGTACTAAACGGTGTAGATATAAGATGCATACAATATATATATATATATATATATATATATATATATATATATATATATATATATGTTTGTGTGTGTGTGTGTGTGTGTGTGTGTGTGTGTGTGTGTGAATATCTTAAGTATATCATATAATTTTGCCTTTAAATTTTATAAGTATATTGTAGGAAATAATAATAATAATTAAATACATAGAAATTTTTTATCGTCACATTGAGTCTTGTGTATGCCAATTATGTGTTATTTTAATTATTTATTATTTTAATGATATGCTTGATCATGATGAGTGATTATAAATCCCTAGATGTATAGGAATTATCATGAAGCATAAATTGGCTAAATGATTGTTCGTTGACTTGACAATGATATGGTTGTGTATTTGAACCTTGGCTTATGCAAAATAAAATTCCTTTTCGCTAAAAATATTTTTGGCTTGGATTAGGGTCAGAAACCCTAGTCGTCAAAGAGTGCAGTTGGAAGGGTTGAGTAATCACTTGTAATGGCATTTGATGGCCATTAACATGAACTTAATGCCATTTTCGTTTTTGTTATTAACTCAATTGATTAATGGATTAATGAGGAGGTTAGAATAGAGTTATAGAAAAACTTACAGAGAGGCTGAAAGTGAGGTTTGAGCAATTGTTCTGTGTACGTGAAAAGAGAGAGTGGTAAGGGTTGAGAAGGATTCTTGGAGATGGAAGCAAAAGCTAAGATGAATTGGAGCCAAGCACTCTAGGAATTTTGAAGGAATTCAGCAAGAAAACCATGTTAGGGGAGCTGAACCTTGTAATTATGTGTTAATTGCTTAATTGTGTAATGTATGGTATGAATGGGGTATGATTATCTTCTGCGAAATCTCAAATTTATGAGTTTTTGGAAAATTTCCAAGAACTGCCTAGCGCGCCTTCAACTGCCAGGCGACTCATGCTGATCAAGCCTAGTTTCTAGGTTTCTCCTTTGAACCGCCTGGCGGCGAGGAACTGCCGCTAGGCGGTGTAGGTAGGTGTTGTTTTAATTTTATGTTCTTGGTTTTCTAGGTATTTGAGGGACTTGTGGGAGTCTTTATAATCTATGATGTTGAGTAAATGGACAAATTGGATGGAGAGAACACGTGAATGAATTAAAGATTTCATGGGTATTAGGATTGCGACAACTTGGGAATTTTGGGTAGCATGATTGTACTATAATTGGTAGTAATTTCTCTACATAATTGATTAATAGTTATTTATCTATAGAATGAAATGTGTTAAATAGTAGTTATGAGAAAAATTGATATATTGGTATGAGTTGTTGGAGATTAGAGTTCGCACAGGTGCAATTCAAATCTGGAAAATTTCCAGAAAGTGATGCACCGCATGGCGGCTCCTAGCTTGCCGTCAGGCGATAATCGGTGACAACAGCCTTTGTGGCTGATCTTGTGATACTCGTGTTGGGGGGTTCCTTCGAGGAATTAAGTGGAATTAGATATGAATAAATGGGTGGAAATGAAATTGTTGGTAACTTGGGTACCTTAGGTCATAAGAGTGATTTACAAAGAGGAGAAATTAAAAGTAGAAGGTATAATAAGTGAGGAAAAATATTTGCAGGATGAATAATATTAGTACAGGAAGGCATGAGTGAAAAATTCGTTACAATAACTGGTATAGATTATAATCTAAATTTGGTTCTTCTCTCTCCTAGAGTTAATGGTAGTTACGGAAAATATGTTATAGGTGTATGAATTTGAGGTGGGGTAAACAGTGTATTATATATGTGGCATAAGATGAATTGACATTTACTGTGACATTTTTGGTTTTGTGATGGAATCTAGTTATGGTTGGGACGATTGGGATACATGGTTGAGGGGTATGGGTTGTGCTCAATTAAACCCAAGGGGTGGCATAGTCAAGAGAGAGAATAAAATATAGAGGACAATAAAGCATCAGAATATGCGAATTTCTGGATCTTTGAAGGGGATGTATGAAATTTGGTAATTGTATTAAGTGTATTGATGCTTTGAGTGAAAGGGAAATCTATTATGCAGTGCATAAATCAGTAAACTCGTTGTACCAGTGTAGTGCCTGGCGGTGAGGTTTGGACTGTCAGGCGATAGCTACAATTTTAAAGGCTACTAGATCGCTTAGCGCCTGGCGACGTGGATGATTTCACTACACGACAGCTTGACGGTAGTGAGCACTACAGCGCCTGGCGCCTGGCGGCTTGCGGCTTCCGCCAGGCTGTCTGCATCTGGCTTTCGCCTGGCGGCTCTAGAGCAATGCCAGGAGATAATGCAGGGGTAGAGGCTTGTGTGACTTAGATGTGTGTGGTCTACAAGGCTTTGGGATTCCTTGAGTTGTGGCTTGGGATGGTATCCCTTGAGTTGTGGCTCAGAATGGTATCCCTTGAGTTGTGGCTCGGGATAGAGGGTAAACACGTGACATTCCTTGAGTTGTAGCTCAGAATGGCATCTATTGAGTTGTGGCTCGATATGGAGGATGAACACAAGCATTCCTTGAGTTATGGTGAGTATTACCGGTGTGATTGTGTGAGTTGTGGTCGTACGGAGGGTCTCCACTTGATTTAGCAATCACAGGGTATGGCCATGTTCTAATCTTGTGTTCAGAGTACGAATTGAGATTCATATTAGGAACTCCACCTAGCATTGCAAAGTGTGGTCCATAGCATGATATTCCCTCACATGTTTCTACAAGTTGTGGCTTGTAGGTGGTGGCAGCAAAGAATATCTAAAGGTTATCATCTAAAGATGTAGAACATGAATGACATGGTAGTGGCC
>Ga0214544_1008799_pt1 | contig 16420 bp, 12 predicted proteins | sample CNSS3metaG_FD_160074 | JGI IMG/M metagenome (GOLD analysis project Ga0214544, IMG submission 160074) | Root nodule microbial communities from cowpea collected in UCLA plant growth center, Los Angeles, California, USA - CNSS3 | ecosystem: Host-associated > Plants > Roots > Nodule | place: USA...
TATATATATATATATATATATATAATCCTTTTAATCAAATTACGTTATTTTTTGACATATCAAACATGTTTTATATTAACATTTGAATTGTTTACATTGTTTGACACATTTTTACTTTAATATTAGTTGAGAAAAACATTTGACGTGTTCCTACTTCAATATCAGTTGGGAAAAATGTTTTACATGTCAAAACAATGTAACGTAATTAGTTTAAAAAGATTATATTCATTCATTTTTAAAGTTTGAGACCAAAAGGTATGAAAGTTTTGAACATGGATGAATTTTAATTTTGCATCAAATTTTAGAGACTAAAAATATATTTAACCCAAATATTATAGAGGTGCAGGTTAAAAGTTTAGAGGTGCAAAAAGAGATGGTCCTTAGGCATTAGGCTTTATGAAAAGAAATTATCAGATTCTAAATACAAATTGGATTGGGCCGAATGATTCAAGCAAGTTATCGCTAGCTTCTTCCTGCACCACCTTATATTTCTTCCTACACCTCCATATAAAAAAATTCATTCACTCTTTCTTGATCATGTTATTCAAAAGTTAAAAAACCGAAAATAAGTCCTGGAATATGCAATGCAGAAGTCATTTTTTTCTTTAAATTTTTTTTTTGGGTTGCATAATTTTAGAAGTCAAAAATGGTTTAGACTATGCAGTGTGGAAACCAAATGAATTCTAGACTGTGTAACCTAGAAATTAGTTTTTTTCTTAACCCTTCCCAACTTCTACAACTCATTTTTTGCAACCAGATTTCTTAATCTTGAAGTCATTTAGTTTCTCAAAACCATCTTTTTATAAAAATTACTTTTAATTTGTATAATCTGAAAGTAAAAATTACCTTCCGTTTCAAATTAAACAATCCAAAATTCATTTTTAACTCGGTCTTTACTTCCTTCATCCCTCAATTTTTTCATACACCCCCCTCAAAATTATGAATTGACCATTTTGTCTTCCGAAAAAGTGACTTTCGAATTATACAGTCTAAAAGCTTTACAAGCTTTTCAAAATTTTCAGAATAACATTTTCAAAACAAAATTTTCGGAACTTAATTTTTGGAACAAAATTTTCAAAACGTATTAAATATGTTCAATAATAAATTTTTTGGAATGAAATTATTTATAAGAATTTCGAAAATCATAAAATGTCTTCCGGAATGAACTTTCCTTAATATTATCCTGAATATATGTGAAATATATTTCGGAAAAAGTTGTTCGAATCACGTGTAATATGTTTCGGAAAAAACTTTTCAGAACAAGTTTTTTTTTTTTTTGCCTGTATTTATCTCTTTTTCTTCTTATTGAGCATTTTTACTCTCTCCTTTCTTTGCAGTAGTTGTGTGGCGATGGTGGTGGTGAAAGCGGTGACAGTGGTGTAATACGAAAGAGCGTTTAAGTCTTCTCCTACTATTATGGAGGTGTATTTAGTAATTGTATGGTTGCAGGAAGCAATAGCCTTTTAAATTAAAAAATGAAAAGTTTTTTAAATATGTGATTGTTACGGTTGAATTGCTTTTTTCAGTGCCATTAACTAATTTTTATAACAATAATATTCATATTGATTATTTATTTATTATGACTTTCTTAATAACTAATATTCATTGGAAAAATGAATCGATTGTTTTTAGTGGACATCTCTCATTTTAATCATATACTTTATAAATTCAAAATTTTACTTGAAGAGATCAAATTCAATATTTCTCGGGCATTAACAAATTCGTATATGATAATACTAGTTATAATGGAAATTAATCTTTATATTATAAATCTGAGATCTCATTTCTTTCTTTTACATTAAGATTTATTTTTCCTCTAATACGAATTTAATTATTTTTTAAAATTTATCTTTATATCAAAATTTCCATTTTTTTCAAAATCCTGCCACTTATATTTTCGATAACCCTGTCATAGAAAGAATAGTGCGGATGTGTAATTAAAACATAATCATTTTAGCTTCCTTAAAAAATATTGTTGTCATTATTTGTTCAAAACGTTCAAACTAACATTTAATTAAGATTTCAGTGTCTGACTATTTGATTAAGAAAAAATTCTTGTTCAATTTGACTTCTAAAACATCACTAAAATGACATCATTACTTACATCTTCCATCTATTTTAGACAAATTACAAAGCATTCAATACTTGCCTAAAGATTTGATATGAATTTACACTACCAATGTCGACAGAAAAAGAAAGAATGAAGAGAGAAGCTAAGTTTAAAAGTGTCACCAAGAAAGACAAAATGATTGGAAATTCAAAAAAAGAACTCATCAGGCAGGGACAGCAGATAGATGTCACCCTAAATCATGTTAAAATTCCAGAACCCAGTTCTGCAAAAAATCATGCTTATTGGTTCTGGTTTAACTCAGACCTATATCAACTTACCCCTTTTTGCTGATATAGATTTTCTTCTTGACATGATCTCAGCTGCCCAACTTTTTCCTATTTCAGTTTGAAACTTCCCTGAAGAGCAGGTAAAAGAAAAAGTGGTTGACAAAGGTTCAAATAAAATTTAAGAGCATTTCATTTATAGCTAGAGTTTCAATTCTACCTGCAGTTGAAAGGAAAAATTCATCCAACACTTTTCCATGTTCTGCACAAGATATATAATTTGAGATACATGAAGAGTATGTAGCAAAAGCTATAGGAAGAACTATCAAAATTATCAACTCATTCAATAATAAAAGAGCTGGAGGAGTTCAACTGTCTTAAGAATTCCAAACTTAAGGTGGTGTCATTGTAAGAATTCAACGACCACATGCAATATATCTATTTATAACGTACCTACTTCATACTCCAGCGCTTGTAGAATCAGTTCAACCTGATCAGAATGTCAGGTGAAGGACAAAAATATAATTAGAAATGAACCACAATGTTATAAAAGCATAAAAAGTAATGTAATTTACACTTTAACTACAATATTTTTTGTCTAAATTTGTTACTAAAAGTTTTAAACCCCCTGTATTGCTAGCATCTTTGATGATGTCTCATCCTCCCTAAACCCAGAGCAGTTGTTAGTTTGTTATTCTGTGATGGTAGCTTTAAGAAAGTTTTCCTTTCTGTTTCCAATGTCAATATTTTATTCTAAATCTTTTGCCACTGTCAAATATCCCATAACATAAAACCATGTCTATTTTTGCTTTGAATGTCCAGGCTCAAACATAAAGGGGACACAAAGGGCACCTCCCTAGTAGGGAGTATATTTGTACCTTGTCAAAATCCTTCACAAGATTGGCCTCTAAAGAAGAATTGTTTTCATACTCTTCCCAAAGTTCTTTAATCTCTTCAGCTGTAATAAGACAAAAGTGACCTTCAGTAAATTTGATGCCAAATTTAGAATCTGTAAAAAAATTCAAGAAAAATAATTAATGAAACCTCTCATCCCTCCACCAAGAAGTTCACACATTTTATTCAAAGCTTCCTGCTCCCTTCTGCTCTTTTCAGCCTTCGGCACACCATCAGAAGGTGTTATATCTCCTACAATAGCTATTGAATGCAAAACCAAACTCAAACTTCAATAAATTATAAATCAGCAATGTATCAAAGAAGTTTGATACCTTAACGAAATCCTAAGTATACTTGAAGAAAAATAATATGTTCAGTCATCACAATCACATATAACTAAGTAAAAGTTCATAGAACAAAGTCAAATAATCCAACGTTCTTTAATTGAATTTTGCCTTTTCATTTTACATATTATAAATTCTATCTTCCACTGAAAATGAAACGTGTAATACCTTTATCACAAATATTTATCAGTTTATTTTTATCACAAAGGTTTAATATAAGGAAATGCAGCAACAATTTAATCAGAGGAAACGAGAAAGATACCTTCTGCAATATCATGCACGAGTGCTATTTTAATACATCTGTACAACAGGAAAAAAGAATTTAAAGAGAAACTCAAGGTTATAACCTAAAGCAAATATAATAAATATAAATAACAGGAATAGGGGCAAGTAAACAAAGTAACTTACTGCAATAAAAATGAATCTACAGAGATAAGAAAGTTTTGGACCAAAATCAGTAAGGTGAGATAAAAATATACTTATTCAAACTATCACACGATTAGACAGATAATATTGACGACGCAAAAACAATGTATTGTTTTGGCTCATGACGAGAGTGCATAGCTCACATTTGCTTAAGCTGTCGAGACCAAACTGAGTACAAATTACAGATCTCATAGACAGAGAGATATCTGACTAATCTGTGACAACACAAATTACCTAGCAGCTTTGCAAATTGATTAGAGGGGCCAAGCTTGAACAGGAACTTTGAAATGGAAAATTCATTGTTCAGACATGATTTAATGCAAAAAATAAAAAAATAAATAAAGAGGAGAAATAAAACAGCAAGCAGTAGAATGGCTTGACCCTAGCTTAAGTCAATATCTCTAGCAGCACAAATTGGTTCTTATTTTTGGTTACTTTTTCTAATAAAGGCATGGTCCAAAGCGGAAAGATGACCAATTGCAGGATTTGCAACTTAAGCCATATAATAAGCATTGAAAATTTAATAACTACTACAACGTTTTAAACATTGGATGAATGCATGAAACCATGTAATTTACCCTTTTAGTCTTTAAGGACATTCTAAAGATTTATCAAAGAGGCCAATAAAGTAAACCAAACCTAATATAAAATAAGCATAGAATAGAAAGGAAATAATGTAAAACATAAAGGCCACGACTACTTAATAGAAGACACAATTCACTGAAACCTTTCAACATTCATCAAATGGGACATATGTTAAACGGTTTCAATATCCAACCAAAGACAATACTAAAGTGATGTACCCTACTTTCACACTTCAATCATGTAATCTAAGCATGCATCTCACAACAAAATAGAAATGACTGTCACACAAGTATATATATTGAGAATTTCAATGAGAAACCTTTCTCTATTCAATCCTGGAACATCAACAGCAATCAACGCCATTAAAGCCATGCGGTACATATGATCAGCAATCGATTCAGCACCTTTTATCCCATGATTAACCCATCCTTTTCTTTTTGTGGTCTACAAGGCATATACATATGACAAAGAGAGACCATATTATTTTTTTTCAGCACAAAAAATCTAAAACATACTCACATACAAATATATAGTAAGAATAAATACACAGAAAAATCTTAAGCTTCCTAAGTGCACATTTAGGACAGGTATATTCTTTTCAGCATATGAAAATGACATGGGAAAGAATATATTACTGACAACGATGACTCTATTTTTAGTTTATGTGGTTTCATAAAAAAATGTACTGATAATAAACCTCCAATAGCCTATGCTTAGAAGAATAAGAACGAAAGCAGTGGAGTAAACCTTAGAGGCTACTGATGAAGAAATAACAGAAACTAAATACAGGACAGATATAGCTTTTTATATCTGTTATTATTAGTTGGAGTTTTCTTCTGTTACATTTGTTAAAGAAATGTATTTCCCTTCATATAGGTGCCCTGGTTTCACCATGAAAAGAGTAGGAAATTTTTGACTTCGTGTAAACTGAAAATTCCAATGTAGAAAAAGAGAGTGCTCCTTTTGGGGTTAAACTTGTTTATCTTGGTCTTGTAATTCTTGATACTCGGACAAATAGAGGTATTCCAATGATCTATTCTTGAGAAAAGGAAGAGTATTTGTTTTTCCCGCTATAGTTCGGCAATCTCTGAGAATGAGTCCTAAGAAAGTGTATCTGTTCTTTATTTAAATTGAAGCATCTCAACTTAACTCACTTAATATCAATGATAAACACATCCTTACTTTCTCACTTTACACAGTATTCTTCCATTAGAAATTTTAAATCCATGTGAGCTTCATTACTTATACCTCTAGTGTTCTCCCCCTAAGTAAATTTCATTTTAACGTTAATAAGATCCAATTGAATATCTCTTAGACAGACATTCGTTTTCTAAAGCTTCTTTACCATCACCCTTTTCAACCCTCACTGTTATAAATTAACCCAATAGTCTAATTTGAAAGTAGCCACCTACCAACAAAAAAAAAGCAGCCAATTCCCCGAACACCCTTCTCATGCAATGGTACTACCAATAGAAAATGCATCCACCTTCATCCACAGAAGCATGCGTTTCCTTAACCAAAAGATAAAGAAAACACTTTGGTGCTTTCACCATTTCCAGTACAAGGGGTCATTTGAAAGTGTTCGTTTCGCCATATAGAGCAACATTAACAGAAAACAAAAGTGGAAAGTGACACCCACAAACCTACCCAACCGACGCAACATAAAGAAATGACATCATATATGATACAAGATCACAACAACCAAATCTTTTTTTATTCTTTTCCATAAAAGGGGGTAAATACGGAACTCCAAGATCACACACACAACAGAAGATAGAACCAATGGATCACAAATTTCACAGGAAAACTTGAGTGAGAAATATCACAAATTTCACACTTTGGTGCTTTTGTGGCAGTTGTAAGGTACCTTAAGGCGGTGGCAGAGAGTGAGAAAATCAATCACCGACGACGAAGATGATAACCCAACTGCAGCATGAGAGTGTTTCTTGGCCGAACCGACGGCATCAGAGCCTGAGGCTTGGGACCGAACCGAGACGAGCCTTAGGGTAGGAGTGCGGAAGAATACCGATGGCGTGAGAACCGAGCGAGAAGGCGAAGTGCGATGCAGCGCCGGAAGGCAACATCGAAGAGTGGGTGAATAATGAATCGCCATTTTCTTCGTTCTTTTCAAGAAGAAGTGATTTTTCTTGAATTTGATGTTGGCGAATGAAGTGAGAAAGAATAGGGCACTTCTTGTATTGCGTTGCGTTTTGATCTTAGTTGGAATTTTTTTTGAGTGTATTTGAAGTAGTTTGAGGTTGGTGTTAATGATGAAGCTTTGTATTGGGGTTGAGTGCGAGTGGTGGTAGAATGTGAATGGTAGGAATTGTTGGAACCAGACTTGACCTTGATTGAGACCAGAATTAGGAGAAGCGTTTTGTTAGACTTTCTTTTTCTTAGCCTTCTGAAACACAATTTACAACTTTTTATGACTTTGTTTTATTTTTATTCAATTTCGATCAATATAGTTAAGGTCGATCATCGTATAAGAGATATTATATGTCTGAAAATTTATCATAGTATTATCCTTAAGAAGATATCTTAGACGAACAAGAGATCATTGAGTATTTAAATTTTCATTTACCTCAACTTCTAAGTATTGCGGACTATTTGATATACCAAAACATTAGGATATCGAGGTACGTAATAATCGTCTCAGACCTTGTTGGGTCAAATATTAATGAAGGGTTAATTATGTTTTTCGTCTCTCACCTATTGTTAATTTTTGGTTTTAGTCTCTCACCTAACGTTTGTACTATTTCAGTCCTTGACGTTTTGAATTGGATGGAATTAGTCCTTAATTTTAAACTCCGTTAATTTCAATTGACACCTGTCAAACGGAATGGTACGGATCCGGTTCTCAGTTGACTTAAATTTTTTTTTGCATATGATTATTTTTTGGTAACGTGTGAGGGTTTGCCTTCTTCTTTAAAGTCTATGGTCACCACAAACAACCACCGCAACACCCACCACAGGCGTGCCTCGCCGGCGTTGGCAACGGGGTCTCCTCCTTCGATTTCTCTCTTTTACGCGAGGGTTTGCCTCCTTCGTGCTTACTTCCGTGTGCTCTTTTCCCAGCCACCACGGCCTCCATGTTAGCCAGCGTCGTTTGCCACCAACTCCCTCGTTGGAGATTTCACAACCGAAGAACACCCTTCTCTCTTTACTGATTCTCTCCTTGTGTGGTTATTGATTGTTGATAGTGAAGAGTGATGATGGGTTCATTGGTCACGGACTCTGTTTTTCTAGTGTTGTGTTGTGTTGGTGTTGGTGTTGGAATTTTAAATGGATGATGCGTGTTGGGTTCTATTGTATGATTGGGAGAATGGAAATTGAAAAATGGAGAAGGGGGTTAAGTAATTTCTTTTACCAATGTTGAATACTGGAAATTTCTGGCTTATGAAGGGCGTGATTGCATCTTTAATAGGTTGGTATCATCGTTAATTTCAACAGCCACACCTTTTCCTTTGCTAGCCACGTTGCAGCTTTGTCCCTCCTTTAAAGCTAGCTAATGTGGAGGCCGTGGTGCCTGGGAAAAGAACACGCGGAAGTAAGCACGGAGGAGACCCGCTTTCTTCTCTTTGTTCTGTATTGGTTGGTACATGGTTTTGAACTTGTATTGAGTGTAATGAGTTATTCCCGTATGGTGGTGTTGTGTTTTATTTTTTGATGCATAAACCTATACCATTGTTGTTTGTTTTTGTGTTTGGTCTGGTTTGTGGTGTGCTATATGTGTACTGCCGTGGGTTCTGGGTGCAGTTTTCCATAAATCACGCTGCAACAGTTTTTTTCACTGAGTTGTTGGCATCACGGTGGTAGAGTGGGTTGTGGGGTACATTCTTTTCTTGTGGTTTGGGGTTTCTTAGGTGATGTAACGTTGAATCAGAAGAAAGGTGGTGTGTTCGCGCGGGGCTGCAGCTGCTGGAGAGGAACCTTGCAGAATTGGTGCAGACGTGGATGGTGGCCGCTTGTGTGAGGGCTGCGTTTTCGGAGGAGTGGCTGCCAGCGACTCGGTGACGTGCAGTGTTCATGAATATACACGGTGCAGCAGCGGGTTCATGGTGCAGAAGTGGGTTCATGGTGCAGCAGTATGATTTGGTTTGCATGGGTTCATGCGGTGGTTCTTTTATTTTATTTTTTTTCCTCTTTTGGCTTACCTTTTTATAATAAACTACAGAGGGCATGTTCATGGGGTGCAATGGAATTCACGGATTCCTTTCGGGCAGTATGATTTGGTTTTGTTATTGGAGAATTGCATGGGTTGGTTTAGTTTTCTTCACTTTGTAGGAGGAGAGTGGGTTCTTATAATTCTTTTCTCTTTCTTCCTTATTTTATTTCACGTGAAGTTGTGGTCTGCATGTGTACTATGGTGAAGTGTTGAATGTGTGGGTATTATCCTACTTCTTTTAGAATCTTTCTCTCTCTTTTCTCTTTCCATTAAGGCTATCCGTGAATGCATAAGGTGGTGGAGCCCACGTGTTGGTTTTTGTCACTTTTAAGTCAACTGAGAACCGGATCCGTGCCATTCTGTTTGACAGGTATCAATTGAAATTAACGGGGTTTAAAATTAAGGACTAATTCCATCCAATTCAAAACGTCAAGGACTGAAATAGTGCAAACGTTAGGTGAGGGACTAAAACCAAAAATTAGCAATAGGTGGGGGACGAAAAACATAATTAACCCATTAATGAACTACCCAACCCTTTATTTATGGGCTAAACCCAAAATAGTTTTTTAGACCACTAGATAGCTTTTCACTAAAACTGTGAAGAGACTTAGACTTACAAATTTGACAAAGAGTTGAAAAAGAAGAAAGAGGTTGAAACCAACAAAATTGCTTTAGCGGCACAATTCAAGTTGCATATGAGTCGACCATAACAGAGACACCCTTGGTAAGAAGAGGGCACGCGACAAGTTTGTTGAGGCCACTAAGGCCGAAAGTCACAATGAACTAAGGATCGAAGGTTCCAAGTCAAGGACCTTGAAGAAATAAACAACATGGCGATAATTGAGACTTAGTTGATTCGAGTCGCCCCCGAGGCAAAGGAATATCTTTTTGGGATGCTTCCTACCCCCACTCAGACTCACAATTGTGATCGTAACCTTCTAGAAACAGAATTCAAGACTCTTTGCACTTACAACCCTACTGCCTTATGCAAGGGCATACAAAACTAGCTCAATAAGGTGATTGCCCTTGCCTGCATGTCTGAGATGAAGGTTTGTGAGAGTTGGGTTGCTAAGAAGCAAGTGTGTCAGTCTATGGAGGACGACAACATGGAGATTGCACGTTTGAGAGTTGAAATAGTGGACTTAAAGGAGCGTGCTAAGAAAGTTGAGGACAAATCAAACAAGGCAAAGACTTCCTTGAAGATCGAACAGATAACTTTTGCCGCTTTACAGAAGGACCATGCAGCTCTAAAGACCGAACATGACACTAAGCAAAAACAACATGACGAAGCAATTTTGGCTTTAAAGAATGAAGTTGTTGTTACCTTTGAGAATGAATTTAATGTTGCCCCAAAGCAAGTGAAAGTGTTTATCCCAACTATTGATATTTCCAAAGCAAGCCCTTGAAAGATCGTAGAAGATGGTTATAGTTGATATGGTATAGGAACTTTTAGGCTTGTGGAACTATTTTTTTTTTTTATACTTCCATAACTTGTCTTTTGCAAATCATTTATTTTGTTTGCTCTTCATAATGTCATATGTACACTTAAGTATGTTTCGCTACTGTTTACTTTGTTTGGAGGCAAGCATTTGTATCCCATGTTGCCCTATGATTATCAAATTTCGTTTTTGAATTTTAAGCAAATTTTTAGGACATGCATAAAACACAACCTAGTCGATATTTTTCCGAATTTCACATTTTGCTCTTACACTTAGGCAATTGTTTGAGCTTAAGTGTAGACCAATTGATTCATATTTGCAAACAAATATTTAGCTCAGACATACAATATGGGCTAATTGTTCTCATGCCGAGATGAAATTGTTTAAAATAGGTGTATAGCATGGGCAAACATTTTTTATGTTGAGATGAAATTGTTTAGCACAATCGTATAGCACAAACTATTTGTTTTGATGCCAAGATGAAATTTGTTTAGCATAGGCGTATAACACTAGTTAATCGTTTTTATGTCAAAATGGAATTTGTTTAGCACAAGCATATAACACGGGCTAATAGGTAACATGCACAAAAGTTGAATGAAGACCAAAATAATTTTTTCAAATAACTCGCCTCGTTAAAAGCCTCTCGAGATAAAAAAAAACTAAAAGTAGGAAAAAAGATCCCTAAAGGGAAAAAAAGTGTGGTTTTACATCATCAAATTTTAATTGTAAACGAAACGAAGCTTGTCAATGTTTCATGTCCTTGGTACAAGTCAACAATTGTAACATCTCGATCGGATATTACTAATTTTAAATAAATAGAAATAAAACCTCATTTATTATGTTATCTTTTTCCAAAATGTGGAAAATTTAAAACCTTATTACATCGTCAATTATTCAAAATCACCAAATATAAATATCAAATACAGATTTCAAGTCTGATAACATCATTGTTTACAAAGTCTTTAAAATGCATAAAGAAATAAACTCCTTAAAAAAAATTCCCAAGTTATCCCCGCTCCGATCTATGCCTCACCAACATTACTTGCAACATATCTGCTCTCCTGTAACGCATTACACGATCATCGTCAAACACAAGCAGATAGGGTGAGCTAACATATAAATATATATACATATATATATATATATATATATATATATATATATATATATATAATTCAAATATATGCACACATACATCAAAGGAACTTTATCCTTTGATTTCACACCACATGGCCACCACTATGTTATTTGTAACATCCCAGTCGAATATTACTATTTTAAATAAAATAAAATGAAGCTAAAATAAAACGCATTTAATAACCAAAGCTATTTCCCAAAATACGGGAAAATGTCAAACTTTATTAAAAGCACTAAAAGACAAAATCCATAAACGCGTTCAATGCCTACAAATATAAAACAATTTATAGTAACTGATTACAAAAATAATCCATAAAATCCATAAAATAATTCCATGTAAAAATTCCCATGCTGACCTCACTCCGACTCTAAGTATTCACGTGTCACCTGCATCAACATCTGCTCTCATGTAACGAGTTACATGATCATTGCCAAACACACACAGATAGGGTGAACTCAAAATAAAAACGCATTACAAGGTACATTATAATAACAATTAAACATCCCTAACACTTCTACTACACTCTCGGACCAAACTTTCATATCTTCCTTTGGACGCCTCTTGATTCTACACCCTTTGATAAGTATACTGATCGATCTTTGCTGCACGAGTGTCTACTCGTCCCTCTGACTATAGGCCATCACCTAATAGTCCACACGCGAGAATAAATTGCCATGGCCACAATCCGCAACGCCAAGTGGAGTTCCCCAAAACGAACCGCAGTCCGTAGTTGTCCTCAGACTACCAAACTCAATCAGATACAATGAAGAGGGCAATCTTCCGAAACCCCTTCGTACGAGCCACGATCTCATACACTCCACTAGACTTCCAAAACCATTAGGCTACAACCTCGAGTGGCCATGTATTACCCCAATACAAGTTACACTCATAATTGGGCCCCCAACAAAACATCGCATCAAGACCTCCATCCAAAGCTGTGTAGAATCCCTCGCGTAATCCATTACTGCATCCAAAACCGCCTAGCACAACATCCACATCGCTAGGTTAACTCGTGTTCTAGACCACCTGGCATAACAGTTGGTGCGCCGGACGCCAACCCACTGGATTTTGGTCCATGTCCAGTTCTACAACACACTGCCTAGCGGAACCACTTCTGTCGCCAAGCGCCAACTCTCGGGTTTTACTCTAGAGTTCACTTTGTGGCCTATCTCCTAGCGGTTTACACTGTTCCGCCAGATGCCACACCAGTAACTGGTAATTTACTGGTATTTGGCACTCTAGAATAGGTTCCAATGAACCTATTTACACAAGAGACTTAGTGCACGAAAAACATGCATCCATGACAAGTAAATACACTTTCATATCATTAAGTTGAACTAAACTACACAATATCACATGGTCATACATCAAACACAATCATATTCTTACTTTTATACATCTCGGAGAATCACAATAAATCCACATAAAACTATCAAAACAAAGTGTTATACCCAACACACAATCCTGCACAACCAAACAATATACAAACTAGGAAGAACACATAACCACTACCCCAAAATATCACACGGGCAATAAATTAGTAATAATGATAATAAAAAAAAATAACAACACAATAATGATAATAATAATAATAATAATAATAATAATAATAATAATATGAAACAATACAAATAAAAATAAAAATAATAATAATAAAATAAAATAAAACAATAATACTAATAAGATAAAATAATAAAATAAGATAATAATAATAAAATAATAAAAATAAATAAAGCAATAATAATAAATAATAATGATAATAAAATTATAAATAAAATAATAATAATAATAATAAAGATAATTATAAAATGAAAATAATAATAATAATAAAATTAATAAAATTAAAAATAGTAATAATAAAATAGTAATAATAAAATAATAATAATAATTATAATAATATTAATAGTAATAAAACAAAATTTTAAAAATAAAAATAATAATAATAATGAAAATAATAATAAAATAAAATGAAACAACAAAATAAAACAGTACTATTAATAAAATAAAATAATGATAATGATAAAATAAAACAATAATAAAGATAATAAATTCATCAATAAAACAAAATAATGATAATAATAATAATAATAATAAAATAGTAAATAAAATAATAATAATAATAATAAAGATAATTATAAAATAAAATAAAAGAAAAATAATAGTAATAATAACGAAAATAAAAATAAAAATAAAAATAAAAATAGTAATACAAAAAATAATAATAATAATAATAATAATAATATAAATAATAACAATTATAATAATAATAAAACAATATTTAAATAATACTAATAATAATAATAATGAAAATAATAATAAAATGAAATGAAACAATAATAATAAAATAGTAATATTAATAAAATAAAATAATAATAAAAAAAAATAATAATGATAAAATAAAACAATATAATAAAATAATAAATAAAATAAAATAAAATAATAATACTAATAAATATTATTATAAAATAAAATAAAATGATATTAATAATCATAATAAAAATAAAAATAATAATAAAATAAAAATGATAGTAAAATTGTAATTATAATAGTAAAATAAAATAAATAATAATAAAAATAATAAAAATAACAATAATAATTGAAATAGTAATAATTATTATTATAATTATAATAAAATAATAATAATAATAATAATAATAATAATGGTAAAATAAAATAAAATAAATAATAAGAATAATATTAAGTGTGTCCCATTTAGAAGAAAAACTTTAAACATATTATCACAATCAAGCATATTATTAAAATAATAAAACAATTAAATTAATATGCTAATGACATACACAAGGCTTGAACCTAAATCCTCTCATAATAGTCAAGTACTCTTAACCACTTAAGCTACCATTGCTCCTTATCTTCTTTATCCATATTAATGAACTTAGGGATTTCCGCCCTCGCATTTATTAGATAAATATTTATTTATTTATTTAATTTTCTTGGGTCTTACATTATCCATGTTCTACCTTTTTAGATGATTACCTCAAGATGCTATTGTTGCCACACCTACAAGCCACAACTTGTAGAATGTGTGCAGGAAACCTACTACGGACCACACTCCGTAACGACAGGTGGAGTTCCCAATATGAACCATAGTTCGTAATGTCCCAAGACTACCAAATTCGGTGGCTAAATATTGAGGAGGGCAATCTTTCTGGACCCATCTGTACGAGCCACAACTCGCACACTCACACCAGCAACACTCGCCAATCCGAGCCATAACACAAGGATTCCTCGTGTTCATCTGCCATCCCGAGCCACAACTTAAGAGATGTCATTTCAAGCCACAACTTAAGGAATGCCACATGTTTACCCTCTATCCCGAACCACAACTCAAGGGATACCGTTCCAAGCCACAACTCAAGGAACCCTCCACCAAGTCGATCTTTAAGGTATCACCCAAAGCCTTGTAGACCACGCACATCCAAGCATACAACTATTCTGCCTCTGCATTATCATCTGGCGCTGCTCCATAGCTGCCAAGCGAAATTCAACTCTAGACCGCCTAGAAGAACCCATTTGCCGCCAAGCGCCACGCACCTCTAAAGTCTCTAGTTTCTCACGTATCGCTTGGCGGAACCAACCTTATCACCAGGCGCCTCCAAGTTCTAGTGACCTTCTATAATTATAACTACCGCCTGGCGGGACCGTGCTCATCGCCAAGCGCTCAACGCTCCAAACCTCACTAGTTTTGTAGTTATCATCTGAAGGTTCCATGTCCACCGCTAGGCACTACACTAGTAACGAATTTTACTAGTTTACCAAAATATCCCAAATTCAGCACCTAAAATCACCACTAGTTAATGCACAATATTTTGCACCCTATAAGTCCTCAATTTATAATATCAACCTAAGGTCTCCCTTGGCCTTATATTGGATCATAACTCAACATATTCACTAACCTAAATTATGTTAATGCAGGAGCCGAATTAAGCATCACCTTTGATTCTAGTAACCTTATGGCAGTCACACAATCTATTTCTAATTTAAACAATGACTCCAAATCGTACTACAGTTCCATAAATTTCTAATTTAAGTGTTGAACCATACCTCAGTATTCTCTCTAGGAATTCATTCCATGCCTATGATTTATTACATATCAATTACTGCCCCAAGTGATAAATCAAACAATACTACTTGTTCACAATTGTAGCCACACTATAATATTTCTCCTCAGCCTTAACTTAACCCATCAAGATTCATATTCTTAACATCCCTTTCCATGTATTTTCTTACCCTTTTTGCCTCCTTGCTTATTGTTCCATCATTTTTAAACAAAATTAAGCAGCCACTCATAAAACTCCCCAGTTATACGTCCCTGAAATCTCCAATTCCTTTCCCTCTACCAATTCTCCTTCAATAGTCCATTCAAATTCATTTTCCAGCCTAAGCCCACTTTCAGTTTCACTTTTACATTATTCACTATCATCAAAGCTTAATTTTAGATTTAGTAATTTTTATCCCCCTTGGTGATCCTAATTACCCTTAATATCACCCAATCATAAAAAACACAGACGATAACAATAAGGTCATAGCCTACATGATGAAGGATTATGTTGTTTCCTTTTAGAGTTATGAATATGGTGAAGTTGTTTAAGAAAGCTTTTTGAAAATTCTCACTGGACATTAAGATAGCATGCTATCTAGATGTGAATGTTCATTTCTCAAGCTCATGAAAGGAAGAAGAGAGTTGGATTCAAGCTTAAACACACATAACAATAACAACACTAAAGAGCAAAATGAAAGAAGAAACAATAAAAATGAAAAACATAGAAGATGAAGAATGGAAGAAGCACGCCACTCATAGGGGGGATCTAAGCCAACCAAGCCCTAGAGATAAGTGATGGTGCCGCCACTTGCGAGCAAGATAAGGCAAAGGTGAGTTCACTTCTAGGAAGGAGAGCTCACGAAAATTGATGGTTGAATGCACAAAGTTTATAACAAAATGATCAACCTTTTACAAGACAAGGAGCACCCTTTAAATAGGAGTTCATAGGGGTCCTTTAGCAAATACAAAAACATGAAAAAGGATTAACTAGCAAACCCTAAACCTAATGTGAGAATGAGTCTTGGCCAAGTG
>Ga0214544_1008800_pt1 | contig 16415 bp, 4 predicted proteins | sample CNSS3metaG_FD_160074 | JGI IMG/M metagenome (GOLD analysis project Ga0214544, IMG submission 160074) | Root nodule microbial communities from cowpea collected in UCLA plant growth center, Los Angeles, California, USA - CNSS3 | ecosystem: Host-associated > Plants > Roots > Nodule | place: USA...
TTTTTAATTATGTTTAGAAGTTAAATTTAAAAAACAGAGTATAAACATAGGTTATAATTCTTTAATTCACTGATAATTCCTTTTTATATTAAAATTGTAAAGGAGTGAGAGAGTACTAAAAGGAACAATACACCACAAGCATAAACTTTTAATATTATGTATGCATACTTAAGATCAAGATATTAATGTTAGAGATTTTCAAAATACTTCAAAGAATTTTTGAACATATCAAAGATTTTTAACAAATCTATATAATATTTAAATTATTTCATAGTATCATGTTGTTTTCTGGTAAATTATTATAAATAATATAATATTTAAATTATTGATAGCCATAAAACTCAAGACCATTGTTTTGCTTAAACTACTTTTTTACTACTTAAAACAAATGCTATTTCATTCATATAAATTATAATCCTTTTGTTTAGCCACAGAAATTTTAAGAGTAAATCATTATTTTAGTTTTTGAAAGTCTATAATATTATTATATTAGTTTAAATGAACATCTAAATTTAATTATATAGTATCATTTTAGTCATTATATTGTTACCTGAGCTTCAGTTTTTTTTTTTTTTAAAGAATTAGACTGACGTGATTGGTTATTTGACCTCTCAACTCAATTTGTTTTTTAATTTTAGAAGGTTATAGGATGAAATAAAATAGTAGGTAATATAAAAAAAGTCCTTTTCCAAGGTATAAAACTGAACTTTTGTTTTTGTCCACAAAAAAGAGGTTTAAACCAAAATCAGCACGGCAGGCCTGGCCCGAAAAGTAAAAAAATAAAAGCCCAATTGTGAAACCGAAGGCCTGTACCTGCAGCGGTGGCTTTATAAAGTATTTGAACTCATTCTGAAACCCTAGGTTTCAGTTGGCGTGGGTGAGGTTGAACCCTTCCACTGTGGTGACTGCGCAATGGGTATGTTCTCTGTCTACCTTGCCATTCGGATTAAGATTTGTTTTTGTTTGTCAATTATGTTATGTTAGATCTGATGCATGAATGCGAATGATTATTTGGTTCAGTAACAACGATCAATTAAACATCCCTCCATTTTTTCGGTAGAGCCTCCTGAAGAGGGTTTAGGGTTTTAGTGCAAAAGCTTATATAAGAGAAGGACCCTCGTCTGTTCGCCAAGTCCAACCAACTTGGTTGCTTCTTATTGTTTCCCAGTGTTAATGATTGCGGCAATTAAGGTTTTAGTCATGCAATGTACATTTTTTTCTGGTCTGAAATCGTGTCCTCTTTTTGTGAATTATTCTTTATTTATTTTTTTGTAGTTTCACGTCTCTTGTGTTGTTTAATGGCTGGAAGTGTTATCTGTGCCGACAGAGTTGAAGTGTAGGATCTGATAACCTTGTTTACTTCGGCCCTGTATATTTTTTAAAATCGATAGTCAGATCCAAGGGATTTTAAATTGATTAAGCCTTTTTGGGAGTTAATTGTTTTAGCAAGATGGTTGTTTATGCTGCATGTCTGATTTTTTTAGTGTAAATCTATTTGCAATCTCACGTACATCTATTAGAAGTTAAATATTCAACAGGTTTGAGGTTTATCAGTAAATTAGTTTTAAGAACTCTCTAGTGTCAGTTTAGTATCTAATTATTAATCATATGTATGCTATCCTCTTAATTTTTAGGTATTTTGTCACTTGTAAATGTTGAAGTATAGTGTTTAGTTATCAAGGTCGACACTTATATTGATAAATTTTTTATTTTTGTTGGTGTGATTGGCACAGGTGCCTACAAGTATGTTTCAGAGCTATGGCGCAAGAAGCAGTCTGATGTTATGCGGTTTTTGCAGCGGGTGAGGTGTTGGGAGTACAGGCAGCTGCCTTCCATTGTTCGTTTGACCAGGCCAACCCGTCCCGACAAGGCTCGTCGCTTGGGCTATAAGGCTAAGCAGGTAACAATTTTTTTATAATTTTATTTCAACCACTGTGTTGTTTCAATTACTTATTTCAATCAAATAATCCCACTTGGTAAATGCCTTCAATTATAATACTTAGTAGTTTGTGAGTATTGGATAATTGTAAAGCTATTTTGTTTTAGTCCAGTGATGATTGTGGTTATGACACTGCAGGGTTACGTTGTGTACCGTGTTCGTGTGCGTAGGGGTGGCAGAAAGAGACCAGTGCCCAAGGGTATTGTTTATGGTAAGCCAACAAACCAGGGTGTTACTCAATTAAAATTCCAGCGTAGCAAGAGGTCTGTTGCTGAGGAGCGAGCTGGACGGAAGCTGGGTGGACTTAGGGTTCTCAACTCTTACTGGGTGAACGAGGTTTGTTACTCACTTGTTCAGTCTGAAACTTGTTTTTGAATCATGTGTTGGTGCTGGTAAAATCTTACCATTGTTTGTTGAGATTGAAACTTGGTTTTGAAGTTGGTGTTGGTAAAATCTTACTATTGTTTGTTTCAGGACTCGACTTACAAGTACTTCGAGATAATTCTGGTAGATGTTGCTCATGCTGCTATTAGAAATGATCCCAGAATCAATTGGCTCTGCAATCCAGTGCATAAGCACAGGGAGCTGCGTGGTCTCACCTCTGCAGGGAAAAGCAACAGGGGTTTACGTGGCAGAGGACATCTGTACCACAAGGCTCGTCCATCCCGCAGGGCTACCTGGAAGAGAAACAACACCCTGTCACTTCGCCGCTACCGTTAAAATTTGTGTTTTTATCTTATTTTTCCTTCAATTTATGAAATACTATTTTGAGGACACAGCACTTGTTTGATGTTTTTTGACTTTGGAATGAGTTTTGAACGCTTCAATACATCTTTTTCGATCAATGTCGAGGTTTTCTTTTATAATGTTAAACTGATAGTTTGTTCTAGATATTAGCTTATTTACCACTCCTTTGAAAAGAGTGGCTAGGGCAGTGAATTTCAACTGTCAAATCTAATTGAACCATTCCTTTTAGTTAACCTCTATAGCCGATAAAATATTCTTATAAAGTATGTGTTTTTAAAAGTACAATTAGGTGAATATTGTTATTAACTGAGTTTAGGTAGAGATTATTAGCATGAAAAATAATCATTGTATACTGTGAAGGTTTGCCTATTTTAGTTCTCAAATTTGTAGCCATATAATTTGTTTAGTTGAGGTAGGTTTAATTAAATTTTGAATTTCCCGTAAATTTATAAATTTTTAGTAAAATTCTTAATAAATTTTATGGTATATTATAAGTTTACATGTGACAAACTATAATTTTTGCAAAGTATAAATTTATAAGTTTACGCGTGATTAGAACTATAATTTGAAAACTATAATTTTGTTGGTAAACTACAAAATTTTATTAAAGGTTTCGAATTCATCGAAACTGAACTTAATTAATTTTTAAAGATTCTATCACAATTCTTTTAAAATAAGATGATTAAATCTTTTATATTCTTAATTTTTGTAATGCATAATTTTCTTATAGTATTTATATATTATTATTATTATTATTAAATACTATTTTATCTTTGAAGATAATTCTATTGTTATAATATACTCTTAAATTATTTAATATTGTATCATCATTTTTTTTGTAGAAAAAAGTGTTAGCTTTAAGTGATAATGATAAATATATAATATAAAAAAACTGCATATACCTAAACTAGGGAAAAATGTAATTGTTGTATCAATTTAAGTATAATCTTAGTCGACTTGATTATATTAGTTAATGCTATATTTATATTAAATTAGGTATAATTCACAATAGTGATTAAGTCAAAGTTTTGAAACTAACATATTTTTACTAGATTATAGTACGATTAAAAGCTTTTCTCTACTCTAAATAAATCATGATATTACGTCGTTTTAATTAAATTACCAATTGCAATTTAATTTAAATTATTAGAATATTATTAATCATATTGTTTAACTTTAATTTATTGCTTGTAACTCGAATGATAGATATTTTATTTTATATATATATATAATCCTTTACCGGATAGACTATTTCCAAAAAAAAAAAAAAAAAACTAATGTATAGTATTATGAGTAAGAATAGAGAAAACGAGAATTTATTGAAAAGTAAATCCAGGGTTTACGTGGGGTTCAATGGTTGGTACAGGTTTCTTTAAGATTCCGCAAAGCTTGGCGAATCGTATCCTCATCTTGGTTGCAATATTTGAGGCATAGCAAGCGCTGTGCAGCATGGTATACCCTCTGGATTGAATAGTGCTGTATACAGTTAACTTCCATTCTCTTCTCTTCCTAATCACACCAACAAGTCCACACAATATGTTAGTACAAGTTTCTCCACAACTAACATCAATGGATATGTACCAAATGCATCAAACCACACAGTACGCGTTCATGTAAGAATATAAATGCACAAAGGAACTAATCAAAAATCAAAACACCTTTTCTGCAATCCTACTTGTGATCGTTCTGGCAGTCTCAATAACCGAACTTGGTACTCCTGCCACTTCTGCTAACAGAAGCCCATAATGGGGGATACGTGTCGTTCCTTCCTTAAGCTCAAACTAAATTGAAAAAAACGAAAAAGTTGAAACTAAATAAACCAGAATTTCGGCTCGCAGACAATTGTCCCAAGCACAGGAGAAACAAATATAACAGTTACAACTACTTCAAAAATATTATTATATAAATAATTGACTAGCTAAAAAATATAGTATATTATATTCTGAAATAGGATTGTTAATATTATTATTATTTAAAAAGTATAGAAATACCACCTTGAAGTCCAAGTGGTTGTTTTTTAAGTCCACATGAAAGTGAAGAATTTTCACGTTGGGATAGATAGTTGCTAACTCTGATATGTTTTCCATATGACTGGCAAATATAGTATACCTGAAGAAGGATGGAAAAAATATGACTCAAGATGATTAGTTCAACAGCAACGATATATTCCTTGGATGTTTGATGAAAACTTTACCAGCTGTAAGGTTTCCTTCAATTAACAATTTAACACCAAATCCATTCAACTTTTTTTTTTATCAGTTGAAACCGTGCAACCAAGAACATGTTTAAGATTTCAGGTACCTCTTAAGAAAAAGGTTTAATTATTTATTTTTTTTTTTTTTTTAAATGTCAAATTGATCCTACAGATTTTTAAAATTAAAAAATTTTAATTTGGTTTTGATTTTTTAAAATTAATGTAATATGATCTTTTTTGTTAAACTTTTTAAAATAGATCAAGAATTTTTCATCAAAATTAAAATTGTTAATAATGATGATTTACTTTATTAATATAATTAACATAATTATAACATTAATTTTAATAAAAAATCATTGATTTGCTTTAAAATATTTAACAAAAAGAATCAAATTATATCAATTTTTTAAAAATCAGAATTAAATTAAAACTTAAAAATATTAAAAAACCAATTTAATATTTTTAAACGATAACAAAGATGAAAAGAATAATTAAACTTAGTTTGCAGAGTATTTCAAACAATAGTTGAAGTTTATATAAAAAAAGATGGATTTTAAAACGGGAAACTTAGTAACAATAAAAAAAAAATATTAATTGTAGATGAATTTAAATATGAACAAAATTCAATGCTAATAAATAATAGCATAATCTCCAGTCAACATAATCTAGTGTAAAAAATACTTTTTTCTTTTATATAAAATTAGACGAACTTAACAGAAAATTCTAATCAACATTAAATAAAGTTTCTATTAATGTTTAGGTCCGACGATAATAATAACTTCTACCAGCGTCTTCACTTATAGTTTCAAACATATTTTTTATTTTATTTTATATTACAATTGATTGCATTATTCATTCCAATAAAATTAACGACTTAAAATTATATTTAACAAAAAATAATTCTGATTATATTCATTTATAACATAATAATTGGATTTTTTTTTTTTTAATTTAGGATTGAATTACAATCTAAGATACTAGAGGTGCATATGGATGATAAAAACGAAAGAAAAATTACGCTTTAAGCGACAAAAGATGCTCGCAGCAACTCCACGCCATTGCAAATCCATCTGTGGATGAAGTAGCCCTCCCAAGTTCATCCATAACAATCAGACTCCTGCGTCCATCAAAATTTTTGTAGAAAAAAGAAAAGAAGCCTGTTGTGTGTATGTAAAGTGAAGCAGATCAAAAGGTGTAGCATTTACCTCCGCGAAACATTCTGCATGATAAAAGCTGTTTCTTTCATCTCTGTCATGAACTACATATCCATATAACTTCATCTATAATTCTAAACCACATGATCAGGATCAAATTGACTCACTACTCGGGTGTTTAGAAATTGTACCGTGCTAGAGTTGGATTCAAGATTATCAACTGCGCCCATCCTTGTAAACATACGATCAACTACCCTAAGAGTTGAGAAACGAGCCGGAACATAACATCCAACTTGAGCAAGAATAACTATGAGACAAACTTGTTGAAGGTACGTACTCTTTCCACTCCTGGGGGAAGGGAATGTAGAAAATAAATCTCAAAATTGATATTCTTCATGTAAGCAGATATCTATACAAAAAGAAAGTACTTCTTGCTGTAGTTCATAAATAATTAGCCTCAAACTGTACATCAGAAAGACATGATGATTAATATTGATGCTAGCCCCTCATGACATTGTTTGAAGGAAAATACACCAGGCATGTTTTTTTTTAACGTAAGTCTAGTTTCAGCTTATGTAGTTCATCAGATTTTTCAAAGTGACAAGCTCATATAAGAGGCATTAAGTAGACATTGGTTGTTATCCTTTTTGCTTATGGCTCATCATTGTGAGATTTACATTCTTGCTAGAGGCATTAGGTCATGATTCATGAATAGGTCATTTTCTAGCCTAGCAAAGCACATAGGAATTTTATTGTCCTTAATCATCCTTTATTTAAATGTACACCTTAGACATGTAAAAGAAAACTCTTACATATTGGGGCCCATTACAATCACCATGTTTGAGGCTTCCGACAAAAATATATTATTGGCCTGAAATGCGAAAAGATTAATTACTACCAAAAATGGTGCAGAATACATCTATGGGAGAAAAATGTGGTCCTGTGGAGATAAGTTACAGTGGCTATTGGATATGTTCATTACGTACAACAAAGTCATTGTGTATGCTCTCCAGGATAGGGTGTCTACCAGAATCAATTGCCAATGGCCCATTCTCTATCCAAGAAAAATATCAATAAACAAATTTGTTCATTGATGAACAAAAAAATTATAGAAATGATCAATTTATTACCTGTAAATTCTGGCCTTGTATATCTATCAACGGGCTTAGTTGATATCATATGAGCAAATGAATTGACAATCATATCCAGCAAGCACAAGACTTCAGCAAGTAGTGTCAACACAGAGACATTTTCACGAATGTTATCCATAAGTTCTGCATTTTTTCTTCTATTACAATAGATATAAATTCAATACTTGAAAACATGAGATAAAGCAAGTCCAAGGAACTAAATAGATAGCATCTTCATCAGTTCATCAGGATATCATTTTGTTGTAGTTAATTTTACAATTGATAACATCTGCAAAAGATAAAATCCAATCTAATTTAATACACCAGTCACATGCTAAACTAGATCAATTTAATCATGTGAGGTTGGATTAAGTTGTGCCATGAAAGTTATTTTAAAATAATGCTAGCAAAAACATGGTGATAACAAAAACATTGCATTATGTTTGTTGCATAAATGCAATGCAACAACCAGAATTTTCTAACTAATGCAGTAATATTTCACTAGTTTCCTTTCTTGTCACCAGCCGAAGTCAACACAAGTAGTTTAACATATGCAGTCATTCACAAATAAACAAAGAGAATACATGCCAAGCTTTTGAACATTTGTACTGGCAAATGGCAGTGCGTCAAGTTCTACCTTCCAGACAAACCTCTGTTCTTGTATAGCATTCTGCAGCTGCAGATTTATTCCTAGCGTTCAACTGAAATTTTGATTAAAATAAACGTAAATGGATATTTTCAAGAGCCTAAACAAGCTTCTGAACAAAGTAACATCTTATAGTGTGGTATCATATCAAATAAATGCAACAGTATTTTGTGTCATACTTCTAGCTAGAAGCTTGAGTAATATGTGCCAGTTTGGGAATCAAATCCGTTTTGGGGCCAACCAAAAAACGAGAAGATGATTTCCACTATTAAAAGCCAAATGTCTAATCAACAGGACAACTTACAAGAGCTAGCTCATATAATAAAAGAATCTCCATAAACTTGTAGAAGGTAGATGGAACAGAAATGTATTCTAATGTAAATGAATTTCATGATTTTATTCTGTGGTGAAAAACTAGCGAATAGCCCTTTCTTCATGGTCATTCACAAACTTTGATAGGGCCTCCCCCTATTTAATATTTATGAAGGGAGAGATACACAAACTTTTCACATGACTTATCACGAGAAATCAATTCTTGATTAGAGTAATCATTTTCTTCTTGGGATAAAAGAGTTGGCCTGAGCATGATCTCATCAAAACTAATGTACACAGAGTAAAAAGTCTTTATGTAAGTAATTACAGGTATATAGTCAACAAGCACAATTTGTCAATTTGAGTTATCGGTACTATTTTATAAATTCATCAATATTGTAAGGTCAATAGAATTCTTACGTTCATGAAATACAAATAATCAAACTACTCACAGATGCTAGTTCCAAAGTCGAGCAATGAATATTGTTGCCATGTTTAACAACCTAATATAAGGCCAAAAGAACATTAGGTTCTTAGAAGACATAACTCTTAAAAGGATACTTATCAACAAAGAGCAACAAAAATTCAATCCCCAACCTGAATGAACTTGCTTGGAAGCTTTCCTTGAATATTCTTCTGTGGTATTACAAAGTGAAATCCTTGTCTGTTTTTAAAGGTAAGCTTTAAATTGGGCAACTTAAAATCCTCTCGATAATTGTTTGCAAGATTGTGGATGGCTGTGAAAGTAACACCAATTTCTTTTAGAAAACATGTATGATATGCTGCATTAGGAGAAATATTATACTGGTGACTGACAGGAAAGAAAACTCATGTAAGAAAATGATCAAACCTTCACTGGTTTCACAAAATGATCTTCGTGAAATATCTAAAAGGCCATCAATGCCAGCCTTAACAGCAAAGCATTGTTGAGTACATGCAACAAAAGGAACACGTGCATGAAGTACATCTTCATCAATAACCTCCCCTATCCTGCAACAAAAATAACTCCTCAATGCATGACCTGATTGGTCCTCTTGTCTTGGTTAGAATTAAATACAGCATATAAGCTTTTCTTTCAGAATACTACTTCGCAAATATTTTTGCTCATAGCATATGACCATATAGGGTATAAAGCTTATTTTATCAAATATCTTGATTCAAAATAATGGATTGTAAATAGATATTTTTATCCTATGATAAAAATTGACCAATTGTTAATGTGAAAGTATAATGAATTAGGACAAAGTAATTTCTATCGGTAAAAATATAGAATTGTTGACTATTTCATGTCATGATATTTTATCCGAATATTCTGATCATTTTTTTTTTTCATCATTATAACTTGAGTAGACAATGGATTTACAAACAACATATTCATCATCTAACACGTAACTGTTGCACATACTCATACAGAAGAAAATCTTAGCATACCTTTTCTTAATAAGATCATATTTCTCATTTTCACAAACTGACTTGTAGATATTTGAAAGAAGGGAACTTTTCGCATCCTTGAGCACCTATATTTTTAGCAGAACATATGATCATCTGTAACCTCTTTTATATATTCAGATCCTTCAGAATACCTCACTGATTCTAGTGTGAGCGGATGAGAGAGAGAGGTACCTTAGATAGCAAAGGAAGGGCGTCCAAGGCTGTCTTAAGGAGGATTACGCTAGATACTAGCACTTGACTCTTTTTAGCCCGTTCAATTGCCAAGCCCTCCGCTATAACTTTTTTAGGCTTAAAGCAGAAGTGACATAAGACTCTATCTGAAACCATACAGTTCTGCGTTACAACTAAAGATGTATAAACCACTTAAATAGTGATATCTGCTCAACTACTGCTCTTAATTACCGGTCTCTTTTGGAAATTTACGCAAAATCTGACAAAGGCCAAAAAATAGTTGTTCGTTGCTCATCAACTCATCCTAAAATTAAATATTAGAGGGCATGTTATGAGTAATAAATACAAAAGAACTCGGTTAAAATTCTGTCAGGTGGTTTTCAAGCTTGAAAATTAAAACCAGACTACAAATATGAGTGTATCTATTAACACATTAGTAAGTTTCAGATTAGAGCACTGAAGCTTAATGAAGAATAACATCTGGACAGAAATCTACTGGGCGGAATTGTAAAAATGGTGGAAAATATAGAGAGAATTGTTAGGCTAGGAAATAAAGGAAGGAACACATCTACATGTTAACTAATAAATGGAGCATATGGCATAGCACAAAAAGAGAATTAAAAAATACGATTGACACTGACTAGGCAATCAAGTCGAGCATTGATTGTCTCAATGTCTTTTAGAGGCTGCAACAGATTGGCACGAAGTAGTCTAGTCCTGAAGGAAACAAATGTACAATGTCAAACAATTAATGCTGCATGAAGAAACTTGCGTGAATCATCACATACCCTCCAATAGTTTTTGTTGTCTTGAGCATGTGAAACAGACTTCTTTTTTGTTTGCTTGTTCCCAGTAGGGTAGAATGAAATGGCTCAATAATTTCCAAATTATGGACGCTGTCATTTAATTTTAACCAAGAAATTCATAAGCATAGACTAACAGATAACAGCGAAAAGTAAATTGGACATTATATTCAAAATACTTCTCCAGAAAGAATATTCTATAAAAACAAATCCCCTGGAAAGTGGCTATCAGTTCAATCTCCCTTTTTAATTAACTATGTCTGTCCGCTGAAAAAAATATTTTATTTGAATTTGAACCTTAATCAGCCACATTGGTTTTAATATTCATTTCATCTACCTAGATTAATTGTAAATAGAAATAGTAGCATCATACTATTTTAGCACACTCCTTACTGGATATAACTCATGAGGTTCCCCAAAACTGAGTCCCACTTTCTATTTTAGAATGTCTCATTTTCTCTTTATTGAGTCGCTGATGAATTACACTTAATAAATATTAGTACAAGACAGAAGGCAACACTAATTAGGGTTACTGCAAAATTAACCCATGACCACTAAGATGCAGTACCCTATTAGGATTTTATCTGCTGTTTAAAAGCAGTCAACATATACATTCAACGTAATTATTGAACATTGTTTATGATTCCTAAAATTTAGTTTACAGTTTTAGGAATGTTACAAAATCTGAATGTATGATCAGTAGATGAGAAAAGTTTCCCTAAATTATTCGTGCACAAATTGTATTTAAGGTCTTTATAGTAATGATAGAATGTCCACAGAGGGTGCCATGTTAGCATTTTTCTTACAAATACTGGTTTTTAAAAAATAGAAATTTATATTATAGTGATTTAGGGACATATTTCTAAATTAACTATATAGCTATTATTAAATGTGATTACCTTGTACTTAGGAGTTTCTTTTATATACTTCCTTGTTCAGCTTCATCATGTAATGTAACCATTTCCTTGTATAGATTTACAAGACTGTGTCCGTACTATTTCAGAAAGTCAAACAAGAAACACTTCCAATTTATTATTAAATATTAAGGTTTAATTACTCATTTGTTCTTTATACCTTCTAAACTTGTTTTAACATCATAGGTAAACTTACGAGTTTTAGTTTCTACGGGGGCAAATTTGAATCACTTTGGTTCCTACTATTATTACCGTTAAAGTGTGTGGCTATTAAGACTACTACAACTTTTTTGTAAAGGTTTTACCCAGCCACAAAATTTTTAATGATTTTATAATAGCCAAAGTCAACAAAGTTAGAAAACAATTGAGAGCAGAAACCAAATGCATTAAATTGAGGATCCAATCCGTTAACTGTATAACAAGATAGTTTGTTACTGGTTTGCGTCAGTGCCTTTTAAGGGAAAGCAAACTAGTTTGTATTCACTCGCCACCGAAACTTCTTTTTCCTTTTACTTTCTTCTACGTTTTAGCTTTTCTATCTACGAATCTGAATGTTAATGCATTAGCATTCATTAGTAAAGGACAGCTATTAACACAAAATAGCGAGCAAACTCACCTAGTTGCATCGATATTCATGTGATCAAATGATCCGTTAAAGGTGACCTGAAATAGAGAAAGACACAAAGGATAGAGAACAATCTTCCATGTACTAAGTGCTGATTAAAATTTATATAAAAATAGATACAGGATTTGCAGGTAAAGACTTAAAGTATAAGAGTTCAAACATTAGCCGCAGTCTAAAGGAACAATAATAATGACAGATAATGGTTGGAAGTTAACAGTGAAACATCTTGTGTGAAAACTAAATATATTTAAAACCACATATTTAGTTATGAAGAGTTTTAAGTAAAAAAAAAAAAAAAAAAAATTGTGGGTAGCATTCTTGTAAGTACAACCTTATTTCCTTTAAGGGACGGAAAATGTCAGTGATAAGATAAGCACAATAATATGGACTTAAAATTAGTAGTAATTATTAAACTTTTAAAAAAATCAATAAGAAAAAATCGTGCCTAACAGAACACATACCAACAATGAGTGATTCGTAACAACAATCCCTTTTTCTGCTTCCGTCCTATTCAAGTACAGTCAAAACTTAATTGCCGGCAATCGGACGATACAAAATAAGGATTTAATATGCGTGCATGTATACATTTAAGAACTTGCTAAAATAGTGTAAATACAAACACATTAATCCCTAGTCTTCAAACTAGTTTGTATTCACTCGCCACCAAAAGCTTGGAGAGCAAGAATGAACAGAGCATAAACATTTAAGCGCTTGAAGTTCCTCCTCTAGCACAATAAGAATACAACAATGTGTGTGTATAATCAAAGTCAAAATTCAGAATTCCTAATAATTCAATATAGTACGCTCGCTAGGACCATATTAAATTAATATCTAGTACGGGATCTTCTATGATGCAATTTTTCACTTAGGCCGTAGAGTGAACTTAAGTATTTTCATAGTTTGATTTCAAATTACACATTGTTTTGGATAAAGTTTAAACGCTTCATTATATGTAGAACATATATTCATGTTATAGTTCCATAGGTTCGAGATACGAGTTATGCACTTGCATGTTGTTAACAGTCCATCGTCATTTTTTTTTTCATAAATAAAGCAAGTTGCTGAGTATGTGCCAATCAAGTCCACTGGCAGTCTAAAGATCTTTTGAGTGTTCTGATGTTTTATACACCATAAAACATGTGGTAATCATATCAACTACTTACATTATGAAAAATTCGTGAATATATTTCATATGTGGATTTCAATTTCTCAATACCATATGCGGAACTTTTGGCATTTTTACTGTCTGCTAGAACATGTCTTAACACACTGTTTTTCCTTTATCTAAATTTTATATTCAAATGTTGTTACCCAAAATACAATGGACAGTATTATTGATAAGAAACTCTCTGTATCATAACTAAGGTAACTTAGGGTATGTTTGAGTGTTTCAAAGAAGATGAGAGAGAGTGATTCATAATAGAATGGAATGGATTAGAGCATGCGTGTCTTTCCTTTTTAAGGGACAGAAATTTGGGGCTTTGAGTAGCATGGGAGGAATTGAAAGTCCCTCCACTTTTTGGAACAACTCCCAATCCCAAGCACACTTGTTATGAGTTTTTCCATTTCATATCCCAGCCTTGGCTTCATTCCAATCCATATGCCTTTCTAGGGCTTGAAGTTTCCAAAGGCTTCGATTCAATGCTAGCACTGCATTTCTTGGCTAATATCCTAATATCCTAATATTAATTATCAAAGAGAGATAGATATATACACACACTCATAAAATGGACAACATTGTAGTTTAAATTAGAGATTTCCATTTATTAATTTCTTATGTAGTTGATAATACTATAATGTAACTTTGATATGTTAGTAAGTGGAAACAGTATGGAAATGGGGAGAAAATGCAATGGAAATATTTTGTACTAAACATTAGTCAAAACAGAATATGCTATGCAACTTTCCTTAAACATTAGTCAAAACAGTGGAAACTGTCCTATACTATTAAGAGTTGAAAATGAATTCAGATTATGACAAAAAAGGACGGGTATAAAAAAAAAATAGCATACCAAGCCATAGAGAAGATTTAATTTCTCGTCAAGAGATAATCAAAGAAACTAACAACAATTAAATGTATCAAATACAGGTATTGCAATCAATTAATTATCAAAGTTCATCATTCAATATAATCTTTATGAATATTTGGGTATTGGAAATACCACTTTAAAGTGGCAGCAGCAGCAGCCAGACACAGATAATACTGCTTATAATAAGTGTCCAAACCAAGTGCTGAAGGTTCCTTCGCAGCAAGGTTTTTTATCAAGATAGCACCCTAAAGCACAGAACTTCAGTGCATGTAAGAGCAAGAAATATCGTTAAAACTTCCTAAAACCTGAAATCAACTGAAAGACAAAAGGTAAGTGATGAAACCTTTGTGTCATCAAAACAACCACGGGCTAGCACTACCTGCATAAATAAAGACTCCAAGGAAAATGACCTTTGTAGACAGATATGCGCCAAAGTTTTTCATTTAAAGTATATAAGAAAAAATGTAGGGACAAAGAGAGATGGTGATATTACCTTCTTGACCGAACCATAAAATCTATCAACCAATTCTGTTACTGCAGCCGAACAATTGGATACTAACTTGTTTGGGGGAAGAATGATCACTATGGGATCATAAAAATGCAGTAGTGTCTTTGTGTTTTGATATGAACTGCTAGTTTCAATATATTGAGAAAGGTGCAGTGAAGCTGATCTCAAATCAAAAGCAGCTAATCCAACCTGTTAGATGATTGATTTGATTCCACTTAGGCACTAAAAAAATAATTTATTTGCTGAAACACAAAAGTTCATACAAAAAAATGCATTCAAACCATCTCAAAATTGCTTTAATCCATTCGTTATATCTTACCAGTGCGTCCCTGTTTTCATTTGATAACTGATAACCAACACAATACAACATAAAGCCTATCTGTCTGATTCTTCTTCAACATCTATGATGTCCCTCAGCACAGTACAAAAATCCTTTCAACCAAAAGTCCCTTGGTCATTAACTAATGGAAGATATATTTTTACAGTAGAGTTTACAATCTAGAATTTTTACATTTTTTCTAATATCAAATACCATGTTCCATTCAACTTTTTTTCTTTGTTATGTTAAAAAAATATTAGAAGACTGTAAGCGAGAAAAGAACTGCTTAGTGGTTGATAGATAGATTACTACAAATACAAACTTCGAAAAAAAGAAAAAAAATATATATAAAGATCGTAAAATAAATGGCCGGAGAACCCAGAAAAAATAGAACAATTAAAATGGCGTTTAGCTTTAGTCACACAAAAATTGATCACCAAATGGCGCATGTAATTTTGGTCGTTTACAGACACTCCGGAACAACAAGTAAGAATTAGGGACAGAAAATTAAACAACAAATACACAGATTTTGATACAATTAAAACTAAGCTCCGATACACCCACTCCTTCACAAAATAACTATTATGTGGTGGAATAGCAATTTGAAAATCATATCTATATTTGCGTTTCCAACGGTTGATTGAATTTCCCAACGCGTACAAGTTAACAGGAACAATTATAACCTTAGTATAATCCTGGACGTTATGTGAGTTTCACGCAATCAACTACAGTAAAAATTACTAGCTGAAAACGAAATAATAAGTGACTACGACAAACGACTTGCAGCTTGCAAGATTGAATAGAAAAAATGAAGCAAAAGCAAACGACAAAAAAAATGTTTATCAGAGAATAGAATTAGGAAACCTCTTTCGCTCTGTTCTCGATGATACCGACCACGAAACTCGAACTCTCTCCACCATCGTCTTCCATTGTTGCCTGCTTTCAATTTTCAGTAATAATTTCATTTATCTCTCCGTAGTTACTCATTTATAGAACCGTTTCTTTACTATGCTTTGGACTCACGCAATTAGCTTATGGCGCCAATGTGGATTATAGCGGGAAATTTAACTTCGATCATACGTCACTTTAATACAGATTATACGCTATCGCGCGCCTGTGAATTTTTTAAATATGCGTGATATTATTAGTAGATGATAATATTATAATGTTATTAAGTTAATATATATATATTAAAATTATATTTATTAAAAATAAAGTGAAATATATCAAAATAGATAAAAGAATAACCATTGATAAATAAAGAAGTAAAAAAAAAGCAGAGACATTTAATTTTATAAAAAGTTTGTAAAAATAACGGTCAATTTTTAAAAATTTAATAAATTGTTATATTTCAAGGGTAAAATCGGTATTTTGAAAAGTGGACACAAAAAGGGGAATCCCCTTTATATATTGTTATATATATATATATATATATATATATTATATTATATATATATATATATATATATAT
>Ga0214544_1008802_pt1 | contig 16412 bp, 3 predicted proteins | sample CNSS3metaG_FD_160074 | JGI IMG/M metagenome (GOLD analysis project Ga0214544, IMG submission 160074) | Root nodule microbial communities from cowpea collected in UCLA plant growth center, Los Angeles, California, USA - CNSS3 | ecosystem: Host-associated > Plants > Roots > Nodule | place: USA...
ATCCGTTTTTAAAAAAAAAAAAAATAAATAAAAGGAAACGGATTACACAATCCGTTTCCTAAAGAAAAAAAAAAGGAAGGGGGGGGGGGGGGGGGGGTGTATTTCGATTGATAAACCACTAACACACATAAAGTTTCTTTGGTTCATATAACCATTTACATAAACTATTATGTGTGTTAAGTTTATCAATATATGATTGATTCATATAACTTGTTATACCAACTCTAATGCATTACATATTTTATGAGACCCAGAAATTTTCTACTTTTATTCTTTCTATCCTTTAACTTTTTGATATATGTGGGGGTTGTTGTAAATTATTGTATTTCAAAGTTAAAGGTACCCCACATTTTAGGAGTGAGTTTAAACTGTGCATTTGCTTGTTTTCAAAAAGTGACCATCCTTTGACTTGTTCACCCCACAACAAATATTTGTCTATGAATGAAGGGGGTTATTCATTGCTAAAGATTGGGATCCTTCTTGCCAATTCTGAATCCTTGGAAATATCTAAAAAGTTTCTGTTATATCCCGAAGAATTTGCACATACAACGCAGGTAAATCTTTAAGGGCGATGATTCTACACATATCAAAAAATCATATAATTCGTCTTCTTGTCAGATTTTACAACAAGTTTATCTTAACTAAGTTCGTTGGATTTACCGTTTTGTCTCTTATTAGATTATTTTTATTTTCACGCTTGATGTCCTGAATGTAAGAAGAAAATATATTAAACATCTCACATTAAATACAAATATGACTAAATTAAAATATTTAAATGAATCAAATTAGTACTAATAGTTATGAACCCATCTATTTACTTTTTCTAGTAAATTAAATCCTCGAGTTCAATTAATAATTTAAATGAGTTTCTTTAGTTAAAAAATATATAAAAAGTAATTAAGAAACAATAGATTAGATGAGAGAGACAATGTTAATATATCTATAAATATAAACAACTTATCAACTCCAAATTTGGTAATTTCACTTTCCAAAAAGAAAAATCAATCAATTAGTTTTAGAAAACAAATTAGGTTAAGTAAACTCTTTTTAATCAATTTCTTAAAAAATCCTATCTGTTGCAATCTAACACAAATTAGTTAGACTAAAACAAGTTGGATATGAGACTACCACAACAACTAATAAGACATTTATTAAATGATTAGATATTTATTATTAAAGGAATGCTTATACTTTCAAATTAACTATTTTTAATATACACTCTTTATTCTTAATTGAAATTGAAATTTCTGTACAAGTCTCACTATTTTCAAAATTAAATACATGGAACAAAGAATAAGACTTCAGTTGCAATTTAGTAGACCAAATAAATTCTCATAGGAGAAATTGTATTGCGAAAATAGGGTTATATAATTATATACATTCTTCATGTGTGATACATAACTTGAATTTCTGGTTAGGTGCTTCCATGTGTTGAAAGCATCAACACATGGCTCTTTAATAACTAGTACGTAATAAGAGTTGTTCAATGTTTAATGTGAATAAAATTTTGAGAAACCTTAATTATTTAAATAAAATCACTAAATGATGGACTGTAGAGTGTAGATGACAAAGCACAAAAAGAAGAACAACCGACAAGAATTCAAATGACTACCCTTTACATTCATATTAAATCCAAATCTAGTCTATGAGTACACATTTGATAGAATAATAAACATGAAGGATTAAAAAAACAATCTCATGTAAAATAAAAAAGATTAATAAGGTAAATAAACAATAAATTGAAAAATAGAAATCTTAATATTTTTCCGTATGATAGACAACCTGATTTTTTTATACATAATATTATAATTAATGGTCAAAAGTGTCGATCGATTTTATCAAATCCTCTATAAATATTCAGAGAACAATTAATAAGTCTAAATCTAATTAATGTGTGTATAGCTAATTTCCTATGGAAGTTGGCCAAATTAGTTAGGCTTTTGTTTAAGTTTGTCACGGCATATTTAGCGTGCTTGGAAATAATTCACACTAAAATTCATATAAAGTTTTATATGATATTTGCGAAAACTATACCTAATGATTTATATGACACGTTCATCAAAATTCTAAACACCCACTTAGTCTATTTAAAAATATATTTCATTTTGATGTTTTAAATAAGTCTATGGATACACATCATAAATAAGTTTAGAGACTTCTGTATTAATAAACTTGAAACTCAAAAGAGCAGAAGATTAAAGTAATTAAAATCATTTATATTTTTACATATTTACATTCAATCAAATATTGATATTTGGTTACTTGACTTATAATTTAAGGAGAGATTGGAGAATTCCATTATTAAGAAAATAATAATGGTAATTTTTAATTTAAGTAATGATAATAATTTTTAGATTTTTTATATTAGCGTGAAACATTAATTTATGTTGTGTGTATCATATTGACTATTTATAAAAATGATAAAAAATAGAGTGTAATATAATGTCCCGGTAAGACATACCCACAATTATTAAGAGAACTGTAATTGTATTTTTTTTTTATAGATTACATAAGCGTTAAATAGTTTTTCAATTATATATTTTATTATATATTTGTTATAATTAGATATCAAATAAGTTACTTTAATATTGGTTAATAATTATTATATATTTACATCTTCATTCTTATGATATGTTAAAATTTAGGGTTAAATATGTTTTTATCCCTTGATTTTCAGTAAATTTTAGAATTAATCCATTTCAAAACTTTAAACCAATTTAGTTTTCATTTTTTGAAATACGCAAATTTAGTCATTTTAATCAAATTTTGCTAAGTTTATTTGACATTTTAAGCGTGTTTCATATTAGTATTTGACTTAACATTAAAACAAAAATGTGTCAAATAGTATAAACAACTCAAATACAATCGTGAAGTGCGTACGAAACATCAAATAAAACTAACAAAGTTTAATTAAAAAAACTAAATTCACGTATTTCGAAAGAAAAAAGACTAAATTTGTCTAAAATTTTAAAACAAACTAATTTCAAAATTCAGAGTTAAGGGACAAAAACATATTTAACCCTAAAAATTTATATCGTGAATAGATTACTTCAAGTTGTATTATACTTGTGCTATATAACATTTTACTTGTATTATACTTCAAAATACATCAAAGACTATCTAAGAATCTCCGCAAATAATTTAAAATTTCCATGATAACACGTGAATTTTGAGCAAATTTAAAAAAGTGGACTGAAAATAACTTTTTTAACCGGAGAATTAAAACATTGAACCTGTGTAATTTACATCACATCAAAAATTAGTTTTGTATAATGAATGATTGATTTGAAAGAAACCGTTTATTGGAGAAGAATTGATTCTAAATTAAAGAAGTGGAGCAGAGCATATGACATGCCACCAAATGTGGCACTTAATTAAGTATTTGTTTTAACAACAGCTCAATAAAATCCACAAACAAGTTGGTTTTGTCATTACAGTGCTGACATCCCATGGACCCATGGAAAACTGATTCATACCTGTTCTTGTCTTCCTGCTACATTCCACTTATATTCTTTAATATCAAAATCAAGTTTTAGCCACATTTTTTTAATAATATGATGATTTCGGAGTTGGCTATAAAATAACTATCCTCTATTGTTACATGAGACATCAATATTCATGTGGTGGAAGTTAAATGAATAGAATTACAATCGAATTTGAACAGTTAAGCTTTTAAATAGAAATAAATAAATTATTTTATTTGTCTCAATTTTTTTAAAAAAAAATATATAAAGTAAGTCTCTTTATTTTTTTTTTCTCCATTAGCTTTCTATTTTGGAAAAATTCGAGGTAATTAAAAGAAAAAAAAATAAAAAAATCACGTGCTGATATGTGACACATAATTAACGTAGTTAATCTATTAATGAAAATAACCTAATTGTAACAAATTTTTTAAAACATGGACCTAATTGAGACAAAAAAATGAAACCTATTTGAAATTTTTTTACGAAAAATGGAGACTAATAAAATAATTTAATCTAAAAACAATTGTATCCTAATTGATAGTTTTTATCTGATGGTAAGCGTTTAATCAAGAGATCAACTTTCATAATGACACATGAAGACCTTATCCCCTAATTATATATATTTATATAAATTAGTATATAATTTAAATTATTTTTTAATTTAAATATATTTTTAATATATTTGATATCTCTAAAATTTTATACATCTGTATTTTGATACTCTTAAAATATTTGTTGAAAATCTCTCCTTCGCTCAATCAACACTCATCTTTATTACTTTTCATGTCATGATAAATAAAATTACATGATCATTGCCTTCAAAAAAATTATTAGAAATAAATTTAAAATCTCTCATTTTTTAAATTCTAAAGATACATTAAATTGTTTTATCAATAATAATATTTGTAATCTATTATTTTTGTTAGAATTTGATAAGTAATTATCTATAAATAGGTAACATTCACCATTGATGTTTTATGAACAGTCGGGTAGTTTATGTCTAAAAGAAACTAATTATTTTTTATGAAAATTATATTTATGACAAAAAATGACTATATTGTTATATGATTTATTACACTTTCAGGCTTTGATCTGGGAGAGAGAATGAGGATGAATTTGTGCGAATAGATATGTGTGTTTTTTTTGTGGATTTAGAAGATAAAGTGAATGAATTTAATAATGAATTTTATGAGAGTTGGTGAATGATTTGAGTAATATGATAGATAAAATAAAAAATTATAATAGATCAAAATTAAAAATTACTAAAATACTCTTATAAATATATGAAGTAATTTTTAAATTAGTCAAAATTTAAAAATTTAAAAACTATTATTTGATAAATTTTAAAAATTTAATAAAAATTTAATTTATATTAAATTAGTATTATTATTTTTATAAAAAATATATTACTTATAATAATTATTAATAATTTATTTTATTATTAATAATTATTATATAGATAAATTTTATTATTATTTATTATTATGTCTAATTACTATATATTATTTATTATCATTATATATATATATATATATATATATATTAAAAATAATAATTATATACATAATTAATTATTACATACTATTATTATTAATTATTGTATTGTATATGTTATTATTATTAATGATTATACTGTTATGTAACCGGTTACTATAAAATTAAAATAAAATAATAATAATAATATATAATATATAATTTTTAATAATATATATAAATATTTGAAGAAAAGAAAAAAAAATGTATATTATGATGAATATTTGAAACATCGTGAATAGTAGTAAAGTACAGAGAGGATGAGGTTATAACTGTAAAAACATTGTTTATTATTGTAAATCTTCGCAGTTTATGAGGAATGGATTTTGTATACTATTTCACAAATTCATTCTTCATTTTCTCTTAAATTATTGCAGAAGAACTTGACAAAAATTAACTATCTATCCACACAAACGAGTGAATTTGAAGATCCTTAAACGAACACCGCATCAAAAGGGATAATATATAATTATGTTCCAAAAGCTTTCATCTCAAAAAATGTTTAACTTTATTTTTTTTAAGTTCTAGGTATGCATTTGATTTGTTCAATGATATGATATCGAGTTAATTAATAGAAAGTTAGTAAAAAAAAAATCATATTTAGCTTAGGTTTCCAACATAAGGTACAAACTTGGATATACGGGGGACTTTTTCCGGACTTAATCATGGTTTAATTAAAAATTGTTCTTATTTAATTGTTGTTCCAAAAGCAAAGTGGAAGCTAACATTGTTGAAAGTCTCACATCGATCAGAGATAAGGCCAATTCATAATATATAAGTGAGGTGCAAACTTCACCTTATAAGCCAATTTTGTAGGGTTGAGTTAGGCTTAAAGTCTACTTCTAACAAACATTTAACTTGTTAGTTTGGGATTAGGACTCATAAAAAGAGACCAAATTTATAAATAATTTAATTCAAATGAGATTTCTATTTTTTTTACTTAATTAAGTTTATATTTGTTAAATTAAGTTTAGTTTATTTTAGAACTTTCTATTATTTTTTTTCTCTTTACCTTTCTCCACCTCCTTTCACCTTCATCCACTCCCTCCATTTGCCATAAAATATTTATTTACAATTAACACCACCACATCAAAATATTATTTTGTTTTTCTCATTCAAGATTCTAAATATTCTTCATCCGAAATTTTCACTCCATGTAAGAATTGACCATAAAACACACAAAAAAGCATACATTTTCAACATAAAACTTTTATGAAAACTGGAGGAAGATAAAGGAAAGTGATTAGGGTGGAGGAAGGTGTATATATAGAGATGAATTAAGGTAGAAGGAGAAAAAATTAAATAAAAAGTTTTTAAGGTAAAAGATAATTCAAATTTTGACAACTGACCCTTTTAGATAATCGTTGATATTAATTTTAAAAAGAATAATTTTATTTAACAAATATTAAGACTTAATAAAATAATAAAAAGAAACAAAGTTAATCATATATTTAAATATAGAAAATAAATTAATATTAAAATATTTATTTTATTATAAAATATGATGGTTATTGCTAAAGTAATTTTAAATTTAATTTTTTCCTTAAAATATTTTACTTTGAACACATTAAACAAATTCGATTCAAATTTTTAAAATGTGGTTTTGGTGCTATGAAAATTCAATTTCCAGGCTAGACTTATATAAGAGCAGGGTTGAAGTTGACTAAAAAATTAACTTTTGATTTTTTTTTTTAACTTTAAGTCTTAAGTGAGTAGAGATTTTTTTTTTATTCTTTTGTGTTATATGTGTTTTAAAATTTAAAATTAAAAACGAATCAAATAATACATTCCTAAATAAAATCTTGAATTTTAATTTTGAATCACAAATCGATAACCTCAATTCAAAAGAGTGGAATTTTTATTAGTAGTTATCCTAATATGATCTGTTGTCAAATTTTAGAAAAAGAAAATATGATAAAAAATGTTGTTTTCACAATTTTATTTTATACACAACTAATTTTTTTTTTGTAATAACAATAATACTAATATAATAACATTCGTATAAGCCAATATTTTTTAAAATAAATAGTTAAATAAGTAATACTAATATAATAACATTCGTATAAGCCATTTTTTTTAAATAAATATTAAATAAGTACTTGTGATGATGTATAAATAATATTAGTTATCTGCTAAAAAAACATTAAGCACGATGGCTGTCTAAACACGATTGAAATGTGCGTGCAATTAGCATAACCTTTTTCTTTTTGTTTTAGTTAGTATGGACTCTGATGTGTGATTATAACTTTAGAAGCACTAAACATTAGTATTATAGGAGAACTTGTCATGTCCAAACGCAACAAACTTATAAAAGGAGGCTACACACTTATATATACAAAAAGTCAATAGAATTTTATTACTTTAGAGAGAAAGAACATGATGGGTATAAATTTATGTTTATTTTTTCTAATAATTATATACATGTTAATATAAAATATTTTTATTTATTTATTTTGTATACATTAATCTTATATTAATTATGAATAATTTAAATACGCTTTTCTCTCTCTTTCATTTAATTATTTCAAAAGTATTTTAAAAACAAAACGGTAGCAAAAGTCCGATCCTTAATACAGACATTGAATGTGGTTATTAACTATTTTATTAATACATTTCAACCATCTTAAATTTAAAATATTGATTAAGACTCTTGTAGTTAGAATGTTATAATGAAAAATAATCATCTCTAAATAATGAAACCTACACAGCGTTTTTTTATGATGCATGTATTAAGAATGAGAGTTGACAAATATAAAGACTGAGTTTTAAGGGAGTAAAGTTGAAGTTATTGTCGAAATACGCTGGTCCTGGACACAAATATGCTAAATCAGTTTCAGCACTTTCGATAAAATAAAATAAAATTGTTTACTGAACATTTTACTTAGCCTTCATATGGAAGGCATGAAAAAGAAGAAACATGGAAGAGTATATTTTCAAAGAATATACAGAAGAAAGAAGAGTTGTTTAGACGAGTTATTTTGATAAGAAAAACTTTAGGAACATAAAATGCAAAAATATTATTCATAAATATTTACACCAACTTGTCAACCGTGTGCTTTCAATACTGCATAATTAATTATGTTGTCTAAAAAATTCTTTTAATATGTTGCTTTTAGTAAATCTTCGAAATAAATATAATCCTATAAATATTTCAATAAGGAATGCTTTTTTTCTTTGAAAGTTTGAATCATTCTTTATATATATATATATATATATATATATATATATATATATATATATATATATATATATATATATATATATATATACTAAATTTTATAAATTAAATCTTTTTATACATTCTTATCACATTAAACATCACCATCAACTTTAAAATGTCAACTTGGTACTCCAAAATTCATCAATAATTTACTATTATATAAAATTTTAAAACTTAAAACTAAAAATACAAAAATACAAAATATGATAGATCATATTAAATTTATGATAAATTTATAGACAAGCTATAATATTTATTATGATTTTTTAAATAAATAAACGAAGTAAAACATTAAATTATTTATAATGTTCATAACCTATGATGCACTGATACTTCAATTTGGGTCACGTATCCGTATCTGACACATATCGTGTCCGATACTTTAGGATACCTTAACGATATTTATCAATGAAGTATCTAATTTACAAAGTAGTACTGCACTACAATAAAATCTTTGAATAGTGACCAATTTTAGTGACAAAAAATAATTAGTCACTATATAGTAACCAAATTGACAACTAAAATAGTTTAAAAAAATTATAATTGGTCTCTAAATTGATAATTAAAATAGTTTTAATGATAAATTGGTTTTTAAATTGGTCACTAACATTAGCTACAAGGTTTTGACTACCAAAATAATTGGTTTCTAATTAGAAAATTTGATTCACACATTAACAATCGTATATTTACTATGTTTGTAAGAATTATTGTACACTTTTCATTATTCATATATAACGTATCTATCACGTATCGTATCCTATTATTTTAAAAATAAACATATCGACGTATCCAGTGGCGGAGGATGCAAGGGGCAGGCGGGTGCCACCCTCCCCCAATTCTTTTTTTTCATTCTTTTTCATTTATTTTTTTAAAATTTTTTAATTTTTTTTAAATTAAATAATATTATATTTAAAATTAATAAAAATTAAATTAAGTATTTTTTTATTTATTTTATAAAGTACAATAATAAATAATAAAATATAAAATTAAATATATAAGAAAACAAAATTATTAAGATATTTTTTATTTTCTCTTTTATTATCTTTTGAGTTTTTCATATGTTGTATTCTTCTTTTATGTTTATTTATTTTCTTTTGTTACTAAAAAAAGTTAGGCATAAACTCAATATTTCTATCCTCATCTTTTTATATTTTCTCTTTCATTGTTAAATAAATAAATAAGGTAACTTTCTCTTGTCTCACTTGATAGTGAATTATTTGCTTAACATTTAGTATTATTTTTTATCTCATGACCTTTTTGTATATTAATTTTTTATTAATATAGAAGAAGAAACAGTGTACTATGTGATTTTTCATAGTCAATTTTTAATTGTAACTTAATTATCATAGTTTTTTTTAGTAATTATGTCTCTTAACTTTTGATTAGATTATGATAAATTATTTTTTAGTCTTAAACTTATTTTTTAAATAGGTATATTAATGAAAAACAAAATAATAAATTTATTTTTTAAAATTGATAGAGAAACTACTGGTGAAGATGAAAACATGATAATATGGTTATTTATCGCATAATGAAATGAAAGCTTGTGAATATTTTTTGAATCAAATGTATGTTAATAAAACGGAAGATAAATATTTTGCAGATAATATGATTATTTACATTGAAAAAAGTTAACTGAGAAATGTAATTATAATTCAATTTCCATGAGTTCAAAAATATGAAAAAACGATAGACATTTTTTTAGATTGTGTAATTTCTTTGATAATTATATATGTACTAGATTATGTATTCATTTTTATTGAATTAGTCACAATAATATTAAATATATAAATTTTGAGTATATTATTTTGGCTCCCCCAAAATTTTTGGTGAAGATCCGCCACTGATCAATTATTTTAATTTTCAGAAATTGTAAGTATAAACTTTGACATTATTAATTAATTAATTAAAAATCATTCTATGTACATGTAAAATAATTATTTAAAAATTAATAGCCATATACTACATAAGAGTATAAAAAGCTTGTAGTTAATGCTAATTAAATTCTTCATTTATGGAGGATTGTTTGGATTCCATACAGTTATGTTTTTGGGCTGCGTCTGATCTACACTCATCAGTTTATACTTATTGCAGACTATGTGTTGCTTTATTAAATTTACTTTAACATAAAATTCTCAAATAAGTATAATAGTTATAGTTTGCAATATTGAAATTAGTACGTGATAATTTATTTAAAGGTTAAATATGTTTTTTATCATTTAAGATTTAGTGAATTTTAGAATTAGTTTTTTTAAAAAAATTTAATTAATTTAATCAAAATCTTTCAAAATATGTGAATTTAGTCTTTTTAACCAAATCATGTTAAGTTTATTTAACGTCTCAAACACATTTTATGATAGTATTTAAATTGTTTACACCGTCTGACATATTTTCGCTTCAATGTTAATTTAAATATTATCATAAAACACGTTTAAAATCTCAAATAAACTTAACAAAATTTGGTAAGAAATACTAAATTTACGCACTTTTAAAAATAAATAACTAAATTAGTATAAAATTTTAAAGAGAGACTAATTTCAAAATTTATTGAAACTTTAAAGACAAAAACATATTTAATCCTTTATTCAATGCACAAAGATCATAAATGTTTAGGTGTAATAATTTAACAATTAATTATTTTACTACATTGATTTTTTTTTACTTTTAAATATAAAATAAAATAAAAAATTGATATCGCATATAATATGCATTCTTTTTTCTAGCTTGGGTAATAAGAGAAGCCGTGAAATTCAAGTTCAAACATGTTGCTAGATTTTTTTTTAAAGCCTAAATAATGTATTTATTAACATGATGATTAGTATAACTTTGAACCTTAAATTTTAAAATACGAAAAGTTTACATATTTCATGAAATTAAATTGTGAAACTAAAATTTATAGTATGTCTAGAAATTAATTTCACAAAAAGATAAACTTAATTTTTATTACTGCCGTCTCTTTCTTTATTTCGTGAGTGTTTTGAAGATGAGTTGTGTTGAATTGAACTTATTATCTATCTACTTTTGGAAGTGTTTTGCAACGATATAAATTTCTGTATTTTTCTCTATAAATTTCATATTTCATTTATTTTTTTTCACTGCTTGCATCTTGCTTATAACATGAGACAGACTCTCTTTTCGTTTTTGGACACAACACTGAATAATCAGAAGGGCCTTCTCCCACCGCCTCCAAAAACTTCTTCTACCCCAACTTTTTTTCGAATTCCCAGTCTGACCCCACTGACCAGTTAAAATATAATTTATTTAATCTCTCTTTTTGTCTATCTCACCCACTCCCCCGATTTTTAAGGATTAGGATTTGAAAGGATGAACGTTTGAGTTTTTAATTATCTCTTTTAATTCTAATTTTTTTTAATACATAATTATTTTGCTTGTTTATATATATATATATATATATAAATAATTTCTTATTTTTATTTTTATTTTATGTAAGATTTAAAAAAAGTTAAAATATAAATAAAATTAACTACATGTCGACATAAACTACATAACCAGATTTTGAAAATTCAATAAAAATGTTAATAAAATTTAAAAATCTGGTATACATAAAGAAAATGGTTGTCAATAGATTTCAGAATTCGATAATTACTGTGAAATATGTTTATCGGTAATGTTAGACTTCAAAATCAATAACCTTATAAATTAGACTGTGGCTCATCATCACAAGTTGAGTTAAAAATAAATGAGTCTAACTCGACTCACTTTATGATGAGCTACAAAATTTATAATCTGGTTCAATTCACTATGGGTTAGTGGATTAAATGAATTGACTCACTAACTCACATAAAAAAATTATTTATTTATTTATTTTTAAGTATTCAAATATTTAAATAATTTTTTAAGCATGAGATGATAATCACAGTAAAATCAATAATCAATATCTTCATCATGTTCATCGTTAATATATGATGAATTATTTCCAAGAAAGTGTCCATATAGTCTAATAAAGCATGACTAATATTACACATTTTCTGTCATGCTATTCAACAAAATATAAATGAAAAAACAATACATTTTTGTCATGCTAATTTAGAAAAAATTGTTTATAAGACGATTATTTGAGTAAAATTTACTATAAAGATTATAGTTAAAGATTCAAGTATCAACGTAAATAACTTGACAATCAAATTAATTAAACATTCAAGCTATTCAAGATTAAGTGAGTCAACCCAATTTCAACCCAACTCGAACTCATTTAATCCGTGAGTTAAATGAGTTGGGTTGAGTTCAACCCACTTTTGAAAAAACTGAATTTTTCTCAATCCAACCCCGTTTGAACTTGTGGTGAGTCGGATTGGCTCATAGATTGGAACCCATTTTGACATCTCTAATATGTAGAGATGTCAAAATGGGTTTCAACCCGTGAGCCAACCCGACTCACCATGGGTTCGAGCCGGGTTGGGTTGAGAAAATTTTAGATTTTTCAAATGTGGGTTGATTTCAACCCGGCTCACTTAACCTACGAGTTAAACGGGTTCGAGTTGAGTTGAAGGTGGGTTGACCCACTTAACCCACCAACATTTTTTTAATTTTTTTTAATAATTATTTACTACTCCTAATTATATAGGCTCACAATTTCATATTTTTAAATGCTAAAATGTTTCTCAATAATATTTAAATAGTTTGAATATTTAATTAATTTGATTGTCAAGTTATACACGTTGATACTTTAATATTTAACTATAATCTTTATAGTAAATTACTCAAACAACTGTTTTACAAACAAATTTTTATAAATCAGCATGACAAAAATGTGTAGTTTTTTTATTTATATTTTGTTGAATAGCATAACAGAAAGTGTGTAATATTAGCCATATTTTCTTGAACTATATGGACATTTTTTTTTTGGAAACAATTCATACCATATTGGTGGTAAGCATGATAAAGACATTTGACTTTATTGTGATTGTCATCTCATGGATTGCTTAAAAAATTATTTAAACATTTAAATATTTAAAAAAAAAACTATTTTTATGTGGGATGATGAGCCAACCCACCTAACCCACCAAACTGTGGTGGATTGAGTCAGGTTGTAAAATTTTTGACTCACCATAAAATGAATCGGGTTGGGTTCACTCAATTTTAACCCAGCTCGTGGTGAGCCAACCCATATGAGTCAAGTTGACTCACTTTGACATGTCTATGTGAGGTATGTTAAAAGGAATTAAATAAGAGATTGGAGAGAGTAGGTAAGTTAATTCGAAAAAAAGTTGGGGGTACAAAAGAAAGTCTTTGAAGGTGCATGGAGAAGGCGCTAATTGCAACCTTTATATACCCAGATTCAATTTCTGAGTGCTTTTTAAGAAAAAAAAATAATGGGGGTGGGAATAATTAGAAAAGGTGTTGCAAAGAGAAATTCGCTTATATTTTATAAATAGAAAAAGGTGTATTTTGGGCTGTTACTAAACTCCGTACATGCTAAATTCAGTCCCTTTTTCCTTCTCTTGCATGTAAAATTACCCTTAGCCCTGTTATCCATGGTAGTATTATTTTGACACTAAACAAATCTTTACACATATTTTACATATATTATTTTATCTTTTAATTTTTTTACAAATACAAAAAATAAATTATTTAATATCCACAATACTTCTAAAAATGAATTGTCAACCGGTATAAGTGGTATAAAAAAAATCATTTTCCGAACAACAAATATTTCACTCAAAACTTCATGTAATATTTCACTCCAAAATCTGGAATCCACTTTTGTAAAAAGTAATTAGCATTAACACTGAATCACTTATGTCCAATAATAGTTTTGACTTCCGAATTACGTAATATGAAATTTCAAATCTGTGTTACAGATTATGCAATTACAATACAATTCAAAAGTCAGATTAGTATTCCACATTATGTAATTTATAATATTGTTTTCAAATTTTTGATTGAATAATTTGAAAGAAAACCGTTAATTTGCTTTTTCCTCTTACAGATTACTCAATCTAAAAAATCAGAAAAAAAAATCAACCTAGAAACTCGATTATGTTCAAAAATTTAAAATATAATCATAATATGCTTACTCAAAGAGTTAATCACCTTTAAACTTCATAATATATTGATCGTCAGTTAATTAACGGGCCGAAATGTTGATCTCAAACACTTCCAACAATTTCAATGAAGAAAGAAGGAATAAAAATGGAGCAATGAAAGCTTTATTCTCGTTTAAAAATTAAATGAGAAAGTGAAAAGTTTAAAATTTATTAGGTGTGACGAAGAAGTTGTGGGAGTGTAAGATGAAATTATGTCAAGTTGGGTAGAAATAGTTTTGACCATCTATTAACCGTGAAAAACAATGAGGACCAAGCTTTGGTCATTTCTTCCTATACTTCCATAATATCCACTTGTACCTCCATAATTTCAACATGCATTTTCAAAAAATTTTGTAATACAATCAAAAATACAATTTTTAATATTTTGAATTATATATTCAATATAAAAAATAACTTTAAAATACAAAATAAAAAATATATTTTAAATTGTATATTTTAAAATACAAAATATACTTTAAATTTTATCATCCAAAATACATAAACTTACGACGATGCATATTGAAATTATAGAAGTTTAGAAAGAAATTGTCGGAACCTCGTAGTTCAACACTACAGGCCGAAGATAGTGGCCAATCTTACATTTGAATAAATTTGTTTTCAGTATAAATTATGCGATAATCATGAGAAGTGTCTGCTTTACAATATTTTAAATAATCGGTATCAAAATATATTTTTTTTTACTTAAGTAAAATATACGTTTAGAACAGACACTTAATTTCATCATTCTTATATTAAAAAACTGCCATATGCTACAAACATTGTTAGTGTTAAAACCAGTTAAAACAGAGAACAAAAACATAGTTCCATTTTAAGGGTAACAATAACACAACAGACGCCAATTCTATAGAGCATTATTGAGTTGGTGACAACAATTCCAAACTTCTTTTTTGCTAAAAATATAAAATTAGTCGGAAAATCATGATGAAAGATAAAAAAAAAAAGATAAAAATGAATAATCATACATTTGACATGTCATAAATGCCAGAATAACTCCCTTGCAGTAAAAAGCTTTCGGAATCAATGAGTGATTATTCATTGGTGAATAGCTCATGCAACAACAAACGCCACAATTAGAAACAAAAATTGGTGAGAATCCATGCCAAAATAGAGCAAAAACAGCTTGTACTAATGAATTCCATTGTCAAATCCAACCATGCAACCCTACACCATGTCTTCATCCCAGTTCATTCCCTCTGGCCTAATCTATATAATAAACTCACCTTCTTCCCACTTCATTGCACCAATATTCCTACCAACACAGGCAAAGCAGGTTTTGGTTGCTTGAGACTCAAGAAACTACCAACACAATGAGTCTCAACTGCCTTACCTGCAGCCAGTTTCTTCAAAGGACAGACTCATTTGACGAGTTATTTCCAGAAAAGTTCTTTCCAGAAAAGGAATACAAGGAATACAAGGAACACAAGGAATCCAAGGAAACATGCAAAGAGGTTGATAGAAGCTGGTCAAACAAGAAGTTACCATCATCACCAAAACGTGAGCTACCAAAACATGAGCTACCAAAAGTTGGTGCTGTGGCCAAGCTTAAGGGTGATCACCGCCGCAATTATAGTACAGGAGATGTTCCTTATCCTCCTGGAACCTCAGGGCCAAAGCTGATGAGGAGCAGTGGAATGAGAAGAAACTGGACTTTTGAAGATCTGGCTGAAAAACCAGAGCATAGTGTGAGGTTCCGCTGAGATTCTTCACATCATTCTTCTATGTCTCCTTTTCTATGCATTTCCCACTTTTCTGCCTTTTCTATACATTCTTTGTGAGGAATGTTGTAAAGATTGTACAAGGGCCATACATTATTAAAGAATGATGATTCACATCCCTTGTACTCTTTTTATTTACATTTTCTCCAATGAATTCTTTGTAATTCCTGGTTCTATTTATTTATTTATCACATTTTATATTTGTTCTAGCCGAAAGTGATAATTAGGGGTGGCAAACGGGCCAGCCCGGCCCGTTTTGGCCCGGCTTGTATGTGGCCCGTCAAAAAACGGGCCGGGACGGGCCAGCCCGTCAAATAGAAACGGGCCAATAATCACAACCCGTCCCGTATAGGACGGGCTAACGGGCCGGGCCGGGCTGGCCCGTCTAGTTTTTTTTTTTAATTTTTTTAAT
>Ga0214544_1008809_pt1 | contig 16406 bp, 6 predicted proteins | sample CNSS3metaG_FD_160074 | JGI IMG/M metagenome (GOLD analysis project Ga0214544, IMG submission 160074) | Root nodule microbial communities from cowpea collected in UCLA plant growth center, Los Angeles, California, USA - CNSS3 | ecosystem: Host-associated > Plants > Roots > Nodule | place: USA...
AATCAATAGCACAAATTAGTGCCAACACCCAACCAAATAACAAAGCAACAAAGCTTTCAAATAGAGAAGAACAAGAGAGGAAAACCTCTACAAATCACTGCTGCAGTGCGAAATTAATATCTCCCAACTCAGACCTCGTATCAAAGATCCGACCGGTCAGAATGAAGAGCAATGAGTTCCGAACCTGCTGTAAAAATTTCAGCCCGATCCAACGGTGAACGAATCCGCAGCGCCGAATTTACTGCGACAGCTCTATGAAAAACGTGAACAGAATTTTCCCTCTACCTCTCCCTCTATGTGTTAGGGCTTTCAGTGTATTCTGACTCTATTGTTATGCCTCTCTCTTTATTTTATAGCCTCCTCTCCACTAGGTTAAGTGAGACATGGGCTTCTCAAATTTTGGGTCTTTTCTCCACATAGGAAGGGAGCCCAATACCCAACATTTTCAAGGTTCTCAATATCAAAATCAATTAAAATATTTTATAATTGATTAAATGTGTTTTTGCAATTGATGAGAAATGTGTTTAATCCTTTAACATGTGTCATAATTGGAATTATTTCAGAGAGACATTGTAACTAGTTTTACAAATTCAATTAGAATAATTGATTAATACTTTGGTTTAATTTATTATTGTTGGGAATCCAAATGTAAGTCTAAGTTTCATATTGGATAGAAATGAGCACATTGGGGAGAAATGAGAAAGTGAAGTACCATATAAGGACGAAGACCCATAAATCCATTGCCTTAAAGTTTTGGGTTGAGAGTGGTGTGAATGTCTTATGTGGTTGGTCTCAGGTCTCATTAGTGTTGTATCTCCCTAGTGAATCTCCTCCCTCGAAAAATCCAACAAGTGGTACTAGAGCTCCGGTTAGGGGCTTTGTTTTGTACTTTGAAAATGGAAGATAATGATGGTGCAGGAACCATGATTAAATTGGATTCTACAAATTATTCAATATGGAAATCTCGCGTAGAAGATTTATCATTTTGCAAGGACCTGTATGATCCTATTGAGAGGAAGATGGTGTTAAACCAACAGATAAATCTGATGGAGATTGAAAGAAAATAGATAGGAAGACTATTTGTGTGATCAGGCAATGGATATATCAATTTATTTGTCATCATGTGTCAAGTGAGACTCTTGCTTACAATTTATGGAAAAAATTAAGTGAGTTGTTTGAGTCTAAAAATTCCTTGAACAAGGCATTCCTTATTAGGAAGCTAGTAAACTTGAAATACAATTAATATGGTGAACCAGTTGACCACAATGGAGATTGTATGATGATGAACTATTAGCATTGTTGTTGCTTAACTCATTGATAGTTGAGAGACTTTGGTGGTATCTTTGAGTAACTTTGCTCCCAATGGAAAATTGACTTTGACATGGTTCAAGATAGCCTCTTAAATGAAGAAACTAGAAGGAAGGGTAGCAATAATGTTATCTTCTCTTCTAAAAATGAAGCTTTAGTTATGGAGTCAAGAGAAAGAAATATGTACATAAAATCTCATAAATTTAGTATTAGAGATATAATGATCATTCTCAAAGATTTAATGATCGTAATAAGTAAAGGGGGAGTGTACCAATGTGGTGGAAGGGACTCAACCTTGAGAGGGAGATTGTTGGGAATCAAAGTGTGAGTCTAAGTCCCACATTGGGTAGAAATGAGAAAGTGGAGCATCGTATAAGGACGAAGACCCATAAACCCATAATTATGTGGTTGGGCTTAAGTCTCATTGGTATTTTCATTATAATTTTCAAACTCAAACATTTTTTTAAACTAACTTTAAGAAAGAATTCACTCACATTTCATTTATTTATTTTTCTTACAATGCAGTCGCTCTTTAATTAATTTATTTTTCTCATTCTATCTAGTTTTAAAGTGTTTTATTTTTCATAGATTTTAAAGATTATATATTTGAACAAAATAAAATAAATTCAATATAAAATTGACTTAATTAGTATTTTGGTCTCAATATTTGTAGGGTCCATTCAATTTGATCCCTTATTTTCTTTGTTGTGAATTCCATTCCATTTATTTAAATAAATTCAATGTGGTATCTTTCATTAGTTTGGTGTTAACACCATTTAAAAGGTGACAACATGTGAGTCCAAATCCCTTTCTCCCATTGGAAATCCTTTTTCTTCAACACAACCCTATCTCGAACCCCACTCTTAGTGTTGTCGCCAGAGTCCACCTTCTCCTCCAATCCCTTTAATCGCCATAACCATCACTTCCTCCTTTTGCTTCAACATGCGACATATAAGCCTCGTTCGTTTCAACTAGATCACCACCATTGTCATTTCAACAATGGAAGATTCTCACCATTGTCACTACCCTAATGACACTCACCCATCCTCCTCCTCCCTTCCCACTAACATACATATTGAAGGTCAACAATAGAAAGTACCCAAGAAAACAAAAGTAACCATGAAGGAGTTACCTTAGTGGTGAAGAGAATCTTCCATTACTGCAACGACGATAGTGATGGAATGAAGGAGGCTTATGCATCATAGGAGTTGAAGGGGCGATAATGTGGCGATTAAAGGCGTTGTAGTAGGAAGACTGTGATGACAACGACAATGGAAGGAGTATGGCTAAGGATAGGATTGTTCGCTAGAGAAAAAGGGTTTCAAAGAGAGATTGAGTTTTAATTAACACATGGTCACATTTTAAAGAGTGTTAATACTAAACTAATATAAGGGACCATATTAAATTATTTTAAATAAAAGGTTTAATTATGCCTTTGGTCCCCATTTTGGAGTCAAAATCTCAAAATGGTACCCAAATTTTTAAAAGTCTCAAAATTGTCCCCTTTTTTGTTGAAATGTCTCACGTTTGCCCTTGCCGTTAAGTCAACGTTGACGCCGTTAGAGGGAGTGCCACGTGTCAGTTCCTCGATTATTTGAATTTTTTATTTATTTTTTTTTTGAATTTTTTTAAAAAATTAAAAAAATTGCCACGTGTCAAGCTGTCATCGTGCCACATAGCAGTGACAGTGACACGTGTCAGTATTACGCCACGTGTCATTTTCTTAGTCTCAATTTGGTCACTTTATTTTAATTTGTCTCAATTTAGTCCCAATTTTTGTAAAAAATTAGCAATTTTGTCCCTCTCCAAATTGAAATCAAATTTAATTTCTGTATAAATGTACACAAATATTTTCATCAAAATTGATATTTCAAGTAAATATTTTTAACCAAATTAAGTTCATTTAATTAATATTTTACATTGAACTTTATTTAAAATGGTTTAAAAGTTGTTAATAGAAAATAATGTTAATAGAAAAAAATTCATAAATTACCTAGTTCATGTTACAATAAAACACATAAATTTAAAATTTTAAAACAATTTTAAGTAAAGTTGAATGTGAAACAATTTTAATTAAACTTAGCTATGTTAAAAATATATAATAAAAATATCAATTTGAATACAAATATCAAATTTAATAAAAATATTTGTATAGCATTTATATAAAATTAAATTTTGTTTCAATTTGAAGGGGGACAAAATTGTTAATTTTTACAAAAATTGAGACTAAATTGAGACAAATTAAAATAAAGGGACCAAATTGAGACTAACAAAATGACACGTGGCATAATACTGACACGTGTCACTGTCACTGCCACGTGGCACGATGACAACTTGACACGTGGCAATTTTTTTATTTTTTTAAAAAAATTCAAAAATAAATAATAATAATAAAAAATTCAAAAAATCGAGGAATTGACACGTGGCACTCCCTCTAACGGCGTCAACGTTGACTTAACGGGAAGGGCAAACGTGAGACGTTTCAACAAAAAAGGGGACCATTTGGAGACTTTTAAAAATTTGGGTACAATTTTGAGATTTTGACTCCAAAATGGGGACCAAAGGCATAATTAAACCTAAATAAAATGAGAACAAAATGAAAAATAAATAAATAATCAAGTTGAAAAAACTATACAAATATTGAAACTAAAATACTATTTAAGCATATATATATATATATATATATATGAAAAGATATATTTTTTCTTACACAGTTTTATTCCCATTGTAATATAATTATTAACTGAATTTCTAAAAATTATATTTATTAACTATTTTTAAAAAAAATAATTGCTATTTTAAAATATTTTGTATAAGTATACTTTTTATTATTATCATTATTTTTCTCTATTATATTACCCTATAATACATCGATATTTCAATTTAGGTTAAGTATTTGTTTCTCACACATATTTGTGTCTGATACTTTAGAATACTTTATTGATATTTATCAATGAAGTATCTAATCTATAAAATCGTAGTACACTACAAGAAAATCTTTGAATAATGATCAATTTGAGTGCTAAAAATAATTAGTCACTATACAGTGACTAATTTAGGTATCAATTTAAAAACTAAAAATTATTGGCAACTAAAATAGTTCCAAAAATTTATAATTGGTCATTGATAATTTAAATAGTTTCTATTGTGAATTGATTTATATATTTGTCACTAACATTAACTACCTTTACTACAAACATAATTGGTTTTTAAATTGGTCACTAACATTAGCTACACAATTTATTAGTCTCTAATTAAGATATTGATCTCTAAAAATTTGTTACTGTTATGAATTAATGATTGTCCATTCCATTGATTCGATACATTTACTCATATGATTGATACTCATATGATTCATTACTACTCTTTATGTAAATATTTGTATTAACTAAGTTGATTTGTTTCTTTTATGGATTACATGTTTATTTATAAATAAGACTTTTCCTATCAATAATAATACATAGATGAGTTGCTCCCTAAAGAGGGTTATTCAATAAAATTGAACATGCTATTTTATTGATTAAAACAATCAGGACGTGTGTGACATAACTGTCTTATTGAGTACTTATTAAAATAAGGATATAGAAATGATCTTATTTGTTCCTGTATTTATATGAAAAGATCCAAAAATGAATTGCCATAATTATTGTTTATGTAGATGACATAAACATCGTTCGAACTCCTAATGAGCTCATAAGGCAATTGATTACTCAAAGAAATAATTTGAGATAAATGATCTTTGAAGGGCAAAGTCTTATTTGAAATTAGAAATTGGGTATTTAAATAAAGATGTTTTTATACGTCAATAGACTTATATAATTAAGGTGCTTAAAATGTTCTAAATGGACAAATCATGTCCATTATGCACTCCAATAGTTGTGAGGTTGTTATATGTTAATAAATACTCTTCTTAAACCTCAAGAAAATGATGAAGATCTTCTTGGTCCAGAAGCACCACATCTTAGTGTCATAGAAACACTAATGTATCTTGGTAATTATACTCGATCTAATATTGCATTTGCTGTAAATTTGTTAAGCAAGATATAGATCTTCAACTACAAGAAGAAAATTGTTTGGAGTAAAACATATACTTCGTTACTTTAAGGGTACTACGAATATGAGCTTATTCCATCCAGATGATTCAGATTCAAACGAATGGGTTATGCATATGTATGTTATTTTACATATTCTCACAATGTCACAATGGTTGATCACAAACAAGATGTTTGTTCACATGTGGTAGCACAATGGTTTCATGGAGGTATATGAAACAACCATAGTAGCAACATCGTCTAATCATAAATAATTACGAGGAAAGTTGTGAATATGTTTGGCCAAGGTCTATAATTCAACATGTGCAAGAAACTTGTGACTATCCCCGACAAAGATGGAATCAACAACCATATATGAAGACAATAGTGTATTGTTCAATTGAAAGGATGATATAGATATCCAAAAATTCATTCATGTGAAAATATGTCAAGTCTATTTATGAAGTTCTTGCCAAGAAGAACTTTTGAGCAAATGATTCACAAGTTCGTATTTCGTCACCTTAATGATGTAAGTTTACATGAGGGGAAGAAATAGAATATGTGATGAATAATATTATTGTATTAAAGAATGCAAAATGTTGCACTCTTTTTTCCTTCACTGGGTGTTTTATCCAAAGAGTTTTTTTCTAGTAAGGTTTTAAGGAGGCACATTCTTTTATCAATGGACACTCAAGGGGAAAGAGTGTTATGAATTAATGATTGTCCATTGATTTGATACATTTACTCATATGATTGATATTCATATGATTCATTACTCTTTATGTAAATATTTGTATTAACTAAGTTGATTTGTTTCCTTTATGGATTAGATGTTGTATTTATAAATCAGACTCTTCCTATCAATAATAATACACATATAACTTGCTGTTTATTCTCTAATGTTTCTTCTCTATTATCTATTATTCTCTTTGTTATTCGCTTTATTTAATAACAGTTATAAAAATTTGTCATTATTCTAAAAATTTTCTTATAATGGTACTTTTATAATGATAATAATTTAAATTTTTTTATGTTGACGACTTTAATATATATAATTTTAATTTAGATTCACACAACAATAATAATTTTATATTTTTTTAAATTTTTAAGAATTATCATATATTTTCAATATTTATTTATTATATATCTATTATATTATTTTATCATTTTGAAAATAGAATTATCGATGTATCGTATATAATATCAGCATCATGATATTACCTTAATTTCCGTTCGTGTTTGGTCTTTATTCTTAATTATTATTAATTAACGCAAGAGTGAACAAAGCAGGAGATTTTGGTTACTCACACCTTCTGTGTCGCGCGCGTTCGTTTGGAACCTCTCAGAGTCTCATCAACAGACACAATGACGACCGTTGTGCCAACCTCAGAAGAAGACGCGGCGCTCTCCGTCGTTCGATTCGCTTCTGAACTCGCTTGGGCCGATGCCGGTCCTGAGGTATTTCCCTTCCTCTCCCCCAAACCCTTATTATTTGTTTTCCTTCTTTGTTGTAATTGTAAACGGTTCGGTGTTATGCTTCGGTATGATATTATGGCAAATGTGAACTGTTTGTGGGACTTGAAATTGAATCTGAGTTTGTGAGACACGGTGACTTCAGATGGCGAATTAAAGTATTTGGGGTGTGTGAGAACGCGTTCCGTATTGTCATTTTATGTTGTGGAAGTTTCCGAAATTCGTGTCCATGTTTGGAAAATGAAAGGGTGGGAATGGTTAAGTAATTGTTAGATTCGTTTGATAGGTTGAATGGAAAAGAGGATGTATATGTGTTCACACAAGAAAAGATAGAATAAGAAATAATTGTGTCTGTGGAGGTATTATTGATGGGATTCTGGTTGAACAAACGATAACAGAAAATCGGTTACTTTGATTGCATGCTTTTAGTATAGTAAGAAAAGGGGTGACAGGGACCATGAAGGACACTGGAGGAAGTTGTTCAGAGGGATCACATGGTAAATGATATCTCTAAAGATTTGGTTTAATATGTAAACTGGTGTCGACTGATTTACGTTGCTAACCTCACCTAATGGGATAAAAGTTTTGTTATTAATGTTAATGTGGTTTATATTGAGGAGTACTAGGAACACACACTCTCTTGTTGGTTAAACTGCAAAATCAGGAGAGGCACTGTAATGAGCTCAGATATTAATTGAGATAGAGCAACCTATTTTGTAATTTGGAATATGAAATTTTCATATAATGAGGAAATGGTGAAAATAACAATTGTCAAATCATTACAAGCATTCCCGAACTGTAGAAATAACAGAATTGGCAGAAGAATATCCCAAAAGGGTCAAGAGAGAGGAAGAGACAATTCATATAATCCCCCCTTTCTCTTGTAGACAATTCATATAATCCCCCCTTTCTCTTGTAGCCAAATCCGTTTTTATAATCACGTAGTGCCCCACAAGAAATCATTCAATACATGTGTTTTGTGTTGTTGTTAAGTTGGTGCTTGTATTATTTGGTAAATTTAGTGTTTCCCATATTGGTTGGTCAGGTTACTGAGCCACAAGTTAGTAGACTCTGCATGGAGGCTCAAGAGTTCATTGTTATGGGAAAGTGGTTGGAGCTAGCATCATTGATGATTACCTCTGCTGAATTGATTTTCTCAAAGGTTTCTGAAAAAGGTAGAATGCTCTGTTTTGCTACTTCTAGTATTGTATTCATCTTCCATTTTGTCTTGATTTTAGTTCCACCAGTGTTATCAAATTTCAGCCATGGCAGCGCATATGGCATGCATGTGTTATGCAATCATCTGAGCTGAATCTTTTGCCAACTTGGCTACTTTGGTTTATTATGGCACTGTTGATGCGTGATCCTCAAATCCTTTTTTCTTGATCATGTTGCATTTGTGGCTTCCTTTTTTGGGCGTTGCATTTCTCATTTTCTTGTTTAGAATCAAATTTTTTGTTGCACAGAGAACTGCTCAAGGTGATAGGATGCCATTAATTTTACCAGCCCAATATGAGTGTGTTAACAAGTTCTGTTATTTCTTAATAGCAGATATAGAGTCCATCTTCACTATAATCTGCAATCTTGTTACAAAGACTGAGAATACAGATGAAGCTATGGAGATTGTAAAAGTTATAACGGCAAAAATAGTTCAGCAGCCAAACGAAAAGCCTGCTGTGCGATTGAAGATGTAATATCAGATGCTATATGGTTTAACAGTTTTGGTAATGCATGCTATTGTAACTATTTATTATTATTGATTTAAAATGTATTATTTTTTTTTTCTTTTACAGTTTGATCAATCTGTACAATCTTTTGGAGACTCCATACTGCCAGTTTTATGTCTACATGAAGGTATTGACTTTAGCTGTTGATGGGAAAGTCACAGAATACATTATACCTTCGTTCAAAAAGATAGACAGCTTCTTGAAAGACTGGAAAATTGGGATACCTGAACAGAGAGAGCTCTTTCTCATTATCTCTAATATTTTGAAGGAAAATAAAGGGTACAGCTGTAATGAATTCCTATCAAGCTCAATTTTATGTGTTCTCCTTATCTCTCTTTGGAGAGGGAGTACTACTTAAGTTTCTTCCCGTCTGTAGTACTGTTATGTTTTGAGACAGCAATCTTCTATCCATCTCTCAATCTCCATTTTTTAATATAAATAATTAATATTGCATCATTTTATCTCAGCATGTCCAAGGATGCTTTTAAGTTCCTGACCAATTATCTTGCGACCTTTTTGGGAGAAGATGTGCACGTTCTGAGTGAAGCCAAGGAGGTGGCCGCACGTGCAATTGTGGAATTTGTGAGGATACCTGACATATTTCAGGTACTTTTTTCATTGTAATTATGAAATTGTGATATTTGTAAGGTTTAATGATCTTACTCCTTCAGCTTGCTTACCTACATTGTTCAATTATTTTTAGGAGTTACTATTGCCAGTAGTAATATCCTCACTTGTGTTTTCAGTTGTTTCCTATTCTTAGGTGCTTGACTTTCCAGTCTTTGTGTTTAAGTCTATAATTAGACATAGAGGTATGAAACAGGGAACCATGGTAATTTATTGCTTTGTACTAAATCATGTAAGGTGATAAGAATATTTTCTTCTTGTTATAGGCATATGGATCTTCTGTTTTTCTTTGGGTTGCTTTCTATTATACCCCTCATCATTATTCATTGTACTCTAGATATCTACGCCCACTATTTTCAATGCAATTTTTGTCTTAGACTGCTGTAAGTTCTGGAAGAGCATTCACTAAGTTGATTGTCATGTTGTAGTGCGATTTTCTGGACTTGCCTGCACTTGGGCAACTGGAGAAGGATGAAAAATATGCTCCATTATATCAGCTTCTTAAGATTTTTCTTACTGAGAGGCTAGATGCATACATAGACTATTATGCTGCAAATTCCACCTTGTTGAAAAACTATGGTAAACACCATTCATAAATCATTAATATTCATCAATAGTCACATGTGTAGGGCTCTGCTCTACTTAATTTTACTATTACCATGTTGTGTTTTAGGCCTTGTACATGAAGAATGCATTACCAAAATGAGGCTGGTCTCATTGGTGGATCTTAGCTCTGATGGTTCTTGCCAAATTCCATACGAACTTATTAGGGACACACTTCAGGTAAAATTGTATTTGATTTCAATGTTTGTATGGGTCCTTTCTAGCATAACTGAATGTTGCAACTTCCTTTTCAGATCAATGACGATGAGGTGGAACTATGGGTGGTTAAAGCAATAACTTCCAAGTTAATTGACTGTAAGATGGACCAAATGAATCAAGTAATAGTTGTTAGGTATGCTCTACCTCAAATTCTCGTCTCTCTCTGCACCTAACTGGCTTACCCTACTCTGCGGGCAGATGGACATGTTAGCCTTGATGTTTTTTATTCAGTCAGCATCATATTCCCCTCAATTTGAAGATGTATTTAATACATGATTTAATGCAAGTGTTAAATGTGCAGTCATCCTAGTGATCGTGTGTTTGATCAGCCTGAATGGCATGCACTGAGAACTAAGCTAGGATCATGGAGGGTAAAAAATTTCTTGTCTATAATTTTTAGTCATCCTACTTTTGTACATCCATTCACATAATGAGTATTGCCTTCAATTTATGATCTGTAATATCATGAGCAATATTTGATTTTAAGATTTTGAAAAGCCTGTCAATTTGAATTATGCTGCAAACGGGAAAGTTTGACTGTTCTATAAATAAAAATATCCCTGAAGGTTTTTTTAATTCATTCCACATATGTTAATTATCCATGTATGGAATATTGGTGGCGCATGCAATTTTAATTATTATTTCACTAGAGTTGTTTTTTTCTGGATTATGTTTGTTTATGCTTAAACTAATATTTTCACAAAATATTGTTATGATGCGATTTGTTCTTGATGATGGGCAGTGCAGTTGATGACGTTTTGATTGTTGAGTAATTGGATGAAATGTCATTGCTTCCACACGCATAACAGGTTTCTGATTGGCTATATTGTGTGATTACTTGTTTCCTTTTTCAGGGAAATATTGCAAATGTTATCAGTACCATTCAAGCCAACAAGATAACGGAGGATGGGTCTCAGACAGCCCAAGGTTTGGTAGTTCGGTGAGGATGTTTTCAACCGAAACAATAGTCTTATCCAGGTGGGACTTTTTTTAATTTTAAACGGAGGAAATTGTAATTTTTGTTACATGTTTTTCCGTTTGTTTTAGTTTAGTTGGTAGTGATTCTAATTGTAGTACCCAACTTTGATATAGAAGTCATTTTGATTGAAGTTTTTATTTACTTTTTTTCATTTATATGTTATGTTGATCACCTCAAAATATATTATACCTGTTGATTGTGGTCCTAGAATCAAAATATGATCTTTGTGGACATATCTCCCCATAATATGAAAAACTAAGAAGGAAAAGTAAAAAAGAAAAAATAGTTTATATGTTAGTTAAAAATCAGTTATATGTGTTGATTATTGTGGTACTAGAATAAAAAATATGATCTTTGTAGATTAATAAACTGTGTATAATTTTTAAATTTATATGATTCAATGAATAAGAATAAAAGTTCAATGACGAAATTGGTAGCAGTGCCAAAATTCAGTGGTAAAAATGGAAATTAAACCTCGAATCAATGAAATATTAGTGTACGAGAATTTATTTATTTTGAAAGATTTCTTAAAAATAAATGAAGACTTGTTATGAGAAATACTCTATTTACTCAACAATTGTTTATAATGTAACAATAGCTCAAACTTATAAAGACTTGTCAATCTATATTTCTTAACTGAAGAGTTTATTGTGTGGTTTAAACTTGTTTCATGATATATCACTTAAACTTTATGCTTTTACTTTCTTTAATTTTCTCTTTATTTTTGAATTGATGAGTCATTTTAGCTAAATTTGGGCTTAGCCACCAAAATACTATTTACCAAGAATAAATTTTATTTCATAAGCTTGATTTTAATATAGGTTACTATCTTAACAATCCCTCTAATAGATGCTTATGTATAAATAAGTGAACTACATATTTCAGTTTTTAGTGTATTATTTTTAGGCTTAAATAGTCATTTGGTCCTAGTTTTAGTCAATTTTTTTCACTTTAGTCGTACTTTTGAAATTGTTTTCAATTTGGTCTTATCTTTCGTTAAATGTTTTCAATTAAATCTTTTTCCTTAACTCCGTTTAAATGGTTAACGGAACAGTGGCCAACTTAGTTTTTTTCTGTGACGCGGAGCACTGTTCAGTAACGTGTCTATTAATTTACTGTGCTGACCATTTAATTGTAATTGCAGCATTTAGGGTTTAAGGTTAATTGAATTGAGTTTAGGGTTCTATTTGTGGAATTGGGGATTTGGTGTCGAATTGGGGATTTGTTCGTCGATTTGGGGATATCTTTCAATTGCCCCTTTTAGATCAATTTCTACCCTCCAATATTGACGCCGATATTTGAAGAATCGTTCGCGGAGGGTTGAAGGTGTTCATCGCAGAGGTAGGTTTTGGTTTAGGGTTTGATTTTTGCTGACTATTGTTTGGAATTAGTGTTAATGATTAGGGTTAATGATTGCGCACCACTGCAATGTCTCTGCAATCGCAAATTGGGGGTGAGCTTGAAACCCTAGAACCATCATGGCATGAATTGCAAGTTCGGTGAACCCAACTACTGTAAGAAGATGAAGATGCCCCACGAGACATTCCTATTCAGCTGAAGATAGATGGAAGACAACCACATTTCAAAATCACACAAACCCTAACTTTTAATTATAACATCTGGTCTATGCATACAGTGGAAACGGACACGTCACTAAACAACAATCCACGTTATAGAAAAGGACCACGCTGGCCACTGTTCCGGCAACAATTTAGACGAAGTTAAGGAAAATGAGTTAATTGAAAAATTTTAACGAAAGGTATGACCAAATTGAAAACAATTTCAAAAGTAGAACTATAATAAAAAAATTGACGAAAACTAGGATAAATGATTATTTAAGCCTTATTTTTATTACAAGGACTCGAACTTAGCATCTAACCTTATCTTTCTTTTTTACTTTTATATTTCCATTGGTGAGCCACATTTAATGTAGACATTATTTATTATCTAAAAGTATAAGTATACGAAAAGAGTTGTTTTTCTGTGATATGTGTATGACATTATTAATTAAGACTCTCATAAATCTCAATATTATAAGAATATTTAAAATCTGGACGTAAGTCTGACTCATGTGAAATTAGAACTCAAGCTTTTAATTTCAATTATTTTATTATATATATATATATATATATATATATATATATATATATATATATTAAAATAAATGCAAATCTATAGAATTGATAAATCATTAGTTTATATCAAACTTAAATTCAGATCCAAAAAGCATAATCAAGACAATTAAATTTAATACTTCACACTTTATTATAGAACAGCTACCTCTTTACATAAAGAGCATTTGCATTTCTCTTGCAACTTTTATCAATTCATGCAATAAGTTACATACAGAGTTAGACTTTAACAATTTGCAGATTTATCAAACATGCATGAAAACAGAGTTCCAGAAATTCCTGCGGTTAATCCATATTTATTTCTCAGAAACTTTTCCATCTCACATGAATTATTCTATATATCAACATTTGACAAACTTTTAGTACAAATGATACACCATAATATAATCACCATCTAAGCATTAGTTATATTACATACATACAACATCAGACATCATGACAACAAAATAAAATACAGAATTTAAATTCTTTACTGAATTTCTGTGTTGTTTTTCTGCTTTGTCATTGAAATACACTAATAGATATTGATCTTGATGTTTTAAAATATAATATATTGATCAGTGTATTTTTAATGTCTAACAGAAGACAGTACAAGAAAACTCAGTAGAGAATCTGAACTCGATAAAACAACACTTGATATTAATTCCATATGATAAAGACTAACACATGTTCTTAGCAACCTCTGGTGTAATCAGCACAAAAACGTCTAGGGCCACCTCCATTTGGTTCCGGCAAGCAGCTACGATAACTGAATAATTCTGGACAAAACACAGCTTTGTTGTTGCTGTTGCCTGTTTTGCCACACACAGATAAACTCACATCATACAGCATTCTGTTCACATGGGAATCAAATGAAAACTCTGATTCCGAGTTATTGTTGCCTATGAAACCCTCATACTTGGCGTTCACAACGTAATAGCTGTGGATCAGAATCATCACCAACACCATTGAGAGACCCTTCATTTTCTTCTGCTCTCTTTTCTTTTCTCACTCACAAAAATAAAAGACTTCGTGTGTGCTCTTTGCAATGTAAGCCTGGGTCCCTTTATAAGTTTGTTAGTAAAAAAAGTTTGTATAGATAACCAATAAGAAGTTATTGTTGTCATTTTTTAAATTATTATAAAAGTAAGTATAGTCATTGTTGTATAATTTTGAAAGTAACTCCTTTTCGATATAAATAGTACTGTGCTGATTATTCTTAATTATATAGGAGGGTTTCGTTCGAAATATAGTTTAAAAAAATATAATTTAAAATCAAATAAATAGTTGCTTTTTTAGATATTTTTGCCTTTTTGAACTGGTGAGCTTTGCATTTATTTCTACTTGTGAATGCACGTGTGTTGTCCATCCTTCAAAATCTTTTATCTCGTAATCCATGCATGTGAGTTCAACTAATTTCTATCATTTGGGTCTTTCACTTCCTATTTAATTTCTCCTTAAACGTGATTTTTGGATTATATATTACGGAAGTTTTCCGATACAATCTTTTCAAAAAAAAATTGAATAAAATTTATGGAACAAAATTTCCAGAATGCGCATCTTTTAATAGTTTCAGCGATCATAAACCGAGCGGAGGTGTTAAATTGGTTTTTCAAAAAAATTTAGTATATTCAAAACAATTTTTAAAACATCTTTAATCAATTAACATAATGTATAATAATGTACAGTAGAATGCTTAATTTTTTAAAACTTTGTAATTATCAAGATATTAAAAAATGATAAAAGAATAACAGGAATCACCAAATTTTATACTGATTTGATTTTTTAAGAATTTACATCGATTCAGTTTCTAGTAACTTAAAGCAAGAATTTTACTAAAATATTAAGAATAAGGATTACAAAGATTTACGTATATAAAACTTATTATCTAGATATACAAAAACTTTAAATAGACTTCAAGATTTTTAATCAAGGTCACAATCGCCCTAACCTATCACTTACACAGTTAAGGAAATATAGAAAAACAAAAAAAAAAAAAATGAAATGAATACACCTGTGCAGATTTTACAGGTCAAACAAGAAAACCTAATAACTAATTCAATCTTGTTTGAATCTTCATAATAGAAACTAAAAAAAATTGTACCAATAAAACTTAGATATTTCTTTCTCTTATTTTTTCTTTATTTAAAAAATGTATCAGGTAAGAAAGAAATACAAGTTTTAAACAAAAGTAATTTTCTGACAAGATTAATCGAATATGTTATTAACCTAATTAATTAATTAATTAACCTATTTGCATATTCAAAGTTCATTCTCCACACTTAACTTAATCGATTACCTTAATAACCTAATTGATTAATCGATTAATGTGACAATTTTAACAATTTTAGCACTTATATATATTTAAAAATATCTAGTTCGTATCATAACTATTTCTAATCAATTATATTTAAATTAATTTTAAGAATAATTTAGTTGGCTTACAACATATCTAAACTCAATTGATCTAGACTCTAACTATGACAACAATATTATAGCTTGTTCGAACATCATCAAAAACATAAATTTGAGGCTTTAAGTCCATTTGAATAACAAAATTTTGTACGATATATCGAGTTATTTTCTAAACACTATTTTTTTTTAAAATTCTAAATTTTTAAAAAGAATTTGGAAGGTAACTGGAGTTATCCCAAGAGTTTCACGAACAAAAACATAATTAAATTTACATTATAAAATATACTCAAATTACTATTATTTTTTTAAAATTTCATATTTATAAATAACATTACTACTTTCACATGTTAATTTTCCATTGTCCATAAAAGATGAGATCCAGATCAAAACTTTGATTCCAAGACATTTTATACCAATTATAGTTTTCATTTAGGTCTTATTGTCAATGGATGTACACAATTTTTCCTTTCATATAAACCCTAGTTAATGAAAGTCATTAATGTGTTAATTAAAGTTATTATTAATGTGTTAATGAAAGTTACTATTAATGTGTTAACGAAAGTCATTATTGTGTTAATGAAGGAAGAGGTGATACAACATTCTAATAAGCTGAGCTGAATTTTTGTAAATGTTATTTTCTCTTTTACCTTTGAACTCTTACATCTTACTTTCCATAACCATCATAATTCCATATTGAAAATGTTTTTTTTTTTTTGCTATAGTTATAATAATTAATATAAAGTAACTTATTTTATAATTATTTTTTACGTACATATTTTATTACAATTATACTCTTTAGATTATTTTTCATCTATAACAAATAATAGTGGTAGATTGATCTTTTAACTTCTTTTTATGTTCACGTCTTTCACCTCTATTACTCTTGTCATCCTTCAATCTCTCAACAAAAAAA
>Ga0214544_1008811_pt1 | contig 16400 bp, 10 predicted proteins | sample CNSS3metaG_FD_160074 | JGI IMG/M metagenome (GOLD analysis project Ga0214544, IMG submission 160074) | Root nodule microbial communities from cowpea collected in UCLA plant growth center, Los Angeles, California, USA - CNSS3 | ecosystem: Host-associated > Plants > Roots > Nodule | place: USA...
CCACTCTCACCACATAAACCATTCTGCTCTACGTGAGCGTGAAGGTCTATTAGAGTTCAGGATACCTTCCTTTATCTAGACATCTCCTATATCAAGGTATACACTAGGCATGCACTTATACATACATGCATACATACATACATACATATATATATATATATATATATATATATATATATATATATATATATCACTAGGAGTTTTCCCCATGAAACTCCCTCTCAACACATATCACATGCCTATCCATCACCCAAATTCAGTGCATTCAGACACTCAAGAATATCATGTTTCGGTACTCATGCTCATCACATGCATAACAATATATCTTCCAACATTCAAAACATAAATCATACATAACAATGACTATTTTTCAGTTCAAATCAAGCACACATACTAAGCATGATAACGTACTATAAATAAGGAAAGTAATTAACATAAGCATGGAGTAGCATCAACCAACACAGCAGTCCTTGTCACGAATTCTCGCCTAAGCTGAAGATCCTCGTCCAGGCGTTTTCGCTCAGGCGACCTCTTCTCGCCTAGGCGAGGGTCCAACAGTGACCTCTACAAGAATTTCATCGAATTCTCGCTCAGGCGATAGCGTCTCGCCTAGGCGAGACTGTGCCTCGCTCAAAAATCCTGCTTGTCGCCTAGATGACCATTCGAGATGAAATTCAGGGGTGAGTCCCTGCTATTCTCGCCTGGGCGAGGGTTACCCGCTTGGGCGAGATTAACAGGTTTCTCACCTGCCAGTACATGCATTTTCTCATCTGATCGAACACACACACTCAACAACCAACTTCATACATCAAGCCACAAGATTCAAACATCAAAACACAAGATTCATCCAGAATAGGTAAAAACACTTAAGGAGACGATTACCCTAGCTTCCCTTACCTTGCTCAGAGGCTAACCAAACGAAAACAAACTCGAAACTAAGGGTTACTTCAGTTCCAAGGCCAAGGCAGTGAGCTGAAACATAAGGATTTGCGAAAGACAAAGTTAGGAAACTTTAACTCTAACTTGACTAACATTTTTCAACAGTGGAGGAATGAAAAGAAGGGACCAGAAGGCCTATTAGCTCAGCTTACCTGGAGAAGTACGAGTCTTGCTAGCTCCGAGATGGACAATTTCGTGCCCTAGCAGAGTTCCTAGTAGAAGAACAAGAGGGGATAAGGAGACAACTTCAGAAACGGAGACCAGAGAAACGAGAAAGCAGAAGGGGGTCTTGGGGCCCCCTTAATGGACTGGTCTTAGGCCCACGAATGACTAGGCCCAAACAACAAATAAAAAGAAACTAAAATGGGGCTTACAACTCGCACATCTCAAAATATTTGGTTGAATTATACACAATTTTTTATTTTTTTACCATTTATAACATAAATTCTTATAAGAACACACATTATGATATTTTGTAATGAAACAAATAACTGATATAATATACAAGAAGTATTAGTGTAATGTTTTCAAATTTGTGAGTGAAGTTTTCTTAGAAGCTTTTAACAAAAATACAAAATTTGAGAAAAAAATTTATGAGACACTGCAATTTATTTTATACAAAAAATAATCAAATTCTATTTTGTCCTTTCAGTCTTCTGAGTATTTGTTTTTTTTAATGATGCATATTATTTTTTTAAAAATTGTTTAATATTATATTATTTATTAGTGTGAGCTGAGCTTAATTTGCACGCGCCTTGTTATTGACTTGTGTTTTGAAAGAAATAAACCTTGAGCGGGAAAAAAACATCAATAAATACGAATATATTAATTTTAATTTTAATAATCATTATCAGGAGTGCTAATTTTCTATTTTATTTTGGTATTAATAATTAATAATATTCATTAAGAGGGTGTGGTAAGTAGAAGGTACGCGACACGTGCTCGGGTCTGGGAGAGTCGGATTGGGAAACGAAGAGAACAGAGTGGCTTCGGAAACCCTAAGCTTCACGCATTTGGGGAACCTCCTTCCTCCACTCGCTCATGCTCCTCGCGTGACCATCTTCTTCTTCTTCTCTCTCTCTCTCTTCATCTCTCTCTCTCTCTCTCTCCTCTTCACTCTCAACACACATCGATCATCGTCAAAACCATCGTCAATCTCTATTTTCAGGTACTCTTTCACCATGATTTCCTCCCTTTTTTATTCTCTTTTCTTCATTCATTCATTCGTTGGCGATCATTAATCAAACACTATGTGCTTATGTGTGTGTGCGTGCTCGCTCGTGAGATGGAGAGATAGTATTGTGCACAAGGAAGTGGAATTTGGATTGGAATTCGAAGTTTTTGTGTGTTTTTGGTGCTGTATGGTTAGGTGCTAAAATTGTTAGGCGAGGTGCCAGTGTTTGTCTGTGTGACTTAGAGACTTACTCTGTTTGATTAATTTAACTGTGAAATTAAGGAGGAAATAATGTCGTGACGTAGATGAATGAAAGAATGAGTCGGAGTGTTAACATTTTTGGTTTGGCATTTCAAGTTTGTTGACTTGTGTTTTTCTGTGTGTTTTTGACTTGTGTGGTTTTGGAGGTTAGACTTAAAAACCCTGCTTGGCTGAATCGTGTTGATACTGTAGTTCTTTTATTTTGTTGAATGAAGTTGAATTTGAAATGATTCCAGATTTGTTAGTTACTGTAAGTGGTTTTGGAGGTTAGACTTAGCCTTCTTGAGGTTTTCTAAAGTATGGTCAGCCTTTGAAAAGGATGTTAACTATTTGAATTGAGTTGCGTGAGCAGTGCTGGAATTTTTTGTTGGATGTATACCATTGTATTAATATTGATGTTTCTTGAGGTTAAATTAAACCCTCTGGAGGGCTCTGAAGTGATGTTTCGCCACCGGAACAAGTTGATCAGTTGCTGAGTGCGGAATCCCAAAATTATGTAATAAAAACACCTTTGTAGCCTTTGGTGCTGCCATAGCAGTGCTACCTCCACAAATTGCTTATGGTGGGTTGGTCGATATCATTCCATCTTATAGCATTATGGTGTAATGGTTATTTCATAATTACAGTGGAAAGAATAATTTGCAATTTGAATTAAATTGTGATAGCCTAATCTCTTGGTTGATATCATTCTATTAATGTTGATGGTTCTCTAGGTTGTTTTATGAGCCCGATAAACTTCCACCCTGAAATTCAATGAATTGGGGTGGAAAGATGGGAGAGATATCTAGAAAGTCGAAAAGGTAGGAAGAGGATGTAACAAGTGATGTAATGGTAAAGAAAGATAGGGATGGGAAGAAAATTGGGTGGAAATGAGATGGAAGAGAAAATAGGCGGTGGATGATTATAGTTTTTCTTGTATGCTAGGAAAATGATTTGTTGGAGGAAATTTTTTGCTTGCATTGAACAGTTGGTGTTTTGGTTTTTTGTAGGATCCTGATTATGGCTGCTTCATTAATTTTCTGAACGGTCAGTTGCTATCATGGGAAAAATATATATATTGGAAATTTCATATATATGGTCCTTTAATATGGGAAATTTCATACTTACAATAATATATATATATATATATATATATATATATTTTCGAATTGCAATTAGTAAGTTATTTGTATAAGAAGAACAATAGTAACTCTTAGAAAATGGGTTTTAGGTCTAATTCAACCTCATAAAACTAACTTGTAAGATTTTTTTTTAACCCACTTATTCTTCAACACTCCTAATGCCAAAGGACTCGATATCTTGAGCAAGGGAATAAAGGGGGGCCCATAGTGGGTGACATGATAGGACAATAAACCTCGTTAGGATTAGGATAAGCTCTGGAATCATCTTAGAAAGTGGATTTAAAGCCTACATCACAAAAACAACTTGTAAGGTAAGTTTTGCACTTACTTATAGACTATAATTTGACCATATCTCTAGTTGATATGAGATCTCAATGTAGATATTTATGCTTTTGGTGAATAGCTTGGAACATTTTAGTTCCACTAATTTTTGAAGCTTTGATATGAGTAAGTAGGGCTAAGCTTCAAATATCAACTTGGTTGGAGAGAAACCCCAAAATTTTCAATAATAAATCCGTTGTATGGTATATAACAGTCTTCTTTACCTCTTTATGGCATTCAACTTGAGGTTTTAGAGGGCTTTTTTGGTAAATGAAAAAAATAGTTTAATGACTTTACACTTCTATGATGAGCTTTTTATAGTTCATTCTTGTCCTTTAAAGAGGATTTCTTGTTCTTCTTCTAGAGAAACCCCATAAATTAAATTTTTCCATTGTGAAACTTAGCTGTTTGTGAGTTCTAAAAGAGTTTAATCCTAGACTTTGATGACAAAAGAATGCAACATAACATTAGTCTCAGTCAATAGCACCATCATTGAGAACTGATGTCTCGATAACTTTCACTCTACGACACTTTACCCATTGACACTACTCAACTTAATCAATTGTCAACACCCTCTGTAGGTAGCCATTTCTGAAGCATCAACATTCAATTCTGATACAAATTTGATAAGCACCCTAGCACTGGAGGAATCCGCCCTCAACATATAGCAAGGAGGGAACACAAACACTTACATACCCCATCGAACATCTCATTACTTGATATGGGACTTAGGTACTCTATAATGCCCAAGTTCTTATCATGTGATCACTAAATACCCATTATAACCCTTTATTGGCAGTCAAACCACTTGTTCGCACATCTAGGTGACATGGCACTGCCACTTCTCTTGCTAGTCTCACCTCTACTTACACAGTAGAACAATTGTTGTAATTTGGTTTATCTATTTGGATGGGATTTGAGAACATTGTATGCCCTTCCTCAATTTTTCTCCAGGTAAAGGGTTCTATATCAACAACTAAACCTTCTTTCCAGGTACAAAGTAAAATGATTTAAGGATTTTCAAAATGGTTTGTAAAGAGTGGGTAGTTCTTCTCCTATCATTTTTCTACTTTCCCCTTCCGCCTCCCCAATTTCTTTATTTGGAGAACCTCTTATCCTTAAATAAGAGTGCTAGAAACACACTCTTTCAATACATACTCCCCATGTTTAAAACTGATGTTGGTGCCTTTGGTTTGAGAATGGAACCCACCAAATGGGGGTTGTGGTCCACATAATTAGTGTGATACACATAAATTTCACACGATTAAAGAGAATGTACTCCTAGCATTTCTCATATTCAAATCAGGTCGCTATTTATTTAGTCTTTGCTTTGTGCAGCATATGAATTTGTGCGGAGAAAATGACTTAATTTCCGTGGCAGCCTTCATTTGCTCTTCTCAAGATCATGTAGAGAATTTGGGCCCTCTATAAATTGTCATGCAACTCTCCCCTAAATTAGGAGCATTGGTTGGTTACTAATTGATGTTTCAAAATATGTACATATGCTTATTATCTGTGACTGTTTCTGCCTATAATAAGGTTATACTGTCAATTCTTGTATAGATGATTTTACTATCTTGTGCCTTTAAACTAACAAATTGTTTTCCTTTTAGTTAAAATTCCTTGTCAGGATCTATATTGCTTTCTTTTGTTCCTAGAAAATGCATAATCACATAGGGAGGCAGTTAATGAGGTGAACAACTTGATCGTATGACATGCCTTTCCTTTATATTTTTCAGTACCCTTGAAAACACTGAGCCGAAAGCTTTTTTCGTCATGGATATAGATCTCCGGTTACCTTCGGGTGAACATGATAAGGAGGATGAAGAAACAACTACAATTGATAACATGCTGGACAGTGAAGAAAAATTGCACAATGGAGGTATAGATGGCAGAAATATAGTTGATACTGGTATTGAGGTACATGCTCTAAATGGTGGAGATTTGAATTCACCCACAGTTGATATTGTAATGTTTAAGGAAGATACAAATCTTGAGCCACTTTCTGGCATGGAATTTGAGTCTCATGGGGAAGCTTATTCTTTTTACCAAGAATATGCTCGGTCGATGGGATTCAACACTGCAATACAAAATAGTCGTCGTTCAAAGACATCAAGAGAATTTATAGATGCGAAGTTTGCTTGCTCCAGATATGGAACAAAACGAGAGTATGACAAATCATTTAATCGACCACGTGCTCGACAGAACAAACAAGATTCTGAAAATTCAACAGGTCGAAGATCTTGCTCTAAAACTGATTGTAAAGCAAGCATGCATGTAAAAAGAAGATCAGATGGAAAGTGGGTTATACATAGCTTTGTGAAAGAGCATAATCATGAGCTTTTACCAGCCCAAGCAGTTAGTGAACAAACAAGAAGAATGTATGCTGCAATGGCTAGGCAGTTTGCTGAATACAAAACTGTGGTTGGTCTCAAGAATGAGAAGAATCCATTTGATAAAGGTCGAAATTTGGGCCTGGAGTCAGGGGAGGCTAAACTCATGCTTGATTTTTTCATACAGATGCAAAATATGAATTCCAACTTCTTTTATGCAGTAGATCTTGGTGAAGATCAACGTCTGAAAAATCTTTTATGGATTGATGCTAAAAGTAGGCATGACTATATCAACTTTTGTGATGTAGTGTCATTTGACACCACATATGTTAGAAACAAATATAAAATGCCTCTTGCACTTTTTGTTGGAGTGAACCAGCACTACCAATTTACACTACTTGGATGTGCCTTGATATCAGATGAAAGTGCTGCCACTTTTTCTTGGCTATTTCGGACATGGCTGAAAGGAGTTGGTGGTCAAGTTCCGAAAGTGATCATTACTGACCATGACAAGACATTGAAGTCAGTTATTTCAGACATCTTTCCTAATTCTAGTCATTGTGTTTGCCTATGGCATGTATTAGGAAAGGTATCTGAAAATTTAGCTCCTGTAATTAAAAAGCATGATAATTTTATGGCCAAATTTGAAAAATGCATTTATAGGTCCTTGACCAGTGATGATTTTGAGAAGAGATGGTGGAAAATTGTTGATAAGTGTGAACTTCGTGAGGATGAATGCATGCAGTCATTGTATGAAGATCGAAAGTTATGGGCACCAACATTCATGAAAGATGTTTTCTTAGGTGGTATGTCTACCGTCCAGCGATCCGAAAGTGTAAATTCCTTCTTTGACAAATATGTTCATAAGAAGACCTCTGTCCAAGACTTTGTCAAACAGTATGAATCAATCTTGCAAGACAGGTATGAAGAGGAAGCAAAAGCAGATTCTGATACATGGAATAAATTGGCAACATTAAAAACTCCTTCACCTTTGGAGAAGAGTGTTGCAGGGACTTTCACTCATGCTGTATTCAAGAAAATTCAAGCTGAGGTTGTTGGTGCAGTTGCCTGTCATCCTAAAGCTGACAGGCAGGATGATACAACCACAGTTCACAGGGTTCATGACATGGAAACAAGTAAAGACTTTTTTGTTGTGGTGAATCAAGTGAAGTTCGAGTTGTCTTGTATATGTAGGTTATTTGAATACAGAGGTTATCTTTGTAGACATGCATTGATTGTTCTTCAATATTCTGGACATTCAGTGTTCCCGTCTCAATATATTTTGAAACGGTGGACAAAAGATGCAAAGCTCAGGAATATAATTGGAGAAGAATCTGAACACATGCTGACTAGGGTGCAACGGTACAATGATTTATGTCAGCGAGCACTGAAGCTTAGTGAAGAGGGATCATTGTCCCAAGAGAGTTATAGTATTGCATTCCATGCTCTACATGAAGCACACAAAAGTTGTGTGAATGTTAACAATTCTAGTAAGAGTCCTACAGAAGCTGGTACATCAGGGGCTCATGGTCAGCTTTCCACTGAAGAAGATACACAAAGTAGAAATATAGGCAAACCAAACAAAAAGAAGAACCCAACTAAAAAGAAAAAGGTTTGCTATTTATAAGAATTTGACTTCTACACTTTCATTTTTTGCTATATGACCTCCTCTTTGACTTGCAGGTGAACTCTGAAGCAGAAGTGATGACAGTTGGGGCCCTAGACAACTTGCAACAAATGGTTTGTTCTCCTACAATTCGTTAACGCTTAAAAATGTTTGATCTTTTAGTCTTTTGGATAAAAACATGTAGATGAAATTCAGAATTGAAGTCAGAATGTATGTATTTATGTGAACCTAGAGGGGAAAAGTTATGAAACAATACATGTGAATTTCAACTTATTTTAATGAATACATGTGTATGCTTGCTTGAATTACACTGCAGTTGAGTTAAAAGTAACCTTCTTTTGTAGGAAAAATTCAGCACAAGAGCTGCAGTAACCCTTGAAGGTTATTATGGTACACAACAGAGCGTGCAAGGAATGGTATGAATATGACATACTAAGGTTCTAATATTTTATAATATATATTTAATGAGTTAAACTTTATAACATTTTTTTATTTCATGATGGTGTAGTTGAACTTAATGGGACCAACTCGTGATGATTACTATGGGAATCAACAGACTCTTCAGGGGCTGGTGCGTAAAAGAACTAGTGATAATCTTTTGTTAAATATTTTTTACAGTATAATAATATACAAACTGTGTTTACATGTGTAGGGACCAATAAGTTCCATACCAACCAGTCACGATGGTTATTACGGTGCACATCAGGGCATTTCTGGTCTGGTATGGTTTACTAAAAGCTAGGGATAATTTTCTTTCCCTCATAATGTTTGATGAATTCTTATACGGTCCAAACGTGCAGGCACAACTAGATTTTTTGCGAACTGGTTTCACATATAGCATTCGGGTTAGTGTGGTAATTCAAACCTTCTTAGTATTTTTTTTTTTTTTCTGAAGAGCACTTCTATAAATTGCTTCATTGTGGCAGGATGATCCTAACGTGAGAGCAACACAGTTGCATGACGATCCATCAAGACATGCGTGATTGTCATATTATCCTTTGGAACAAGGTAGTTTATATTTTGAGCCAACCCCAATATTTTGTTGTGATTAAATAAATAATTTCGTAGAAGACGAATGTTTCAAGTTGTGTTTGAAATTGTTCCTATTTATAGGCTGATGAAGTGAGAGCTACTAGATGATTTTCTGGCGTTGAGAATGGATACCTCTTTACCATTTGAGGTTATAGTGGAAAATCTCCAAATCCAGTATTTGTAATATAATACTGTTATATTAATAATATACTATAGGATAACTGCAATTAACGTCTACTATAAATATTAATAGATATTGTAAGGCCTTAGCGATCAACCTCATTTGGAGATTGTTGTATTATATACTTATTCTTTAGGCTGCTTGAGAAATTGTAATTATGAAATATTTGTTAGGAATGAAGTATTTCGCATGCTTATTTCCTTTAGTGCAAATGGTATACCCTTACATTTATAATTTTATTTACTCCTTTTGTCGATATATTCTGTATTTATAACTGTCAAATTATAACTTTTTTCCCATGGAAACATACTTGTGCATGAGTCCTGAATGCATGTTCATAGATCAATACTTCTGTTACTTTTGACAACAGAGAAGGTTCAGTTGGCAATAACACAACAATTTGTACTTTTTGATAATGATAGGGAGGGGTGTTTACGATTTAGTTCAGTTTTTTTTATTAAAATGTTATTTGAACCAAATATAACTTTAATTGTTGTTGAGTTTATTTTCAATATAATAAAAATGAAAAGTTTGTAGCTAGGATATGCAAAGTTTGTTTCAATATAAACAATAATATTAGCTTTTCATTTTACTTGTGAATATGAAAACTTTGTAGCTGGTATCAATGTAGACATATTGCTAAATTTTCAAAGGAATTCATATAGATCAATATTTTAGTTTTTAATGATTTCACTTGGTGTTTTCTTTGGTTTAGATATTCTTCATTACGTGAAGTGTTTTTATTGGCACCTCAGTTAGTTGTCTCCACACATAGCGACAATAAGCAAAACATACAAATAAATAAATAAATAAACAAAAAAAGGAGTAACGAGAATATGACAACTAACGAAAAAGAAAAAAACATGAAAGTGAATGGTTGGGAAATAGTGTTAATTTTTGTGCTAATTTATAGATTTGACGATGTTTAAAGAAATATTGAGATTTAGATATGTTGTTATTAGGTTAACAACTTAATTATAAAAATAGTCATTCACATGAGAATTTTGTATTTTTTTTTCTTAAAATTGAATTATCATTTAAATAAGGATTTCAGCCTTTTTTTAAGTATTAATTTAAGTACTCACCTTTTCTTTTTCTTTTATTATTTTGTATATTTATAAAGCAAAATTATTGCTGTAATTAATTCAAAATTTATGATTTTTTTTAAATTATAAAATTTTAGTTTATATTTTTTTAAATTCTATTTAGTTTTTCTTTTCTTTTCAAAATATGGTTATTTTATGTTTAGATGATATATTTTAAATATTTTTTGAAGTTAAGTTTGCTAAATAGAGTTTTTTTATGTAATTGAATAGATTAAATAAAATTGAAATAAATCCTGGTAAATTTTAAACCTGTGGGCTTTTGTGGCCTCAATCCATGTGAGTTAGGATCAAATTACGGGGTTGGGTCAAATTGACAGGTCTACTTATGGCTAGTGGATCGATTTTTGAGATGATCATTTCACAAGTTCCTAACCTAATATGACATCCATAATCGTCAGTTTGTTATCTATTAAAACACTCTATCTTCTCTAAACTAACCTAATATGACACCTATCTTTATTGTTAGTTCGTCATCTATTAAAACACTCACTCTTCTCTAAACACAAATGACCAACCTTTACCTTAAAAATTAGTGCAAAGTCATTTAATTTAAATGAAGTCTTCCAAAGGTTCACGCAAAGGGATTTTATATTCCTGGTTGTCCCCAAGTGATACACTTTGATGACCCTAGCTTGTATTTCTACGCGACTAAGAATTCTCCATCTATAATTTAGCAAAGGACCATGTGTCCATAGATTTAACCATTAATAGCTACCATAAACTTGTTAATGTCCTAATAATCCTTCTCATTCCTCAACTTTATGAGAAGGTTGAAATAGCTCATGCAAACTAATAAGAACGAGCACAAAATTAGGTTAAGTTTGAAGTCATCTTGAGGGTAACCATCTTACCGAAGCAAATAAAAAGTCTTAAGCATACCTAAAAAATTTGTAACTAAAGCCAAAGTTGAAGTTGATGCAAAGGCACAAGAGGTCATTGAAACTAGTGCTACAACTCTTGAAGATGCCAAAGAAAAAACAAAAATGGAGATGGAGGATGACCACTTGAGATACAACACACTCAATATGATAAGTCTAAGTAGAAGAAGGTTCACACACATAACAAAAACTCATTTAGTTTTTCATTCATTTTAAATTTCCTATTTATATAACATTTGGTTGAGAGTTCCAAGTATGTCCATGCTTATTATACACACGAAACAAGGTTAGTTATCCTAAACTTAACCTAACCAAGACCCAATCAAAGAATTTTAGCTCCATGTTAAACTAAAACATTTTTCAATGAGGGTTTGGTTACAAGCTAGGTTATGATTATAAGTTGTAATCAATTGTCTAGCCTTGTTGAGTTCTTCCTCCAACTCTCTAGCTTTACTTCGAGTCATGACTTCTCTTGAAGTCTCCCTTAAAACTTTGACTCTTTTATCTCTTACCTTAGACTTTCCCTTGCTCCTTTCTTTTAATTATTCATGCTTATTTTGGCTCCCTTATGATCACATCAAAAACTTCTTTGCAACCTACCTAATTAACTTTTGCAAACACAATTAATTTTATTCCATTAAGATTTAGTTTATCAATTTCATATTCTTATATAGTCCATTGAATGTTGTTATGATTTTCTTTATTCTTAACACACAAAAAAAACATATTTTTTATTAGTGTCCTTAATTTTACTATTGTAGATCTTGAAGTAATGAATTATTTATATGATGTAGTGTTTGATAGTTGTATACATTGTGTACTAGATAAGACATTTAACATTTGTAGATGTCGTAAAATAGTATTCATTTAATGATTAAATGTTATGTCATGTGATGAACCAATAATCTTTTATATATGTTTTATCATTCTAGTTGTTATTGTTATGTACTTTTAACAAACATATAACCACTTTGTAGTGCTATATAAAGGTATATTGTGCTTGTTGCATGAATGTTGAAAACTTTGCATGCAACAACATTTATTACAAAATACAAGAGAGAATTATTCAATTTTATCTCGTGGTGAAATTAGTAATCAATATCATATTGTTTTTAGGCTCATTTCAACACTAAATGAACAAATAACTAAAATTAGATCTCATTTCAATCTTCATCCATTTGTGATGAATTCTTGCAAGAATATGAGTATCACATCCAAGATTAAAATGTTTAATTAGGATAATAATTTCAACCTATGATGAATCGAAATAAAACGAGAGTCTTACTCATATTCCAAACTTGTACCGAAAGTTTTCACTTGTAAACTAAATATTTAGTACTTTCTTCTACTTGTATGCACATAACACATATTTTGATTGTAGTATACTTCCATAGAAAAATGATATAAAATCATTCTTGAAATATCTTTGTATACATTTTTTTTCTTTTATGATGACTTTATATATGAATACTTTTGTGTTAATTTTTTTAAAGGGAGGATGAAATGATAAATTTTAATAAATTTACTCTAAGAGTATGATACATCTTTAAGATTTGTTAAAACTATTTTATTAACTTAATATGTAATAAAGTTCATCTTCTTTAATAAAATCATGTCATAATTTATTTTATGTTATTCATTTTATGCAAGATGTATGCAATGATATTTTTCTAATACTTCTATAAAGTAACTACTATAACTTATTTCATTCCAAATTCATAAAATATCATAACTAACAATGGAAAAAGTAATAATGGAGAAATTCAACCAACACACCCTTGATAATATATGAGTATACATTAAATTTTGAACTACTCCATCGTAACTTCTTAGGACTTCTTTCGTATAATCTCCACAACATATTTTTTCTATAAATGGAGAAAAAACTAAAAAGGCTTAAAAAGTTTTAATAATGATTGATGCTATCTCTTTGTAGCAACATTTCCTTTTTCACAACATGAAAAGTTGAAATGCTCAACAAGCATGTCATCCAAGATTCAAGCCACCTTATCAAGATTTCATAATAGACTCAACTACATTGAAAAAGTTATATATAATGAATGCCATAAAACTATAATTTTAAGGTTTACTATAGAGATTTTAGTGAGGTATTATAATAGAGAAGCATAATAACAAGAAAATTTGTTCCTTGTATGCAAGTACATCAAATAACATAAAACTATAATATTCCTGGAGAAGTCTTTACTACAAATATTTCATTGAGGTATTATAATTAGATAATTCTAATAACAAAAAATGGTTCCTTGTATGCAAATGCATCAAATAACTAATATTACTAAGACGCAAAAACCTAGAGAAGCATCCATTGATGAGCATATCTACAAATTTATCCTTACAGCTACAAATGTCAAAATAAAGCTGATGTAGTTCGACGAATTTGGTATCTTGGTTTTTGAGGTGGCACAGTTGACAATATGTCTTCTACCTCCTACAAATCAAAGATAAAGATTACTAAACCAATACAAAATCTAACTTTTTGGTTAAGTAAAAATTTAAATATTCATTGAAACAATATATGTAACATGGTGTTTGAAATTGCTGGAACTTCAAAATTAAAAGAAGAAAAGAAAATTACTTCATGAATAAAGAAAGAATTTGACCAAATCCATAACATCACAAAATAGTTTCTTCCTAAACATGATCAAGACTAAAAATAACAAAGTGAAGGCAAAACACATCCAATATTTGATTTCTTCATCTTCACCATTAAAACATTAACACAACAATTTTTAAGATAATAATGGCATCCAACCCCAATTAAGTTTTATTCAATATTTAAGATATTAACCATTGAAGTTTAATTAGAAGAGGTAAGTGTAAACAATGTTTCAAAAGAAAATTTTGTTCCAACTAAGATTCTCCAAATTTATTTGGTAAATGTTGTAATTCAATTAAAAGGAGATAATATACTCAATATACTACATGTTATATTCATCATTTTGAATCAATAGAAGTGAAGAAAACAAAACTATAACTTGAACCAAACCTTTTGTCTCCTCAACTTTTCATTTTCTTCTTCCAAACGTGAGACTTTGTGCTCCAATTCAATTGTGTAAGCCTGTTCATTATTATCACTTATGTTAAAGAATTTCACTAAAATACTATATCTTAGCATTTAAAAGAAAGAGAATGCTCACTTGTTTTCTTGCTCTAGAACGTGCAGCAGATTCTCTATTCTTAATCATCCTCTTTTGTCTTCTCTCAAATGTCTTATCTACCATATATTCTGATTTTCCTCATTTTTTACCATATCCGTTTGATGTAGCATTACCTAAAGATTGTGTTATGTTCTGACTAGTCATATAAATCCCCATTAAACCTTGTTGTGGAAGTTGGTATTGTGCTTGTGGATATTTCATCAGGGTACTATGTTGAGGAAACTGTGGTGTCGCTACATTTGGATTAACAACAATTGCAGTAGAAGATGGTTCAACAACAACTCCTGCTTTCACCAAGAAATCCTCTAATTTTATATCTCCCAATGTAAGTTGTCTCTCTTGAAACTTCTTCTCCTTGTTATCTTTGCTTTCTTGTACGTCTCTCCAAACCTCATCAACAGTTTTCTTACATAGAGAACTAGTTAAGGATAAACTAGCCTTAGTTATATCTACAATAGTAGAATGGTTTGCTTCAATAGTTTACACACTTTTTAGAAGTTCATCAAGGTTCATACTACTTAGAGGTTTTCCTGTGTTACCTAATTGATTCTGAACTTCATTGAGTGTGAGACCATACAAGGAATTTTGTTGCACCAAAGGGTGGTGTAGTAATTGTTTTTCATTGTTATCACCACCACCTTGAGGCCCCATAATTTGGATCCCAAAAGCCAATCGTCTAAGTTAATAATTCACTCCTTATTTAACAACTTTTACCACTATAAGGGTAGGAGTAACAAATACAAATCTTCAATCATAAGCACGTATAACTCAACCTGACAAACACAAAAATATGAATTCAACATCTTTGTATTGATCAACTAAAAATTTCACATCATATCATACAAAAAATTTCCTTAACAATTAAAATTTGTGTATATTTTGAGACTTCTTTTTGTGAAATTTTACGAAGTTTACAAAAAGACTATTTCTTATGGACGTCTGTAAAAAGTATTAAGAAATATACAAATTCCTATTGAGAATAAATGTTGACAAATAATGAGATCATACATCTAATGGTAAAAGACTTTAATTTTCATTGTTTTAACTCTTAATTTTTATATTGAGACCAAAGGAAAGAAATCCATAAGCATGAAAATGTTGAACACTAATGTTGTTTCATCCTAATGTTTTTGAAATCTAAAGGATTCAGACCAATCCAAGAAGAACAAAACCCATAATTTAACAATATTTTCAATTATTTTATTTAAAAAATGAAAACATTGATATGGTATAAAAACGATTACTATCTTAAAAAAGTCTAATAAAATTGGGACGATGACATCATTTTCTAATATAGTACAAATTATGCATTTTCAAACCTTATTCCTTTTGTATCACACTAGCATTTTACATAAGCACTTAGAAACTTGATCAAAATTCTCGCATGAAAAACAAAATTTTGTGCATCTCTCTTTATAAGCATCAAATACATTTACCTCAAATTCTCATTCAAACACTAAACCCCACAATTAAAACGATAAAAGGTCCTATTGAAATTCCACTCCAAAACCCTTCAGTTAAGAGTATACACTCAATTTTATTTTAAAGTAAAAAAATGGATAACAAATAAGAACATATAGACAATGAAAGATTGAAAAAGAAAAAACAAACGAGCAAAAGACGAAAGGGTTAAAAAAATAAAAAAAAATGAAAACATACAAAGAAGAATGATTTACATGCAACCAATTCAGTGGCAAAAGAAGATCAAGCCCAACCCAATTTGGTATTTGTTAGTTATAAGCTTCATTTTTAACGTCAGAAGAGAAAAGATATTAGTGTTGGTTTTGACAAAAAAAGGAAGAAAAATCAAAGGTGGAATGAAAAGTTTACCTTGTGTATATAAGAGTGATCTGATGACTGAACAAAGGAATGAAATTGAGATTTGAGAGTGTCTCAAAAACACAAAGGTGAGAAATACAATGTGTGTTGTGAGTGGATTCTTATATTTATATATAACATTGTTGATGTTGTAATGTGGTCGGAGAAGGACAACGACAATAGTAGTTCGGTGTGAGTGAAGAGAGAGAATAATTTTTCTTTTCGCACACTTCACGTAAAAAATTTCTGGTTTTATTTATATTTTTTGTCTGACACAAAATTTCATGCATCTACCTTCTTCTAACTAGTATTTTTGCTGATAATTATTATAACAATAATGTATTTTGTTATTATAAAAAAATAACAGAAATACACTTCTTACTATTTCCAATATAAAAGAAATAAGAAAAAGGAAAGTTATTTAACTTCA
>Ga0214544_1008812_pt1 | contig 16399 bp, 15 predicted proteins | sample CNSS3metaG_FD_160074 | JGI IMG/M metagenome (GOLD analysis project Ga0214544, IMG submission 160074) | Root nodule microbial communities from cowpea collected in UCLA plant growth center, Los Angeles, California, USA - CNSS3 | ecosystem: Host-associated > Plants > Roots > Nodule | place: USA...
TATATATATATATAAACTAAAATGGATAGTATGTTATCCGATATGTTGCAAATGTGAATTGCATTGTTCAATTTGGCAAATACACTCAAGTGAGCTAAATATATTTGGATAAAAAACTATTCGGTTAAACAAAAACACAACAATAACATGTCAAAAAAGTTCAAGGAAGGAAATATTTTGAAAGTAAAAAGATAGGTCTCAGTTGATGTTGGGATGGATGCTACCACGACACTTGGAAGAATATTCTAAAACGAGAGGATTCCCTGCTTGAAACTCATCCTCAAGATAATAAGACTCAAAGAAATACGAGACAATCTCGTCTTACACAATTCTTTTCAGAATTTAGAAATAACTTTTACTTCCTCTCATGAAATTATATTAGTAGAAAATCAATTTTTAGAAATTTTATTATAAATAATTAATTATAAGAAGATAATAATTAAAATGAATTTTGCTTCTCAAAGAAGTGAAATTTCTACTTGTACACTTCAGTCTCGCATCGCCGTAATCAAGTCATAGAGTACCATTTATGTATTTGTTAGTCAATATCATAAATGTTGGTTTGTTTTAGAACATGGTGTTAGATTTGATGCACCAATATTTCATAACCAAGAGGGGGGTGAATTGATTTTTCAAACTTTTGAATTGTTGTTAAACTTGAAAAATAGGTTTTGTGAAATCTTTAAGCAATTGACAAAAGAGGTTTAAGAATGCATATTGTTCAACCTTTATACCTAGCAAAAATTAAAAGAGAATGAAAGAGAGCATAAGAGACATCAAAGTTTATACTGATTCGATTCAAATGAATCTACATCCAATCTCTAGTTTTCCTCACTAGAAATTTCACTATATCAACAAGAGAAGGAATACAGGAAACACCTATGTAATTCCTAAACTCTAAAACCACACTTTCTTTATGACATCCATTCAAGAATAGTGCAAACTGTAATGCTCCAAGCAATTACACACACAATCACAATGATAACACATAAAATTTCAGATTCAAGAACCTACAAGAAACTAATACAAAAATTGATACAGAGTTTGATACAAAACAGTGACAGTAATGAAACAATAACACTTGATTTTGTACGTTGTTTTAGTGTCAATATTACACTCTCTTCACTTGATCTTCATGATCAATCTTGATGAACACATAAGCCCTTGCTGCAGTATATTCTCCAAGAAGATTTCCAGCTCTCTTTTCACTTTCTTTCTGGTTGAAAAAGCTCTCTTTTCTGAAGGTGCAAATTCTGTTTTTATTTTAACTACATTAGTTGGCTAGTCAACTACATTATGACAGGGCCCAAAGCTAAGTACCAGAACTAACCTAGTTAACTAGATTAGTAGTTTAGTCGACTATCAAGACAACAGATTAATATTTTCAGATTACCACATACATGTCATATCAGTCATTGTCATGCTATTATGGTCATCGTAAAAAACTTAACACATCACACATACACTTAATAGCAATACATGGACCTAATGACAATTTATCTTTTTATGTTATATGTAATTATTAAACTATCCTTATTCAGAGAATTGCAAAGGAACAGTGATGTAACTCTTATTTATTACAAGACATTTAGTTGATATATTCCATAAGTCTCTACTAACAAACAAGTTTGAAATTTTGAGAACGAAACTTGGTGTTTGTAATTTAAAAAAAAAAGTGTTTTAGTTGTTTAGGACTATTATTTTATTTTATTATTTATTTATATTTTTAATAAATAAAAGTTAGTTTCATATTTTTTTTTAAGAATTAAACAAATCATCATTGAATTTTTTATAAACGTGACCTACATTGTATGTTGTAAATTATTTGATTCCTTTAAAATAGCCAACTCATCACATTCTTTTTTTTTTTAAGAAAAATTAAAGAAAACAGTGGCGATGTGACAGAAAGATAGGTTTCATTTCTTTTCTTTTCTTTTATTTTCTTGGAGAAAACTGAAGAAAACAGTAACAAGGTGACAGAAAGATAGATTGTATTGAAAGTTCTTTTGACTGCAGTTTCTAACGAAAGTCGTACTAGTTTGAGGAACTTTTGAAAGGTATATTTTTTTTCTACATGTGATAATTCTTTGTTAGAATTTATAAAGAGTATTTACAGAATATAAATGTCTTTAACATTTTCAAATATATAAAATTCAACAATTCAAATATATAAAATTATGTTATAAAACAAAGCGAATAACAGAGAGAATAATATATAATAGAGGAGTGAAGAAACAATAAGAATAGAGAATGAGAGACTAAGGAGCAACTCATCTGTGTATTAGTATTGATAGGAAGAGTCTTATTTATAGATACATGTAATCCATAAAGGAAACAAATCAAATTAGTTAATACAAATATTTACATATTTACATAAAGAGTAACGAATCATATGAGTATCAATCATATAAGTAAATGTATCAAATCAATGGACAATCATTAATTCATAACACTCCCTCTTGAGTGTCCATTCATAAAAGAATGTGCCTCGTTAAAACCTTTTTAGGAAAAACCCTTTGGGATAAAAACAAACTAGTGAAAGGAAAAGAGTACAATATTCTGTATTCTTTAATACAATATTGTTCATCACATATTCTATTTCTCCCCCTCATGTAAACTTACATCATTAAGGTGACAGAGTCCGAACTTGTGAATCATTTGCTCAAAAGTTCTTCTTGGCAAAAACTTCATAAATAGACCTGCCATATTTTCACATGAATGAATTTTTGGATATCTATATCATCCTTTCAATTAAACAATACACTATTGTCTTCATATATGGTTGTTGATTGCATCTTTGTCAGGGATAGTCACAAGTTTCTGGCTCATGTTGAATTATAAACCTTAACCAAACATGATTAGACGATGTTTCTACTATGGTTTGTTTCATATACCTTCATGAAACCATTGTGCTACCACATGTGAATAAACATGTTGTTTGTAATCAACCATTGTGACATTGTGAGAAATGTAAAATAACATGCATATACATAACCCATTGGTCTGAATCTGAATAATTTGAATGGAATAAGATCATATTCGTAGTACCCTTAAAGTAACAAAGTATATGTTTTACTCTAAACCATTTTCTTCTTGTAGGTTAAGAATTATATATTACTTAACAAATTTACAGCAAATGCAATATTAGATCGAGTATAATTGGCAAGATACATTAGTGTTTCTATGCCACTAAGATATGGTGCTTCTGGACCAAGAAGATCTTCACCATTTTCTTGAAGTCTAAGAAGAGTTTTCATCATCATCTAACGACCTCACAACTATTGGAGTGCATAATGGACATGACTTGTCCATTTAGAATATTTTAAGCACCTTAATTATATAAGCTTCTTGACGTATAAAAACACCTTTATTTAAATACCCACTTTCTAATTTCAAATAAGAGTTTGCCCTCCAAAGATCATTCATCTCAAATTATTTCTTTGAGTAATCAATTGCCTTTTTGAGCTCATTAGGAGTTCCAATGATGTTTTTGTCATCTACATAAACAATAATTATGGCAAATTCATTTTTGGATCTTTTTGTATAAATACAAGAACAAATAGGATCATTTCTATATCCTTCTTTTAATAAGTATTCAATAAGACAATTATGCCACACATGCCCTGATTGCTTTAATCAATAAAAGAGCATGGTCAATTTTATTAAATAACCCTCTTTAGAATTTTTTTTTTTGGGAAGATAAAATCCTTCAAGGATTTTCATATAAATATGATTCTCAAAAGAACCATACGAATAGGTTGTAACATCATCCATTAGATGTAAATGCAAACCTTATTGTGCAACTAGGATAATTGAATATTGCAATGTTGTTGCATCCAATACTTGTGAATATGTTTTTTCACAAATCAATACAAGGTTTTGTGAACAACCTTGAGCAACCAATGGTGCTTTGTATCTAACAATTTCATCATTCTTAATTTGATTTTTGCACAAAAATCCATATGTACCTAACGAGTTTCACAACTTCAGGTGTGCGAACAACACATTCAAAAACCTTTCGTTTAGCAAACAAATATAATTACATATTTTCATTTTGACCAATATTTTCTTTGCCGACAATCTTCAATGATCATTGCTTATTGATCCTCATTGTCATTCATAGCATTCATCGCTATGTTATAAATAAAAGTTTCGTTAATGTTAACTTCATTTTGGTTCCATATTATATGATTCATGACATAATTTATCGAGATCTCATCATTTTCAACAATTTCAGGTACCTGAGGTTCTTTTGGAACCAATCCATTAATTATGTCAAATGAATCCTTTGGGATTTCAACCTTTTTGATTAGGTCATTTTGCATTTTAGCTCCCTTTCTCATTCAAGAGTTTTTTATCTTTGGAACCAATAGGCCTACCACGCTTCAAACGTGTCTTTGGAACTAACACGCCTATACAATACTCATGAAAAGCATAAGATGTAATTTCACTAGTATTATCAAAACAAATTTTCTAAATCGGATAATCTGGGAAGTGAACTCTTAATTGTACTAATAACTTTGCAATTACTTGATTGTGTAAGACCCGAGAAATTTAAATAATTAAATTAATAATTATTTAATAAATGTGGGTAGTAGAAGCCTTTATGGCATTTAATGCTAATTGTTATGATGTGGAAAAGTACTAGCTCAAATGGTTTAGAGTACTTTGATTGTGTGAGAGGACTTGGGTTCGAGTCCTATGTATGCCATTTTTATGATTATTTAGTTTATGAATTTCTATGCTCTATATTTGGATGTGGGACATGATAACATAACCTTAGAATTGGGGGTTTTATCACGAAATATGACTTGGTTGAATTGGTTATGCTTTGATCTTTGAATTTCAGGGGTGTGTGTTCAAATCCTATTTAAAATGAAATTAATTCCTTTATTTTTGCTAAATATCATGGTGGGTATTTGAGAGAGGGAAGGAGCACGAATTTGGGGGGGGTGGGGGGGGGGGGGGGGGGGGCGAAGGTGAGTTGAGAATTGTGAGTAAAACTGCAATTTTAATTTGGGAGAGAAAAGGAAAGGTTTCGGGTACCAAAAGCCAACGCTGAGCAATCATTAGAAGCAAGGATTTCCAGGTTAAATTGGGGTATTGGATGGTGTTGGTGTAATGTAATTAAACTCTTATGAGAGTGTATGTAAATGTGGGCTGTGTAGTACTGATTATGGATTTTGGTTCATTTTCGCTTGATTGGGGATCAAATTATTGTATAATTCGTGATTTTGACTTCGCTAACAAGGATGAATTACTTAGCATAGTGAAGTGTGAATTTTTGGCAAATTGGTTTGGTTCTTTGTGTGTGTGACAACGAATAGGTTCCGTGCTCACAGTTGAGCGATGCTGCGTGCGAGGAGGTACGTAGCTTGTGGATCACATGTGTTGGACTACGGGCGGGTAGGTCCGTAGAGTAGGACTACGAGCGGGGAGGTTCGTAGAGGCAGGACCACGAGCGAGCAGGTTCGTGTGAGTATCAGGAATCCTGAGTCCATGACTAACTTTGTTGGATGTTAATAGTTGAACAGTCTTGGTGTGTGTTGAGAATATAACTAGAATGTGATCATCATAATAAGATTGGGTGTTTTCTGTTAATTAATTTCTGTGATTTTATATATATCTTTGAGCTCACCCTTTCTGTCTGTGCTTGGCGATGATCGTGTAATTTTTACACGGGAGCAGTTGATGATACATGTAACGCTGCTAACACTCGAGATGGAGAGAGGGACTAGCTGGGAATTAGAGCTAGGGATTTATTATGTTTTTTATTATGTTTTAAATTTTTATTTGGAACTTTTAAAAGCTTTTGGAATTAATTATCTTTATGATTATCGCATTGAACAATAAATTTTGTTATACTTCCGCGACAGATTTTAATGAAGTTGTGACGTTCCAGGTTCTGTTTATATATTTAACTATTTATTTAAGTAATATCTTTTAGGGATGTTACAAATTGCGAGTTGATAATAAACAAATGTGACCATCTACTTGATGCATCAATGAAAACCATGAAATATATAAATGTTCCACATGGTGGGTGTATTGGACCACAAATATCACTATGTATTCGTTCTAAAAATGAGATTGACTCATTTTTAATTTTTCTGATGATGGTCTAATTATCAACTTCTATGAACGTATAGTTCATGAGAACTCATTGGTCTGAAGAAGTTTCTTGACTCTTAAGTGGGTGTCAACATGAGTTTTTGAACCTTTTTTTCAGCATCGTAATAGATCTAGGATGACCTAACTGATCATACCAAACAAGGAATTCATTTTGATTCGCAAACTTTTGGTTTACCATGACATGCTTTCTAATTGTACTAATATATACGTAGTACAAATCATCCAACTAATCATGTCAAACAAGATATTCATTTTGATTCGTAAACTTCTAGTTTACCATGACATGCATTTCAATTGCACTAATATACATGTAGTATAAACCATAAGAGAATGTTGATAATTTCTCCAATATACATTTTTGTTTTTCAACTTAATCGTAGAGATATAAAGATATTTCATATCTTTTTCATTGTTTGTCTCAATGTAATAACTCTTCTAGAGTCTTCAAATATATTTGTAGTACTATAAATAATACTAACATTGATGTCTCGCATTATCAAACAAGAGAAAAATTTATTACTCTTGAGAATTGTATAAGTTGTTGCACTATCAATAAGACAAATATCCTTTGGTACTAGTGCAAACATTCGTTTTTCATATAAATGTAAATATCAATATGAGATTTTTTATATTTTTTTAACACTCTCATAATCAATGAGGTGATTAATGCTTCCATTTGCAGCAAAGAAAATAATAATACCAAGATGAGTAACATCCATATGACCATAATCAGAATCACCATCTTCATAAGAAAAATGTGTTTATATGTTCTTATCATTATTTGTAAGATGCTTTGGTGTACAATAAGTACAACTCAAATGGCCTTTACCACCGTAATAATAATATATACTTTCATCTTTTTGTCAATATTTTCACATTTTCATTTTTCCTTTTTGATATTATTGTGTCACTTCTGGTGACAAAATGTGTCTTTGAAATTTTCTTTATAACCATGCCCATAATCAATATCACGATCACCATCGTGAAAATATAAATCAAATGTTGTTGCATTCACTTCTGGGAATGTAGCAGAACCAATTTGGACAGGTTTCATGATTTTCTATCAAAAGCTCATTGCTTTGTTCAGCTATACAAAGGCATGAAATAAATGCATAATATTTATTGCTGCATTCACTTTTGGGAATAGAGCAAATTAGGCGGATCTCATGATTTTTCATCAAAAGCTTTATTGCTTTGTCCAGTCAGCCATACATAGGCATGAAAAAAATTCACAATATTTGTGAAATCTCTTTTCACAATATTTTGGTCGCATGAGCAAATTAGTTGCTTAGATGCTTTATTTCTTTATTTAATGGTGTCAACACCCAATTTCGTCCGGGTAATAATGATAAAAATAATAAAAAATTAATTAATTAATTAAAGTTCAATTGAGAAGAATAAATAAATAAATAATTAATGAAAGAAAAAAATAAATATCTATGTTTATTTTATTATTATTATTATTTTTTATTATTTCTTTTAATTTAATTTTGTTTTATTTGTTTGGGCTTATTATTTGTATTATTACATTATTTTCCTTTCTATTATTACAGCTCCATTTTTGTTTTACGTCTCTCATTCTATTTTAATAAAAAAAAGAAAAAAACAACAAAACAAAAAAACAAAAAAAACAACAAAAAGAAAAAAGAGAAAAGGAAAAAGGGAAAGAAAGAAGTAACGTAAGGTCTCTGTTATCAGACCCATGCCTGCTATGCTATCATGGTTTTGTATTGGGAATGACCTGTAACATGGTCATGGCTAAAGGAGCAGGAAGCAACATCTGCTCTCAATCTTATTCCAAATTTCGAGATTTCATATGCTGTAGGGGTTAGGGGAGATTGCTTTACAGAGCGTAAAAATAACAGAGGGGAGTCATTTTGATAAGGGAACTTTCGTTTGACAATAGGGACTGCAAAAGGTAAGTTTTCCATCTGAATACTTAAATGTTTGAGATGAAACTGATGTTGTTGTGTTGTGCTTGAGAATGAATAAAATGTAGTCATATATATTCAGTGTTGCTTGTCATTTGTTTGGCTCATTGAATCTATATTACTACATTATTGTTGTTTGAATCCTCCACTATCCTCTCTATTGAATCCTCACGCCGATCTATCCTCCCCCGTATGTACACACACAACAAAACCAGCTATACCTTCTAACCCACCACACTTTCATTCCCAACCGAGTCTTCATTACCCCTACCTTTCTCCCGCTGAACCTGAATCACTTTCATCCTCATCTTCACATTCACCTGCATAAAAAACCAAAATAAAAAAAAAACAGATACCAAACTCAGCATGCACGCACACACAGATCAGGTTTTATCCCACAAGTCTTCATCCTAGTTTGGCACCACTTCAGACCCTTCACACACTTTCTCCTTCACCATCGCAACATTCCCACTCCCATAGCATACCCCTTTCGTAGAGCCACCATCTCAACATCACATCACCATTTCCACCTGCAAACAAAATACACAAGCAACAAACCAGAATCACATTCATCATCATCATTGTCACGCACTCAAATTCATCATAACAACCCAATACAAATCAGAAGCCATTCGAAGCTCTGAACTGGAGTATGGTCGCTTGTGGTCGCGTGAACGGAGGAGTGTGGCCGCGTGATGGTTGCAGACCCAATCGCGGTGGCTGGCACGGTGGTGACGAGCCTCAGAGTCGTCGCGCACCTTTCTTTCTTGTGGAAGGAGATAGTTGAACATTTGGAAGCTTGGCATCACCGGTGGCACGTCTCGTCGCGGCAGCAGCGGCGTTCACGTTGCGTCGTCGGAGCTCTAAGCGGAGGAGCGTGATGGTAGCAGACCCAATCGCGGTGGCTCGCGCACCTTTCTCTCTCGCGGAAGAGGAGAGTCGAAGATTGGAGACGAATGGGGAGCCAGCGTGGACACCGGCTGAAACCGCTGACGGCAGTATCCGGCGAGCAAAGTTGTGTAGCCGTGAGGAGGATCGATATTGTCTTGTGGTCACGAGGGGAAGAAGTGGTCTGTCTCGCACAAAAAAAATGAAGAGAAGAAACCGCGAGTTTCTCGTCTGTGCCGGTGGCAGTCTCGGTCAAGAGCATCGCAGTGGCGCCGACAATGGCCTCTGGTTGAGCGGCGACGAGCTCCAGAGATGCAACTAGGCGGAGGTTCGATGGATGCGGCGACTGCTCGGGAGAAGAGAGGAAGGGTTGTCGTGGTGAACTAAAGAGAAGGGGGCTTGAGTTAAAATTAGGGTTTTCAGTTTCTTATTTCAAATAATTCGATCAGCCCATTTCTACTGCTCGCTGCACCTCCATTTTTATCCTTCGCACCCCTCTGTTACCACATGCACTCCTGTTTTTTATCTCATACACCTCCATGTTTATCTTTTTTTATTTTCTTCGTACACCTCCATTTATGATAATCCTGCACCCCCGCTTTGTTTTTGCTTGCTGGGCTTTCGCTGCATTTTTACTTCCTCGCGCACCTCCACAATTACTAATCCCGCACCCTGCACACACTTTCTACTCCTATTTTGGATTTGTTTTATATTTTACTCGCTACACCCATCTTTTAATGCACGCACCCCACCTGTTTACTTCGCGCACCCCTACGTGTGATAGTCCTGCACCCATGTCTTTGTCTATTGTTTGGGCTTATTGTTGTGTTTACTTTGTGCACCCCCATTAATTACTCATGTACCCCATATTTTGTTTTCTACTTTTATCCTTCTTAAATAATTTCATCATTTTATTTATTTATTTATTTTATTTTTATTAAAAAAAACAATATTTGAAAATTATTAAAAATTACAAAAAATAAAAAATCTAAAAAATGAAAAATATTCTCCTCCACTTCACTGTGTCTATCCGGTCGCTCGCACCGCGTGACACTCATTTTTCAAAAATACCAAAAATAGTCTTCTTTCTCTTTTGGTGTCTGTCTGACCGCCTGCGTCGTGTGACACGTATTTTCAAGTAATTCAAAAAATACAAAAAAAATATAAAATTTCAAAAATATAAAATATATCAATATTTCAAACAACTACCCTTTTTAAAGGACTACGTGATCCTTGATTCTCCACCGTGAGATACGTAGGAGCAAGGTCAGTCCTTGTCAGGTCCACCTCCAAAAAATCAAATCATTTTCTCAATTGTTTTTTTCAAATATCTTTTAAAGAACTACGTAACCCTGATTTCTCATTTTGAATGAGAATACGTAGGACCATGGTCAATCCTTGTCGGACCCAAAAAATTAAAAAAAATATTTTGTTTCCCTACGCGTAACCGACTCCCGGATCCAAAATCCGGTTTTTCGCAGACTTGTCTTATTTTCATGGTTTTCCATAGTTTTCCAGAATAACTATGGTGGCGACTCCAAATCTCTTTGAAAACCCTTTTTTTTCGGTTCGCCTTCCCGTCGCGATTTCGGTTGCGATAAATGGTATCCCGATATCCATTACATCTAAATGTATTTCAACAATAAAATCCAATATAAGGAATTCTTCCTTGTAATATCAAAGGTCGCAAATCCAAATTATTATTATTATTCACTTTTGTTTATTAATGTTTTGTCTTCAACTAAGTTGCAAAGGAAGAAGCTCAATTATAAGACATTATTTTAGCTATTCGTTATGTAGTAATATGGAATTTTTTTTCTGACAAATACCATTAATAAGTAATGTTTTTACATCCTAATTGTTTATAATAAAAAATTGAATGTGCAAATTAGAATTATTTACTCCTATAAAGTAATCTTCCTTATGCGTCACTTTGATTATATCTTATTTTAATAATAGAAATACACTATGACCGCATATTTGTATGATAAACACATATTTAATCATGCATACCACATTGACAAAATATTTTTATTATTATTATTATTATTATTATTATTATTATTATTATTTATAAACGAATATAAATAAATCAGTTTTTTAAAATAATTTCAAGGTATGTTTTTAAGTTTTTTTAATAATTTTTTATTGATTACACGAGTCATCTCATTCGTTGATTACACGAGTAGATAATTACATTGATTAAATGAGTATAACAAAATATATTTTACAAGTTTGTCGATACACTAACTAGACGACTGTAACAATATACATTAGACGAGTCTGTTCATATACATATTAGATGAGTCTATTAATATACATTAGACTACTCCATCGATTATCTAATTAGACAAGTCTATACACATTTAGATAAGTCTGTCAACATAATGATTAGAAGAGTCTAACAATACAATTATTTTATATTTACTGTAAATTTGAAAAAAAAATATTAGACGAGTCATCTCATTCGTTGATTACACGAGTCTATAATTACATTGATTAAATGAGTATAGCAAAATATATTTTACAAGTTTGTCGATACACTAATTAGACGACTGTAACAATATATATTAGATGAGTCTGTTCATATACATATTAGTTGAGTCTATTAATATGCATTAGACTACTCCATCGATTATCTAATTAGACAAGTCTATACACATTTAGATAAGTCTGTCAACATAATGATTAGAAGAGTCTAACAATACTAATTAAATGAGTGTGTTAATACACTAAAGTATAACAACACATATTAGACAAGTTTGTCGATAGATTGATTAGACAAATCTATTTATGAAGTTAATTAAGAAGATTTTTAAAAATATGAAAAATGTTAACTATTAGGCTTAAAAACAAAAACACACACGCCAAAGACTTTTTAGTGGATTTAAATTAACCTCTTTTTTCTTAAAATAAGATGCTAGTGGATATCAATAAGGGTGATGATCATGATAACTCAAAAATTTGAAGATTGCAAGAATAATTTATTTTTTTTATGAAAATAAGATAATATATCATAAAAAAACGTAACATATAATATATAATAAATATAATAAATATAATAAATATAACAAAATTGTGTGGCAAAAAATTGGTTTTAAAAATATAGAACACGTTACTCGTTCGTAGGCAGCCAGCCATTTTGGCATTAGTGATAGGGGCGAGCTTCTTTTGGGATATTAAAAAATAAAAGAAAATGATATATAATAAAAGAAAAATTTATTAAATTGAACATATGTTATATATATATATATATATATTTAATATTTTTAATGAATTTTTTCAAATAGAGAAAACAACTACTTAAAGCTTTTGACTATATGCCAGTCGTATTACTGTTGATTCTGAAGTGAGTATTTACTAAAGTTTTATATGAAATCATATGATAAATAAAACAACAAAAAAAGAATTGTTTTTAAAGTTGTCACTCCAACTTAATGTATGGGAAACTTGGATAAATGTGTCATTAGATGATTTGTAATTTGGCAGGAAAGATTGCACAAGGAAGGTTTTCATTTTAGTTCACAAAAGATTATACGAGATTGCATAAGAAGGTTGGTTTGCAATCGACTTATGTTTTCAATTAGTTAAGTCTTGAACCCCGTAAGTCGCAATTTCCATTTACTTTCCAATTGTTTCCATCTTTAAGTCTTCTTGAGGTGTCATCATTGTGTTTTTATTTAACCGAACAATTTTTTAATCCAAGTATATCTAGTTTACTTGATTTTCATAGTCGAATTGAACAATGCAATTTGCATTTGAACCACACTTGATAATTTACAATGCATTTTAGCTTGTATCAATAATGCCCATTTATACATTTTTTGTGGGTTTTTAATTGAATTAATAGGTCTGTGCGCAAGGTAGGATAGCTCTAGTATGGGGATGTTTAAGGTGTGCTAATATCTATATTAACCTTTATATTATTATCAAAACATGGATTGAGATGATGTCTATCACAATGCATTATGATCTCGATCCTCTCCTATACACCCGAAATATAATATTGGAGAGATATTATCTTATTGGTATGGGTTTAAAGACACTGAACTTTTTAGGATGGGTTTTAGAGGTGAGGCTAGGTGAATTGGGATTTAGAGTGGGATCAACAAAGTTAACCTTTTTGGGCCAGTTGAACAAGGCTTTGAGGTGGGAAGGTTTAGTTTTTAGAATGAGGTCAAATAAATTGCACTTATGGATAAGGTGAACTTACTTTTAGGGTCAAATGAACTTGGCTTGGAGGTCAGGGCCAACAAAGCTACGCTTTGAAAGTTGAGTGTTTTAGAAATGAGGTCGGATGAATTGCGCTTATTGGATCATATGAAGTTGTACTTTAAGGGTCAAGTGAGTTGGGCTTTGAGGTAGGGTTGACTGTAAGATCCGCAGAATTTAATTAATTAAATAAATAATTAATTAATAAATGTGGGTAGGTAGCTTATTTATGATATTAAATTCTAATGGGTATGACGTGGAAAAGTACTAGCTCAAATGGTTGAGAGTACTTGGTTTGTGTGAGAGGACTTGTTCGAGTCCTATGTATGCCAATTGTGGGTGTTTTTGTTATTATTGTTTTAATGATATGTTGGGCCACATTTCGTATGAGATAATGCTTAAATTTAAATTGTGTGTGTTAGCAAGAAACATAAGTTCGCCTGGTGGTTTAGCTTTGATTTGGCATTGGGAAGGTCATGGGTTCGAACCTTGGTAAGTCAAATTTAACTCTTTTTGCTTAATAAAATAGTTGTGGGCTGAATAGGAAAGGGTGGAGAAGACCTAGTAGAACAACTTTTGAGAAGAGAATAGGGTTTGGAATACTGTTTTTCTGAGAGCTTTAGAGGGATGGCGAAAATTGAGAGTGAAAAGAGAATTGGGAGTGAAGTAGAGAGGAGAAACAGAAGTGGTGATAAGGTCAGTCATTGGAGATCAAAGGAACCTTCCAATTTCAAGTTTTAAGCAGGGAAATTTCAGGTTAGGGGAGCTGAACCCGTAATATTATGTTCTGATCTGATTGTATGAAATTGATGCCTTTCTGCCGTGGATTTTCGGGTTAGTCATGTGATGAATTGGGGGTTTGGGTGAATTGGTACTGTTTTATTGAATTCTGGTTTAAAAGCATGAAAATAATGGGGTTATACACTGCCTATTTTGTGATTATGCAAAAAATTGGGTTGTTGGGGCATATTTCTGTGTCCAATTATGCTCACATGTCTATCTAAGTTGTGCTGAATGAATTGGTATGGTTGGGTTGTGTTTTGGGTTGTTGGTGCAATGTTTGTATGCGTGAATTAGTGCCAGAACATGCGAGATAAGCAGGGACGCGTACCCTCTATCTGCTCGTGGCTATCGCTCAGGCGGAGAATTTTGGGGTTTGGGTGAGGGTTCATCTCGCTTAGGCGAGTGAGACTCGCCTAAGCGAGAATTTGAGAGGGTTGGTGCTTTAGTTTGACATCCCGCTCAAGCGGGAACCCTAATCTTTTGAGTGAAAGAATGATGAGGGATTGGATTGAGTAAAGCTTGAATGCTGATGCATGATCTATAAGGCTTCTATTGTGTCTTAATGGTGAGCTTGCTAGTGTTCCATGGGTTGTGGCCCGAACGTATCCTTGGGTTGTTGCCCGGGACAAGGGTTAAGCACGTGGCATTCTATGGGTTGTGGCCCGGAATGACTTCCTTTGAGTTGTGGATCCGGATAGCGGATGAACACGAGGAACCCTTGAGTGGTGGCTCGGGTTGGCAAGTGTTGCTGGTGTGAGTGTGTTGGTTGTGGCCAGTACGGATGGGTCCGATTGGATTGCCCTCCTTAGTGGTTGCTAACGAGTTTGGTAGTCCTGGGACGTTACGGACTATGTTCGTATTTGGGAACTCCACCTGGCGTTACGGTGTGTGATCCGTAGCATGGTTTCCGCACGTGCTCTATCGGTTGTGGCCGATAGGTGTGGCAGCAAGGCACACTGAGATACTTAAAAGAAGATGTAGAACACTGCTAACATGGTTGTGGCCATGTGAAAGAATTGGAACGAGTTTCCTTGATGTACTTTACTATACATGGTGGTGGCCATGTGGAGGGAAGGTAACGAGTCTTCCACGAGGTGCATCGGTGTAGATGGTAGTGGCCATGTGATGGGAATGGAGCAAGCATTGTGGGAAATGAAAGTATATTATATATGGTTGTGGCCATGCGGTATAAAGGAAGAGTTTGTGTTATTGATATATTATTTTATCAATTATACATGTATATGTGCCTTTCGTATATTTTTATGTGTTCATCTGTTAGCTCACCCTATCTGCTTGTGTTTGGCGATGATCTTGTACGCGGTACACGTGAGCAGGTGATGATGCAGGTGGAACTGGTGAGACTTAGCTGTGGAGAGGGGATGATCATGGGGCTTTATTACTATGTTTTATTGATTTTAGATGTTGAAATGATATTAGATGTTGAAATGATATGTAAACTTTTGAGAGATACTTGAACATTGTTTCACTTTATAAACTATGGGATGATGTTTTATTATTTGATAGTAAAAGTTTTAAATTTCCCACGCTTTTGGGAAATGAGGTTTATTCATAAATATGGTGTATTTATGTTTTATCATTCATTTTAATTAATTTAAGTATTTAAATCCGTAATATCCAGACGGGATTTTACACTGACAAAGGTAGTTTTTTTTTCTTAGGTCTAATGAACTTGGCTTTGACGGTTACATGAATTAGGCTTTGAGGTAGGACTAGCACAGCTAGGTTTTTTTTTCTTAGGTCTTACGAACTTGGCTTTGAGGGTTACATGAATTAGGCTTTGAGGTAAGGCCAACAAAGTTAAGGTTTTTCAAGTTAGATGAGGCTTTGAGGAGTAAGTGAACCAGACTTAGAGATATTGGGCTTATTGGACTGGGCTTAGCGATTAGAAAAAGTGAACTGAGCTTCTTGGGCTAGATGAACTTGGACCTTGAGGTGGGGGCCAACAAAGTTGGATTTTAAGGCTTGGTTAACTACATTTTAAGGTTTAGATGAATTGCGATTTTAAGGTTGGGCTAGCATAGCTGGGTTTCTCAAGAGCTAGAACTATTGGTTCGAAGTGTTAAGTGAATCTGGTTTGATTGTGGGGGTAGCAAAGCTAGGCTTTTTAGGTTAGAGATAGGGTCAGACAAACTAGCTTACTAGTATTGGGCTTAGACAAGTGATACTAATTACATTAAGTTTTGAGGGACTGGTAAATTGAGCTTTGAAGGACATCTAAGCTAGGCTTATCAGGTAGGAGATGGATTTTGAACTTAAGTTGACCAAGCAAGGTGAGTGACTCGTTTATTCATGAAGCTGATGTAGTGGATGATGAAGGATTGACCCCAACCAAGGATGGAGGCACATGCTTAAGAAGCCTAAGCATGTTTAGAAAGGAAGTTCACTAATCCTTCATCCCTTTCATTTGTGTTTGTTATTTTTGATTCCCTAAG
>Ga0214544_1008813_pt1 | contig 16398 bp, 7 predicted proteins | sample CNSS3metaG_FD_160074 | JGI IMG/M metagenome (GOLD analysis project Ga0214544, IMG submission 160074) | Root nodule microbial communities from cowpea collected in UCLA plant growth center, Los Angeles, California, USA - CNSS3 | ecosystem: Host-associated > Plants > Roots > Nodule | place: USA...
CCTAATACTCAACTTTTACCTTTTAAACAGTGCTTAAATTTAGGTTAATAATACAAAAACGGGATTCCCACTTAATTAATGGTTAATGGCCATTCATGGTCCCTTTATGGCTGTTTTTCAGCCTCCCGAGGCTAGATCAGTTAGGGTTTCCTTTAACCCTTCCCATTCCACCCAAATCTAGCATTAGCAAAAACATATAAAGTTTAATTTAGGTTTTCCCCAAGGCTAGAACCTATAACCATGCAATTACTAAGTTAATACCAAACCATCATGCCAATTCATATTTCATGCCAACTAGTATAACCCAATTGCTATCTTCTTACTTACATGCACATACATATTAGAAAAGAAATAAAAATTAAATCCTACACAAATGGCATACATAGGACTCAAACCCAAGTCCTCTCACACAAACCAAGTACTCTCAACCACTTGAGCTAGTACTTTTCCACGTCATGAAGGTTAGCATTTAATACCTTAAAGGCTTCTCTCACTCGCATTAATTAAATAATTAATTATTTAATTATTTAAATTTAGCGGAAGATGGTTAGAACTTTCATATGATCCTCCTCGATTTAACATGGTTAGAAGCACTAGTACAAAGATTTAACAAGGTAGAAACACCAGAACAAATAAATGATGCTTGCATCATAAATTTGTTAAAACATTTGGTTTGGTTCTTAATGTAAGCTGGCAGATAACTATAATGTATGATTTCCCTTCATATTTTTGAAAGCTTGCCACTTGGTTTCAATTCTTTAGGTTAGTGTACAAACTTTTGGTGTACAATAATATTGTATGCTTTATCCAAAACAACAAGCCGATACGTAGAATATGTGCAAAGAATATTGCAAAAAAGAGGAAAAGATATCAACACAATTTTGAACTTGTTTGATATTAAAATTGTAGACTTTGTTCTTTGTTCCTTCTATAAATGTTAAATGCACAAATGATAAATACAAAATTCTAAAATCTTTTATTTCAAGATTTATGTATTGTTAAAAAAAATGTAAAACAAATTGTACTATACTTAGGCAGTCAAGATCGATATGGTTAACTATCCGGTCTGAACCGCGTATGACTAGTCCTATCATAAAAAAAAATAGACGAATAGTTAATTGAACAAGATAACAACACACATAACAGCTAAGGCCGCCTACTTCAAAGAATAACGAATAAGTAAAAGCAATCAACCCCAAACTTAGGAAATTACAACGAGGCTTCTAGTGTGAGATCACAATCATGGAACTTGGGCCTGCCGAGGCCTAGTCGAACCTTGAACATTGACCCCTACGCAATAAAGAGGGGCCCAACCCATAAAGGAGGTAAAACATAGTTAATATCTCTATAAGTACATGTGGACCCCAACAAATTAAATGTACGCTTTCATTAATTCACTAATTTATGATTTGACCTTTAAGAGTCTTTGCTGACTTGATTGTCGGAGCCCTTTCCATAGGTAACTCCCTAAGGGTCCAATCCTCCAACATTAAAAGAAGACACATCCAAACCGAGGAGTACCCAGTCCGAGAAGTCAGTGATTGGGGTAAGATATGATTTGTGTTCCCTAACATTCTATTATTGTTTCTGTAGGAACACAAACAAATAGACAGTTGTAGAGGTTTTTAAACTATAGGTAGTAGCAAAGATTTTGAAAACCCCAAGCAGTAGCAGGGGTTTTGAAAACCCTAAGCAGTAGTAGGGATTTTGGAAACCCCAGGCAATAGTAAGGGTTTTGAAAACCTCAAGCAGTAGCTGGGATTTTGAAAACCCCATGTAAGTTGCAATTTTCCCGAGATTGCTAAAAACTCCTAGTAATCTATTAGACACGCTGGTTCTTCTGGAAGAATTGTAAACCCCTGGTAAAGCCATTGGTGGGGTTAAAATCACCGAAAACCCTAAATATAACCCCACTCAAAACAATTATTTTTGTAGTGTCATAACTCGGTATTAATTAGCAAATGATTAAAGTTTTAACATCCAAAATGAATAATTAAAAACAAAATTTGTCATATAAATTTTTTTATTAGAGCTATTTTCTTGCACACTTTTAAAATATGAGTTCTTTTACACTAAATAATTATTCATCAAATAAAAAGATTATACGTGAAATCTATAAATAATTGGATAAATATATGTATAAAGTCTTTGAGAAGAGAAAGTCAAAAATTAAAATAATTTTTTTTTATAAATTCAAATCTGTTGATAGATAAGTTAAAAATATTTTTAAAAAAATATATATGAAATAATTTATAAGTTGATTTTAAATAATACATTTTATTCTTCTATTAAAGTTTTATACAAAAGTTTTTCATTAAGGTGGTTGTACATTAATAATGCACTATAAGGTGACCTATACTAATATCTGTCAATTCCTTTTTGTCTATTTCTTTTTATTTTGCTCTTAATTTTTAAACATGGACATGAATATTTATAAATAAACTATGCGCCCGTAGTTTGCTTTTCCTTTTTAGTATTGGAATGAAACTCTCACAAAAAGAATAATGTTTTCTTTGTCACTTAAGAAAAATTATATTAAAATATATTAAATGAGATGATTAAAATTTTGAAGTATTCTTCCATAATGTATATAATGTCCATCTTAGCTAAACACAGGTAATACAAACCTCTAAATAGGAAATTTTATTAAAGATAACTGTTTATTAGGCATCGTATTTGTGCTAATTATGTGCCCCAAGTTTTATAAAATTAATTTTCATGGCATCTTCTAAACAATTTCTTTTGCTTTCACAATTTATTTAAACTTTTCAGTGAATCATATATTAAGAAAACCTACAAGGAATGTCTCCAACACCCAATAGGTTCAAAGACTTTAGAATACAAGACTCCACAATCATCAATAAAATAACAATAACTTTAGGTGCTGGAAACCTAATTATATTCCTTAATCTCAATCTATTATGATTTTCTTTCTCAACTTTTAAAAGTTATGTAAATTATAATAATTTAGTAATAATAGCAGCTAAAACGTATTTGGCTTGAACTTTGAGCCAAAATGGCCAGCTATGTCATGAATTAAAAAAAACTTGTATATTGTCCCTTTCTAACCTATATCTTCCAAACAATCATTGCCCCCAACACCTGATTTTGTATGATCAGTAAAACCCTCCAATTATTGTAAAATAAAGGTTCAGAAGGTTGGTCCAATCATCATAATTTATAAGATTACAACTTCTTTTTATATATTATTTCTTTTTTAACAAAAAAAAAATATAGGTAAACATTCTAGAATGAAAATTGGTATTCAAAATTTAAGAAGTTTAGGAATAAAAAGAAAAAGAAAACTTCAGAATTTAAATGTGCCTGAGATAGTATCTAAAATTCTAAGACGTTACTTTTTTAAAATGAGTTGTTTTAAAATAATGTTTTAGCAAATTTACATAAATAAAAACTGATTGATATTATAATTGACTATCCATGTAATTTGGTACTAAAATAATTTAATTTTGACAATATTTTAAACTTTGAACTAACAAAAGAGGAGAGACGTCATAATCCAAAGGTCTATTATTAGAACTCTTCAAAATATATAGTTTGCTAGCCGTACTCAAATTAATAATGCATATTCAGTTCCACATAAAGCAATGTAGTGAAACTTCATAAATAATTAAGAAATCTACTTCGTGGGAACAAAATAGATTTATATTCCCAAGCCTTAGATCATCTATAGGGTGGAGTGTTCAACCTAATAATATTTAATAAAATTTAGTTGCGTCTTATAGAAAATTGAACTAAAATTAGTATATGGGATAAATTTCTAAAATTTTGACAATTTTGCCTTTATATAGAGCGAAACTTAATGAGAAAATGGACAATTTTTTTTTTAAATTGTTAAAAGATGAAGCATAAATAAAAATTTATAAAAATATGGATACTTATTAGAACTATCTATTATAATAAAATTTGTAAGAATTTAATATGAATTCATTAAAAATGATACAGGATAACCGCCGGTGCAAACTTAGCTTAGCACGTTAAGTTTTACATTTGGACAAAAAAAAATGTATATCACCATTTTTGTAGATATGTGTAACTTTTTATGTTAGAAGCTCTGGGACTTGTTGTAAGACTCAATATTTATATAAGACTCAAATATAGTTCGACATAAATATTAAAATTCACATCGAATCCCATAAGTGTTTGACATAAATTTACTGACATTAAGACATTGTGTTTCTTCTTGTATTATCACAACCAAATTCTTCCATTTTCATTTTTTTTCTTTGGTAGTGGATTTTGTGCGTATTTGTGTTGGTTAAGAGGTTCTTTATATCATTTGAATTTCTGGTTATGGGTCTTTTCAAATGATTAACATTTTTGTATGATTGCATTGGAATATTGGTGGATCTAAGTACATCATTAAAATAAGTGTTTTAGATTTCCATTGAGGTGATTTTGTTAGAATATAAGGTTATTTTCTTTCTTTCTTGTGTGATTTACTCATGTTTTGTAGGTGCTCTATAACTTGACTTAACTCTTTTTGATACTACTTGTTCATATATACTATTAATATGATTTATGATTTTTAGCTACTTAGCCAAATTGACATACCTATTAGAAAATGATTATTCAAATAATACTAATAATAATAATAAAAATATAAAAATGTCTAAAAATGCTCCATGATGGCCTAAGTGAAAAGGAGTTTAACTTCACCTTGACTACATGTTGGTAACTATTCTTGATTTGCTTAGCCATGCTTCTTGTGATTGGACGCTTGGCTAAGGGTTTGCCATCAAGTTGGCTTCCTCACTTCCTACTTGTGATGAACTACTTGTTGAATCATTATTATCTCCCTAAGGAATGTAAGCACATCTTTCCTTAGGTTTGCTTTCCTTTTTCTAATATGTACTTATATCATTGTTAAGGTTTGGACATTCAATTTTAATATGTCCTTGTTTTCCATAATTATAATAAGTGAAATTAGAAGAATTTGATTCATTTCGTTTGGAAGTGTACCTTTTTTTATTACCTTTGCTACATTTCTTTTTGAGATACTTCCCAAATCTTTTGACAAGAAGATTCAAGTTCTCATTATCACTTGATTTAGCCACCTCATCATCAGGTTCATCATTCCTCTTGTTGCTAGTCTTCAAGGCTATATTCCTTACCTTTTCCTCACTTGACTCTAGCTCATTTAGTCTTTGCATCTCAATTTCATGCTCCCTTATCTTGCCAAACAATGTAGTCGTAGTTAATGTAGATAGGTCTCTTGATTTTGAGATAGTCGTGACCTTTGGTTGCCAAGATCTATCAAGACACTCCAACACCTTGATGTTTAACTCCTCTTTGTCAAATTCCTTACCCAAGCATATGAGATGGTTGACTGTGTGAGTGAATATCTTTTGTACTTCCACTATTGACTCTCCTGGTTGCATCTTGACTAGCTCGTACTCTTGAATCAAGACATGCTTCCTTGCTCTCTTCACGTCATTTGTTCCTTCATGAGTCACTTCAAGTAAATTTAGGATCTCACTTGTGTAAATTTCAAGTACCTAGTTCTAGATACCAATTGTAAGTTTTTTAAATGGTGTTGAAATGCCAAGAAGGGGGGTTGAATTGGCTAGTTAAAAAATAAGGTGACTTTTAAAAGCCTAAAATAGTTTTTAATTAAATTCAATCAACCACCAAGTATAGATGCAAACACTTATGGATTGGTCACTTTCAATCGATCCAAAATAGAGTTAGCTTATTGATTTGATTAAACAGATATAGTTAGAACCAGTAGTAATAGAAACAATCAATTAAAACACAAAAATAGTCGACTAAAAAACTAGGAAAAGTACAGAAATGTGAATTTGTGATTTAAAGCAAGATCAATATGAAAGATTAGTCAAGATATGTTCAAATGAGTTGTTATTGCCGTGTGTGTTTAAGCTTGAATCCAACTCTCTTCTTCCTTTCATGAGCTTGAGAAATGAACCTTTACATCTAGATAGCATGCTATCTTAATGTCCAGTGGAAATTTTCAAAAAGCTTTCTTATACAACTTCACCATATTCATAACTCTAAAAGTAAACAAGATAATCCTTCATTATTTTCTTATTTTCTTATTGAGATTTGAGTATCATCCTCACACCAATTAAATCCTCTCTAGTAAAAAAAACACTTTAAGTTTTGACGGTAATATCTATGGTCCATTGTGAATTGGGTAAAATCCCCAACTCAAATGTTTTTCAATTCAAAATTTGCATTTAAAAATTTCAATGGACAGTTATGTCGCGTTTTCGCATTAACATTTTTAGATTACCATTTTATAGTTATTTATTATACTTTATTTGTTTCTCTGCTTTGGTTAAACTTTTATCACTGATTTTGTTAGGGTTTGATTATATATATGTGTTGATTATCATTGTGGTAATATGTAAATGAAGCTATATAATGTTCTTATGATAGCTTATTTTTTTAATTAATTTAGAATTGTTAACTCTTGTAGGAGTTAAAAGAAATTTCATTTTCCTAAAACTAAACATGTCAACATTTTATATTATTGTATATCCTATTTTTGTTACTTTTATTTTTAATAATTTTGTAGGATTATTTAATTTACTGAAATATTTTAACTTAATATTTAACTTTTAATATTATCAAATTAAATTTTGATTATATTTTTTATTTTAACTTTAATAATTATTTTAATTCTATAATCCTATTATTTTATTTCAATTTTATATAAAATAAAGTAGATAAAAACGCTTTTTAATGTATACAGTTGTCATTTAATTTATGGAGATTCATATTTGACTTAAATAATTATTTTAAAATATTTTAAAATTAATTTTAGTTTACTTTTTCTTTGAATGATTTTCTTTACGATATAATTTAGGTTTAAATACATTGGTCTCCATTTTTGTTAGAGAATCTCAAAATGGTTCTCAACTTTTATTTTTATTTTCAATTAGGTCCCAATTATTTTTCTTCAGTTTTAAAAAACTGATGTAATTTGGTCCTTTTCGTTAGTGCTATACTAACCATATTAAAGATATGTCATTTTCAGCTTATGTTTTTTTTAATTATTTTTTATTTAAAAAAATATTCTCTATATGTTAAGTCAACGATGTACCATGCAATAGTGACAATGTTACGTAGCAATGATAATTTCACATGACAGTGATAGTGCCACGTATTATTGTCTTAATTTCACATATGTTCTTGTATTTGTTAATTTAAATTCAGTTCTAGTATTTGTTAAAATGGAGCAATTTCCTTACAAGAAAAGCAAAGAAAATGAGTTCATCATTATTTCAAGGTGGCTTGATAGAGGACTGTCTCCTAAATTGCAAGTGGTAAAAATTTGAAGACAAATTCTCTTCAAGAAGGAGGGAATGATAGAAGACTATCCTAAGATTCCATACAAGAAGAATTTGAAGATGAACCTTTACAATTTAAAGGACCTTTGACAAGGGCAAGGAGCAAGAGATTGGAAGATCAAATCTATCAAGGCTCCTTATGCTACAAGCAATCTGAAATTCACAGAATATGAAGATCATGGCTTGAAGCACATTTGAAAGAATAGTTTTTAGGAAAATTAATTTATGTTTTTAGACTTTGGGTTTTCTTTTAAAAATTAGTTATGTTCTATGTTTTCGGGCTTTGGACTTTTTTTTATAAATTAGTTTATGTTTTTATGTTTTGGGTTTGGGCCTTCTTGTAGGGTTCTCAGATTTTCTTAAACTTATGTGCCTATATATATACACTTTTAGTCATATATTGAATTTGATTTCATTAAAGAGAGGATTCTCTTTGTTCTTAGTTTAGGCCTCTGGTTATTATCAAAGATTACCATCTTTGTGGCGAATCTTCATTTGACTTATCAAAATGCTAAATTGTGGCCTCCATATTTGTCTTCTTTCACGTTCTTCTCTGACTTATTCACGTCGTGCCTCTTGAGGATTCAAATTCAGAAACAATTGTACTATTTCCTGGATAGGATTGTATCATGACTAATCTAGTGGAATGAGGAGTCACATAGCCATCTCATAAAAACAATAGTGAGACCTAATTTTCATTCTCCAACATCCATATTTTATTTTTAGAAAAATATTAGTAATGTGAAGGCTAAGCCCTCACTAAAGTTTTATCTTTTAAAAAAATATTAGTTAGTGACGGCAAAACCATCCATAAAATTTTACCTTTTAAATAAAATAATTTTATTGCATGGTTAAAGCCCTCATTTATATTTTATTTTCTAGAAAATTCTACTAAAATGATTTCAACAACTTCATATCTTCGCCATCTACAAAACACTAATGAGCAAAACTTGCTTTCAAAAACTAGAGTAGTCTTGAATACTATATTTTTGTAAGACAAAAAGGTATGCAATGACACCAGAATAGCTCTGGAGTCATAATCCTAAACATCAATTTTGTAACGTTTTCGAAACAAACTTTAGTGTAACAAAACAAATTCTGATTTGTTTTCTACTGTTCTTATCTTGTAACATGCTAAATATGATTTGAAGCTCTTTCCTTTCATGTTCACTTGAACTAGTACTAATCCTCTTGATTTTACTTATTTTCTCACAAACAGACCTATCATACAATTGTCTTTAGGAATGGTGTACCAGACCCTGATTGGTGCCTATGTCACATTCTGTGTTTAAGGTCCATAACTTAGAAACTCTTTATCCTTTTTACTTTAATGAGCTAGGGGCAATAATATAGTACATGTATATGGTTTTCTAACTTATAGCCTAGACTTTACGGTCTAAAGTGCTTGTTTTTTCCTTGCAGATGTAGTCTTCAACTCTCTATATGGATTAATCACTATATTCTATGGTTGGATGAGCTCTTTGTAAAGTAGGTGCAGGGAGAGGTCTACCTAGGAATTCATTGGAACCACTTTTTTCACTTATATTCCAATATACAAGAGGAGTGGTTGTAACTTGTGACAAGCCGATATTTTTTACTTGAGGGTTGAGTATAACATAAATGAGTAAAAGAATACCCTCATATACTCACTTTACCTATATGTATAGGATAATATTCATAATCCTGTGTGAAAATTTATAGGAAGATGAAAATGTTCTTGGTAGCTAAAACTATATGCTATACTTGTTGGTTTTGTAGTTGATAAACTGGTTATTTTATGTGTAAAAGGGTTAAAGCATCTCAAGTGCTTTATTATTAATATGTCATTTATTTGCCGATAAAAAAGAACGATTCTCAAAATTATGATAGCAAAAAGGTTACTTGTTATAACAAGGAAAATTATGAGGTGATATCACCGACTAAAATGCTTTTACCACAAACTTGAGGCTTAAAGTCTAGACAAACCTATATTTACGAAAAGACACGCTAAAATTATCTCATATGATTATGCGTAGATAATTTTTATTATAAGCACTTGAAAAAAAGTAAAATAAATTGGATTGAATTTTTCCCATCAAATAAAATATTCTTATGCTTATCTAGAAGCCTTGAAATTATAGCCACATGCAACAATAAAACAAAAACAAAAAAAGAATTAAAAATTTCAAATGTACATAATATGCTAATGAAATATGATATATCAAATTGAATCCCAAAATATACTTACAATTATGAGAAATATTTTATCTCTTACAAAACTAACTAAACAAAACATAAAAATGAGAAGTGATTGCATTTCCTTGATCAGGGCCAAACATAAAAAAGTTATGCTTCTAAGAAAATACTAAACTAAACAATATTTACGAATTGATTTGTGTAGACTCTTTCTTTTCAAATTTCGAGCATTCAAAACTGGATAACTAACATAAATTCTAGTAATATATTATATCACATAACTTAGTTTAAATATAAATGTTCAACACCTAAATCAAAGTATATCTTGGCTTTTTGGCTAAGATCAAGTGTAGTATCAAAATCTTTTTCGCATGATAAAGGTCTTACATACCAAAAGAAAAATGTTTTCTTGTTGTAACTAGAATTGTTGGTAATTTATTTTATTGAATATACTTCTTTTGTTTTTTTCTTCCCCAGATGGATTACAAGCATACATAGAACAACCAAGTGGAAATATGAGTACCAATATACATCCCAAAGTGAAGATCAAAACCAAAATTTGAATCATCCACGTTTACAAATCGTTGGAGGATGCTTTTTATAACCCCTTTTGAGTCATCACAATTTCATTCTTAAAAGTTTAATTACTCAGATTGAGGCACACCAGAATAAAATTACCAAAATAACACTTTCTATCATAAGACTTTGCTTGATACAAGGGTTTATAAGACTTTACTATCACGAGAATATTTCATTTGTTATAAAACTTACTAAAGAGAAATACTTTTACTTTAAATCCTAGATTACAAAGTCCAATTTTTCCAGACTTAGTAGAGGATGTTAAAACATGAAAGAAATTCTCAATACACATAACAAGGAAACAAATGTTAGTAGATAACAATTTCATTCACCACCGAAAACCTACCATGCACATTGCTTAAGCGGTAAATAATTGCTTTTTTAAATTTTTATTTAGTAATTAATTCTTTTGTGTTGGTCTAGCCCTTTCAAAAAAGGGCTTTTTTTCGTTTCTATTTAGAAAATAAATATAGAGTGTTTGTCAAGCCATTTCTTTTAAAAATTAACCACTTTGGGCATGCCTTTTTAATTTTTTTATTTAATAATTATATTCTTTGCGTGATTGCAGCCTTTCCTATGAGGATTTTATTATTTTTATTTTATTATTATATTGTTTGAAGCTTTTTCTAAGTGGCTTACTTAATTTTTTAGTTAATATTTAATTGCTATGTGTGGTCCAACACTCTCTTACAATGATTTTTTGTTTTTATTTTTATTTTATTACATTATATAGTTGGTGAGGCCATTTTAAAACTATGGAGTGTTGTTTTAATCCACTCTTGTTATGATTTCTTCAATTTTTTATTTTTAGGTTAAAATATATATTTGGTCCCTATTTTGATTTAGTTTTGTCATTTTAGTAATATTATTTTTTTTTTCAATTTGGTCATTTTTCGTTAATGTCGTTCAAATAATTAACTATAATGAGAAGTGACTGTCTCGTGTCACTTCGTGGTTTTTTTATTTTTTTATTGTTTTAAATTTTTTCTTTTTTTTTTGGAAAAATGTCCATAGGTCAACCTAAAAGCATGTCAGGTGGCAGAATCAATATTTTATATTCGTTATTTTTGTTCAAAAATTGAACAATTTTGTCAATATCGAAAATTGATACCAAATTTAATTTTTATATAAAACTTATAATGATATTTTTATTAAAATTCATATTTTTATTAAATAATTTTTGTTTAGGGTTACAATTATTTTAAAATTAAAATGAAAATTTTATGGAGGACAACTAACATCATAGATCTAAAATTTTAAAATTAGTCCTTTATCATTGTTGTTCTTGTTGTTGACATGTGAAGCCAAGGTGGTATGCTTCTTGAAGCTTTGATGAAGATTTAATGAAGCCCTTTTGAACTATCTTGAAGCCATTACCATTACAATAAAGTCTACATTGATGAAGGAAAGAAGATTTTATGGTATACAGGGCGACATGGGTGATGTAGACTTTAAGGTGCTCGTCATGGTCGGTTTCGCTAGTATAGCGGTCCAGGGTGAAAGGTTCCCACTGGGCCGGAAGAGGGGTGTTGGCGATAAAGTCAGTGAAGGGGTGACGACGTCTAGGCTGGTGGGGAGGGAGCAGGTGAGGTGGGATGGGATGGTTGATCATAGCGGGGAAGCTGCAGGTGAGGTTGTGAGGGGGGATGTGGGTTGTCGGAAGGTATTGTGGGTTGTATGGTGGAACATGTGTGGTGTGTAGGGTGGTGGGTATGTTGTAGGGGATCTGGGTGGTAGGGAGGGTAGCGGCAGGGGTTGGGGGTGCGGTGAGCCCTGGTTGAGTAGATGGGAAGTGAGGGGGATGGGTAGAGGGAATGGGTGTTTGTTGAGTGGTGGTGAAGGTGTGAGGAGTGGGGTTGTACTCGCTTTCTTCCTTTGTGGGCTGGAAGGCCGGAGACCTCGCAGCTTCAGAGGTTTCCTTGGCTTTTCCCTTCAGATTGGGATCAGCTTCGATCTTTCGCCTCAGGCAAGATTTCTCTTGTCGTAGCGCCTCCATCTCGTCAGTGCTGCGTTTCTTCAAATCTGCGAGTTCTTGTTGCATCTTTACTTGGCCGTCTAGGATGGCGGCCAGATCAGGGGTGATGCCAGCAGGTCCAGAGGGACCAGCATCCGCCTGCTTGTTCACTCCAGCTTTGCTACAGGTGGAAACCATCTTCAGAGAAAAACGGGTACTAAAGGTGTTCGTCTTGTGCCCCACGGTGGACGCCAATTGTTCCTGTAGAGAACAAATAAGATGAGTTAGGCACAAGCGTCACCTTCCCATGTAGTCCGCTATCTCCTCAGTTGGCCTCTTCCTGGTTGATACATGTCAGCTTGAACCCAAGAGGGGTTACCTGCAGAAGAGTCTCCGAAGCTCAAGTAAGTCAAAGCTCTCAGAAGGTCAAATCAGTGATTAATGAATGCGTACCTTTAATTATTAGGGTCCACGCGTATTTATAGAGCATTAATGATGTCTGATTACCTCATGGGTCGAGCCTTGACTTGGGCTCTAGCTTGGGCCATGAGTGGGCCTGGGCCCTAACCGAGGCCCTTAAGACCTATTAAACGTGGGGGCTTCTATTTTCACTAAGTTTGCTGGAGTAGCCGACCTGGACCGGCTACCTACCTTGACGGCTTATATTGGTTGCATGAGGTGTAGGTTATTCTTCTAGATGTATAGGTTAAAACCGGTACAAGTTAGGCTGACTCGGCCTAGGCTGAATACTTGGCTGCCTTGATATATGCATTGTTTACTTATTTGGTCGAGTTTGGCTAGGTGTGGTACAATGTTGATCAAGGCTTGAATGTGTGCTCTCCACATAGTTACATCATTAAGAAAGTGTATTTGAAGTTTGTAATTCAAATTGTAGACCTTGTACCATTAATTTGATGTATTTGGTCTTTTGTGTGTCTTTTAATCTGTTGAATGTTTTTTCAACAGGTTAAAATGTCTCTTTTAGTCTATTGAATGGTTTTTCAACAGATTAAAAGGTTGGTTGTAGTAGTCTTAAACTACAACAAATTCAATCAGTTGATTTATTTTTTAATTAACTAATTTCACTTAAGTCAAGTCTCAACCGATTTCACTTTTGGCTTGGTTTGAAGCTTTGAGAAAGTGGTTTGTGGTAGGCTGAGTTGTGCTACCACTGAGGTTTGATCTTTCTCAAGCTTTGTGTGTGTGCTTGGTGGTTTTCCAGATATGCAGAAGGTTTTTGCTGTGCTGGTGTGACTATTGTGTGATTCAAGAGTCTTTTGTGTGGTTTTTGCATATTTTGAAAGTGTAAAGGTGGATACTTTGTAAATCTTTTGAAATAGTACAAAGTCAAGCTCAAGATGCCTTATAAAACTGGATGTAGCTCAAGTTTAAGTGAACCAGTATAAAAATCTTATGATCTCACCTTTTCTCTAACCCTTCTCTCTTGCATATTCATTTAAAGTTTAAAGAACTTGTGTTTCAATAATCTTTTTCCTGTTCTTGCATGTTTTCATGACATCTGCAACATTGAGCATGTTTGAATAATCATTTAGAACCTGTCTTGATCATTCTTATGCATTGTTCCTGATTTAAAACAAGAATTTGCATTTCTGCATTTTTCCCAATATTTCACTCGACTGTTTTTCTGTTTCAATCGGTCGATTATATTATAACAAAATCTGTTTAGTAAAATCAATCGATTAACTCTGTTTTTGACCGATTGGAAGTGTACTATCCTGTAACTTTTGCATCCTAACTTGGTGATCCAATTGATTCAATTAAAGTTGGTTTTTAGCTTTCAAGGATAGCCTAAATTTTTAACTAGCCAATTCAACCCCCCCCCCCCCCCGTTCTTGGCATTTCAACCAATTCAAAACTAACACTTGTAATGTCCCATTTAAATAGATACATCTAATTGAATAAAACTTTGCATACTTAAAATATCTAAAGAGCACGGAGTTTAGGGTATGAAAGTTTACAGTTATCCAATCATCCCAACACTGGAAACAGAGGCACTACATTGCTTAGAACAAAATATAACAGTTCAACAATGGTTCAAAAGACTTGCCCATAATAGAGGATTTACAAAACTAAATAAAACATCTTCAAAGGTGGGCTTAATAGTGAGCCCAATACCCATCCATGATCATCAAGCTGCCACATCCCCATTATCACTGCGATTGCCACGGGTCCTCACATATGCTCACATCAATGAATTGATGATCATCGCAAAAGGAAAAAACCACACATAGGACATACAAGCAAAGAGGGTAAGTTAAAGTAAAAAGGTTTTTAACATACAATTAGCATAAAATTTAAAAGTCAAGAATACATATTAGTCATCCAAACATGTAATAGCAGACAATGCAAGACTCTAAGACTCAATTATCTAGATACATATAATCAGTTGAATTCACTGGATGCTTGCACTTTTGGTGGTGTCTACTGCTCTGCAGAGCCATTGCCAATGGGTTTCACCCTACCAAGCACAAGGTTAGCCTTCAAACATCTAAGACCATTATCTTGCCAAAGACTAGGGCCTTCTGCTACTCTCACCACTTGAGTCAGTACGCTCTACGTGAGACTAACTAACTCTTCAAGTTTAAGGATGCAATTTTTACTTGAATCCTTATTTAATTATATACTGAGGCACCACCACAAAACCTTACTAAGAGTTTCGTGGAATTACGTCCATTACTTAAGGCACCACCATGAGCGCCCACTAAGAGGGTCATGGGATTACATCCTTACATGAGGCACCACCATGAACTCTTACCACGAGGTTCATGGAGTTACGTCCATTAGATGAGGCACCACCATGAACTCTCACCACGAGGTTCATGAAATTACATCCATTAGATAAGGCACCACCATGAACTCTCACCACGAGGTTCATGGAATTACGTCCATTAGATGAGGCACCACCATGAGCTTTCACTAAGAGGGTCATGGAATTGCGTCCTACCCATACCTTATCCATGTTTCACCAACCAACCATAGATCTCTCATGGATACCAATCTCATGCCAATATATATAGATAACCAACCATCCAATCATATTTCATACCAAGCTCATACCAAACTCATCAATTCCAGCCTATACAATCATATATTACATACATATTCACATACTTCATACTTTAAATAGGGTACTCCAACCAATCATACAACCAACAACCAATAACATGGAAACACACAATCCTCTAAGCACACTACTATCAACCTCGCTCAAGCTAGTAGCTCTCGCTCAAGCGAGAGGGATCCCTCGCTCAAGCTAATACCCCTTGCCTGGGCGAGATTTCGAGCAGGGGGCACTTCGAGTTATTGATCACGCTAGCCCATCTCGCTCAGGCGAGATTGCTCTCGCTCAGGTAAGAGGCCTTCGCTCCTGCGACAACTCGAAATAGAGGAGGGGGCGAGCCACTGTTATTCCTGCTTAAGCGAGAGCTCCTTGCTTAGGTGAGAGCTTCTCGTTTGGGCGAGAGCTTCTCATTTGGGCGAAAGACACACTAGCCTAGGTGAGTTTTGTTGGCAAAAGCAATACAAGTCTAAATGCTGAAGCAATATTTTGATGATGCTAAAAGAAGCCTGAAAGCCATCTGGAAGACAACATGAAGACCATGTGTTGTTATGTTTAAAGTTATCTTGTAAAATGTAATTAGATTAGTTAGAATCAGTATTGTACAAGAAAATTCTGGTAGTTCTCAAAAAATCAAGGTGATAATCGATTATCACTTAGAATAATCGATTATCCTGAGCTGAACCAATTTTTTCAAGAAAGCACTGGAATAATCGATTATCACCTCTGATAATCGATTATCTGCTCAAAAATTTGTTTTTCATAAACCACACTGGAATAATCAATTATCAATGATAATCGATTATCTTGGTCAGTTGGGCGCGACTGTTCAGCTTTTTGACCTAATTTCTGGAACCCCTATTTAAGGAACCTCAGAGTTACTTCTCACTTACCTTTTTGAGAAGCTAGAGTACTAGTGTTATGACTGCAAAAGAGTTCTCTGAGTGTTCTCAATAAAAGCTTTGAAAAACCTAGTGTGGGTAGAGCGATAACTTTTCCTGAGAGGTGTTCTAGGAGATTGAGTGCTGCTGCTGTTGCTAGGAAAGCTAAGGTCAAGGTTCTCTATGTGATTCAGAGAAAGGTGTTCATCTCTTGTGTGATTCAAGAGAGGTGTTTTCTTTCCTTACACTCTTAATATCTGATTGTAAATCTATTACTTGTTAGTGATTTAGTTAATCTCGTTTTTGAGAGATTAACAACTGGACGTAGGGTCTTTTGATCCGAACCAGTATAAATACTTGTGTTCAATCTTCTTCTCTATCTCTTTATTTCATCTATTA
>Ga0214544_1008818_pt1 | contig 16392 bp, 7 predicted proteins | sample CNSS3metaG_FD_160074 | JGI IMG/M metagenome (GOLD analysis project Ga0214544, IMG submission 160074) | Root nodule microbial communities from cowpea collected in UCLA plant growth center, Los Angeles, California, USA - CNSS3 | ecosystem: Host-associated > Plants > Roots > Nodule | place: USA...
ATATTTTAAAGCATTATACTAATGATAAAAAATGTTCAGTTAAAGAAATTATTTTTTGAAGCATTATACTAATAATTGAATCTAATGATCTCAAAATTATATTATTTTGGCCCCTCCTACGTTTTTGTCAAGATCCGCCACTGAACACAGCATAACCGTGTTCATAAACAAATTTTTGAATTAAACCTTATATTACAAACACGTGGGTTTCACATGTATCATGTTGATTCATAGGAAAACGATAGAGTAGAAAGACTAATAAAAAAATTCTTATAGCTTTAGAATTTTTTTTCTAAAATAGATTATATAACCCAACCACTTTATCAAATGTTTATCAAAGTAGAACTATTTTTTTTCTTTCAACTTCAAATTAAAACCTTCAAAACAAATTATCATTTCTTCTTTTCACATTACAATGAATCAGAAAACTAACTAGACCACTACATATAAATTGAATTTTTACCAATTATTTTAAAAATAAAATCATTTTTAAAATTTATTGAAAAGTATATAATTAAAATGTTAAATATATAAATAAAAAACATTGATTTCTTAGATATTAAAAAACAACTTATTGTACTAAAATTGATGAATCAATAGAGATATTATTAATTACATACTAATTTTAATTTATTTTGTATTATGAATTTAAACTTTGTTTATATAAACTTAAGAAGTGTACAACGTTAATTTAAAATGATAATTTGGATAATTTAAATTAATATTAAAAATTTTATTGGCATATTGAAAATAATAAGTTAGTACATATATTATTGATTTAAAAATATTGTAAGTTCATTACTATTATTATTAATGTATATTTATTATTGTTAATGAGTTTGTACATTTATTATTTATAATAAAACTATTATATATTAAAAATAATTATTATATATAAACAGAAAAATCAATAGAACTATTATTATTAATTAAAATAGTAATTCTAAATTACTATTGTTATTATTATTATAGTAGTGTTAGAATAATCTTAAGCACTATCTTTTAATTGGTAACTTGATTTAATATATTTAGATACAACTCCGAAAAAAAGTCCCAAACTTATTACTCATTTGAAAAAGTCAAATTTGACGGAAATAATGTTTCTCTTATAATACAACAATTCCGTAGTAATTTATAATTAAAATTAAGCTTAGTTATTTTTTAATTCGCTGATAAATTTGTAAAATTTTAATTGAGAATCTAATAAATGTTCATAGTTAAATGAATACTCAACAAATTTAAATTTATGTTAACTTAGTGATATAGTTGTTAACGGTAGCAGATCTCCGGACAATATGTTGGGTGCCAAAAATTCTGGTTGAATTACTCTTTGATACATTTTTTCGTCTAAAAATATCAGATTGGTCCTCTAGTGTTTTTTTGTTTCAATTTGTTCTCCATTTTATAAAAATTAATGCAATTTTATTTTTTCGTTAAATTTCTTAAAGCCGAACAAGAATTTTTCATCAAAATTGATACTACAATTATGTCAATCACACCAACAAAACAAACCATTCACAACTTCAATTTTGATGAAAAATTCTTGATTTTATTTAATAAATTTAACGAAAAAATGACAAAATTACATAATATTTTAAAATTCGGACCAAATTGAGATTAGAAAAAAACTAGAGGACCAACTTAATATTTTTGAACGAAAATAAGAACTAGAGGAATCCTAAAATTTTTATATAAACTAGTCAAAATATTATATTTATTTTTTTATGATAATAAAAAATAATAAAATTACAATTATTGTTATTATTATAATTATAAAATTATATGTAAATAATTTTTATAATTTTAGCATAATTAATTTTCATTTATAATGGTTCAATTTTAAAAAATAAAAAATGATTAAATTAAACAAATAATCATTTAAAAAATAATATTAATAAAATAATTATTTTTATATTAAAATAAATATGTAAAATTATATAAATGTGAAAAAAAAAATTCTTATATATAAATATAAATGTGTAAAATTTATTAAAATATTAAATTTGAAAAAATATTTAAAATCATATATTACATTGTATGAATGTAAAAAAAAAAAAATTGGGGACCATAGCCTCTTTGTCCAAATGATGTTCCGCCACTGATAATTAAGTATCTTACATAATTATTATTTTCTCATGTCATATTATTTGAGTTGTTGACGCATATAATACTTTTGGTGTAATTATTATTTACTGTAATATTTACATGGATATATGTTTTTAAACAAAATATTGAATATTGAAATGGAAACCAATATGAATAACTTTTTTATATTTATTTGGAACAATATAACATCTTAAATCGGCATATTCCAAAAGAATATAAAATCTTATGTTATAATTAAAGAGTGAAAACTGAAACCCTGAATATAAATAAATGTATTTTAGACTTTTGAGAAGAAAAAGAATGCGTGGGAGTCAATAGAACGAGATACATGTGGCCAAAAAAACAGGGCAAAGCAACAAAGAGAATCTGTTAATTGTCAAACTTTTTTTTTTCATTTCACATTTCTAAATTCTAAAATAATATAATTTTATTTATTTTATCTTTAATTTAATTAACATAAAAGGAAAATATATAATTATAGATATAAATATTATATAATTTTATTTATATTTTATCTTTAATTTAATTAACATAAAAGGAAAATATATAATTATAGATATAAATATTAAATAATTATATTTATTTATTCTGATAAAAACTATAATGTTTCTATTTCATTTATTATGACATAGGTATTCCAACGTCATAATTACAAGAAATATAAAAAATACAGAAAATACATTTTTTATGATATCACGAAAATCTGTCATAAAGTTTTAGACTTTATAAAAATTTTATAGACAATAATAAAAGACATATTATTTTTCTAATAATTATATAGAATATTAACTAAAATATTACTATTTTAACATTATTGTATTGAAATAAAAATTGTATAAATTTGAAGGATAAATAAATTAATACTGCGTTTGTTTAGGGTTGTGTATTAATGTGAACAAAATAAAGTTTGTATGTTCAAACCGCAACGAGATAACACGTGTAATACAAAGTGGGGATGTGGCATGACATCCAAATCAAAGTGTAATAGGCTTTCAGAAAAACAAAATATTTTAACTCATTGTTTTTACTTACTTTTAATTTATTATTTTTATTTTTATTAGATTATATTTTTTATTTTTTTAATAATATAATGTGATGATTTAATAATGATTAAAATATGAATTAAAAATGAATAAAAAAATAAATTAAAGTATCATTATTCTTTCAATAATTATGTGTTGTAAAGCGTTTAGCTTTTAAAACCCTTATCTCTGTTCCTTTTACAGAAAAACAATTAACATTTAAAAAAAATATTTTAATAACTTAAGGTTTAGTGTTAATTAATATTTTAAATAAAAATAATTAAAATGTATTTAAGTCTCTAAATTTTGATCGAAATTCTTCTCTCTTTTAAATTTTAAAATATTTTGGTCATAAATAAATATATTTAATGTAACTTAATAGCGTTAATTTTTATAATCAAATTTCAGATAAATATTTAAATCAGTATAAATAATTTAAATATCAATTTTAAAAATATTTGACACTCATAAAAAGAAATTAATACAATTAAGATAAAATGCCTATATTTATTTATCGTTAAACTAAACTATATTTGAGAGCTAAACTATATTAGAATTTGAGAGTGAAATTATTCGAAAACTTGAAATATTTTTTATTTATTTTTATATTAAAATTTAAAATTTAAAATTTTAAAAACACATTTAATTCTTAAATTAAGTTATGTGAATGTATTAAGTATATGAGGACTATTTTTTATATGAAGGTATAAAAATATGAATTTTCTAATTTATTGTTACGTACTGAATTGATTCCTTTTCTGGAAATAAGAAGTTCTGTACTTCTGCAATAAGGGAGAACAGAACGCAGATAAGGAAGCGCGTCTGTACGAAGTGGTCATTTTCATTATCCACCACACAGTGCCAAATGAGATTAATAATGATATCAGAGATATCTCAAAATGCGTTTCAATTTAGGAGTTAATTTCGTTTATCATAAATTAGAGTTGGGTTAAGTTGAAAAAGTTAGTTTTTTTTAAAGTGTGTTGAATTTAATATAGTTCACTTAACTCACTAACATTTTTTTATATTTTTTTTACATTTTTTTAATAATTATTTACAATTCCTAATTATATAGGTTTAATTTCATATTTTTAAATGTTAGAATGTTGTTCAATAATATTTGAATAGTTTAAATGTTTAATTAATTTGATTATGAAGTTATATATGTTGATATTTTATAATCTTTATAGTAAATTATTCAATCAACTCTCTCATAAACAAAATTTTTTAAATTAGCATGATAAAAATGTGTAATTTTTTATTTATATTGTTTTGAATATTATGACATAAAATGTGTAATATTTGCCATGTTTTCTTGGACTATATGGACATTTTCTTGGAAATAATTCATCATATATTGGTGATGAGCATGATGAAGACATTTGTTTTTGTCATCTCATGGATTACTTAAAAAACTATTTAAATATATGAATACCTAAAAATAAATACATAAATAATTTTTTTACGTGGATTGGTGAGCCCACCAACCCAGGGTAGATTGAACTGAATTGTAAAATTTCTGGCTCATCATAAAATGAACCGGAGGTTGGAGTCATTCTTAACCCAGCTCGTAATAAGCTAACCGGTGTGACATATCTAAACGATATCTACTTACTAGATACAAATTTCAAGAATTTGAAATTATAAAAATATGAGAAATGTTTCTCATATTTTGGTGAAGGGATGGTTCCAAAATAAACACCAAAAAGTCTTTAATTAGAAAGAACGTAGGTGTCAGGATGATGATGATGATGATATGCGAATGTGGATAGTCAGCTATTGATGACAAATAACACACTCCAAAGATAATGTTTTTGTGGTGTCTATTATCTGCAATGGATTCCTTATTAGGGATTCTTTGCAAGAACACGGTGTAAATTTTATTTATATTTGAGAATATGACTTCATAATAAAAAAGTTATATTTATTAAAACTAATGAAATGTTAATTATGTTTAATGACTGTGATTTGGTTGATTATGGACAGATTTATTGAGCTTAAAATCTGTAATTGGTACTTATGATATATATTTAGATTGTTTATAGTTGAATCAAATTGCATGGGTTTTCTTGGAATAAAATTTATCATGTTTTAAGAGTTTGGGAGGATTATGGGAAGAATTAAAACACACTGTTTGTAGAATCTTAAGAGATTATGACAGAAAATAGTTATTGACAATCAATACAATCAATTTCATGAAAATATTAATATTTTCAATAATCATAAGGATATTTCTATAGTAACTATTGGTATTGTGCAAGTTTCTCTTGCATTGATGTTTGATAATTTATTTATTTTGTATTTCGATTTAATTTTAATTTGTTGTCTGTTAGTGCCTAATTAATCTGTGATTCATCTATCGTTTTTCCTAAAAATAATTATTTTTATTTAGGAGATTGTACGTATTGTCTCCTTCATTTTCGATTTCTTCACCAAATAATTCTGTTTTTTATTTCCTCTTATATTAATACAAATGTTTTTCAAAATATTATTACTGCAAAAATGTGTGTATTTGACATTCAAGGACATGTTTTAGATAAAGTCCTTCAACTTTTTAGCAATGACATTCATTTTTTTGTCCCATATAACTTTTCTATTTTCAATTTTTAAACCGGTCCTCTTATTAAATTAAAGAGATTATATTTTATTTCAGCCAAGCAGGTGTTTTAATATGAATTTGATTATCATAATACATTGATTATCATTAAATAAAAAAGGAAACATAAATTAATATATATAATATTCGGAATATCTAAAAGCTAACATTTTTTTTTTTTGTTAAAGAAGAATACAGCGGATATTCAAAAGCCCAATATGAGAGATAAAAAATTAAACGAATATGTTTTCTTCTAAAACCAGACATTAATTTATTAAACAAACCACGTTTCACGAATAAAAAAACATTACATTAATAAAAAGTTTAACAGCTCACACACTTCACTCTTCACTAAAATTTATTAATAGGCAACATTACACAAGAGATTATGTTCCAAACTCTTGCAATCATCTCATGTTTTTTGAAGAAAATTTTTAAACCACTTTGCTGAAAGTTTGGGATATCGCTTCAACTTATTTTTCCTGTCCACATAGTTTAGTCCAAATCCTATCAAATACCCATCTCTCCATTCAAAATTATCCAAAAGTGACCATGCGAAATATCCTTTTACATTTACGCCACCATCCCTTATAAAGTCAATAAAAAAATATTTAAATTAGAGTTAGAAACAAATTTAAAATATGTAAAAATTAAATCATTACCTTATTGCTGAAAGTAGATAATAGAGATGACGATAGTAATAATCGATTCTATAAGTATCTATAAGAGCTTCCTCAAGTTTCTCTTTTCCTTCATTGACGTCATTGCCTCTCCCTATAATTTAAAAGTAATATACATCGTGTTAAAAGAGAAATTTGCATATTTTTAATTTAATTTTGTCAAACTATTTTCTTTCAAGATAATAAATATTGTTTTTGGTGTATAATTACCATTTTCAGTTATATAAATCAAAGGATCGTTGTACTTTTCTTTGGTATGGAGCAACAACTTTTTAATTCCTTTGGGATAAACATATAACCAATCAGAAGCGGTCTGCAAATATAAATGTGAAGTTATATAAAACCATATAAAATAATAATATCAATAGGAACATAAAAATTTGACGTAATTTTATACACACCGGTACACCTATGAGAATACCATTGCGTTCAGCTGGGCAATGAAAGCAAAAGCAAAATGTTATATTAAGAAATTCAACATATATAATTCACATAATTGAAAGATATATAGAAGTTTTCTGACTTGAATAGTTGACATTGGCATCTGTAATATAACTGAGCTCAGATGCAGGTTGATCTATGGAAGGTTCAACTTGGGGTTTATCCGCAACGTAGACACTGGTGTAATAGTTTATTCCAATAAAATCAAATGAGTCCCTAAGAAGTTTTGCTTCTTGTTTTGAGAACTTTGGTAATCGTTCCCCAACTAGAAAACGCATGCTCTCTGGATATTTTCCTGATGTCAATGGTTCCATGTACCTATAATCATTGGTACATGTCAATACATCAAATTAATAAATTAAGTTTCACACTTCAGAAGATTTTGAATGATAACAAGTTGGGTAGCAAGAATAATTATATTGACATGACTTATTTTTTTCTGTTATTGGAATCTATATTGGTGTGTGATATTATGTTTATGATTTTATGCAGATTCATATTGGCATTAAGAGTGGTAGATCAAGTTCATATTCTAGTCTCATTTCTTATTATACTTTTTTCATGTAATTTGGTGGGCAACAATTATAGGAGAAAAAGATGTATGGTTTAGATTTGTTTTTGTTGTTTTTTTTTCTTTTCTTTTTTTTGTTTTTATTTTTTTTTTTTTTTTTTTTTTTTTTTTTTTTTTTTTTTTCTTTTTTTTTTTTTTTTTGTATTTGGGTTGGGGTAACCATGTTGCCCCTATCAATATATTTGTTATTGTTGATAAAAAAAATTGAATTTTAAGTTTAACTCTCCCATAAATTTGGTTTGTAAGTAAGGTTTGCACCGACTTATATACTCTGAACTGATCTTATCACTAACCAATGTGGGTCTTGCAACACACTTCCTCATGCCGAGATATATACATTTATAGCGTGAGATATTAATAGGTGGTCCAATAGCGGGTGGAATGATTTGTCCAACAAATACAAATCTCACTAGGATATACTCTAACAATGGCTCTGATAAGTGAATTTTAAGTTTAACTCAACCCCACAACATTAGTTTGTAAGATGAGATTTGCACTACTCACTTATATACCGGTTGAAATGAAAGAAAATGCATCACAACAAGTAAATGTTCTCTTCAACAATTAATGCATATTCTAATGTAGAGTATGGGTGGGCAAAAAATTCAATTTTCATGATCCAATCCACTTTTTTTCTGATCCAATCCACTTTTTTTTCTGATCCAATTCATTTAATATCTATTTTAATAAAAATTCAATCCATTTAAAATTCATTTTATTTGATTTGGATTTCAATCTAATCTACATTTTATATATTTTATAGATTGGATATCCATTCTCTAAATTTAAATTTTCAAAATGGATAATCCAAAATATCCAATCCAAATTTTCAATTTATGTTTTTGGTTAGGTTAGGCTAAAGGTTAAGATGGACTAGCCCAAATTTAGTCGTATTTGACTAAGTTGGTTTGACCCTATACGAAATTTGGTCGAATTCGGTCGAATTTAGTCAAGTTGGTCATGACCAAAAGTTAGTCGAGTCGGCCCTAGCCCAAATTTAGTCGTATTCGATCGAGTAAGTCCCAAAGAAATTTGACTGTATTCAGCTGAGTCAACCGTGATTGAAAATTGGCCATATTCAGCCGAGTCGATCCTGACCGACGAATTTAGTGGAGTCAACCCTGACTGAAATTTGACTGATCAGGCCCTAGCCCAAGTGTGGCCATATTTGGCCAAGTCGACTCTGGCCAAAAGTTGGTTGTATTAGGCAAAATCGGCTCTAGCCGAAATTCGGCTGGATCCAGTCAAGTCGATCTCGACTAAAATTTTGCCGAGTCGGTCCTGACCCAAATTTGATCACATCGTCCCCGATCGAAATTCGTTCAAATTTGACCGAGTCGACCCAAGCCAAAATTTGGTCGAATTCTACCAAGTCGAGCTCGACCAAAATTCGGTTGGGCTTGACCAAAATTCGGTGGGCCCCGACCGAAAGACAGTCGAGTCTGTCCCATGCTGAAATTTGGCCTCGTTGGTCTCGACAAAAAAATTGCAAAATTCTATGGTGTCGGTTCTGTGGACAAAAGTTTTAGAAAATTCAATTTAAATTTATTTTATGAAAAATGGATTTTGGATTTTGAACTTGATCCAAATATTTGGATATGGATTTAAACTTGATCCACATATCCAAATATTTAGATCTGGATTCTAAAAAAATCAAATCTATTTTTTTTTAAATGGATGTGATTGAATCATTACAAATCCAATCCATGGTTACCACTGATGCGGAGTTAAGCACTTACCACCCAAACATGAAATCAAGTGCACGTTTGGCAGCGTCTTTATCTGATTCAGTTTCTGAATATGGCTCAAACCAACGAGAAATAAGTGTTATGCCTATCACTCCTTGATATTCCTGTATAAAGTGTTTTGAAAGTTAATTAATTAAAAGATAGAGAACTTGAACCCTCATAGCAATGTGAAAAATCTAATAAACATGAAGATTTGAAAGTTCTCATGAAGACTAAAAGACCTGGAACTTTTTCTTGTACACATCTACAGCAGCTGCATGAGCAAGTAGTTGATTATGTGCAACTATATAAGGTTCTGTTCCTGAATCACCACCAAGACAAGTTGGATCTTGCCAATTAGAGCATCGACCTGGTGCAAATGTTCCCTCTGCATAACCATTGTTACTGTAAGACCATGGCTCATTTAGAGTAATCCAATATTTCACCCTGTCTCCAAAGTTTTCGAAACAAACTTCTGCATAGTTTTGGAAATCACCTCTGAAAATCAAGAATACAGCAAAATCAATTTTTAAATTCACAATTAATAGAAAATTCGGCTGCAGCATAATATCTGACCTTCTGAGATCATATTCTAAAATTTCCATTAAATATGATAGATTCAAAAATTGTGCACGATTTGGCCACATAACATTGTTTACATTTTTATATCAGTACATATTAGAGCATGATTTTAGATAACAAATATGTATTCAAAGAGTAACTTTTTTTCTTGCTCATACAAGTGTAATGTCGTATTTTCATGCCTTCATTGTTCGTTTGAAACAGGCAAAAATAGTCTTAGACTCACACTTGGGTGAGTCCCTTCTTTAAGGGGACACCTTTACCTAGAAGCTAAATGACACCTGAGTTTAATCACATAAGACATTAACATCACTCTCAACCCAAAATCTTAAGACAATGATTTATGGATCTTTATTCTTATGTACTCTATTTTTTCATTTCTAACTAATGTGAAACTTAGATTCACATTTGAATTCCTAACACACTTATATTACTATTTTTTGGGCTACCAGAAATTCTTTTTCCTGTTTGTTTAAGGAGGATCTCGTTTCCAACATCTCTTTAAAAATTTTGTTTTGATTAACTGTATAAGAAGAGGTTCATGAGTTATTTTTTCTTACAACACTATTTCCTTTCTTTAATTATATTATTAATAGCTGTTAAAAAAATTGCTCACGTTTATTTTGGTTTATTATAAAATTAAGATAATATTTATCTGTTTTTGTTATTTAAGAATTAAATTAATAATATGATTTTTAATAATATCTCATTTATGATAATACGTGTATTTAACATTTATGCACATAGAAAATCATAAAAGAAAAAGTATTAAAACGAACTTTAGGAAGAATCTATTTGAACAAAAGGTTTTTTACCATAAATGTCAACAATAACACTTACTTTTAATATTTGACCTAAATTCTTATTTTATTAAAAAAAACGCATTGTAACTTTTTTAATAAAGGTTTGTTTTGTTTCAAATAATGACATTATAATTTATGTATTTTCTCAAAAGATGACACTAGCTAGCTATATCCAAAAAACAAAGTATATAAACACATAAAATATATATGTCGTCCTACTAATTAAAAATATTTATCCCATATACATACACATATTTGTAATTATTATAGTAATATGTTGAAAATAAAATAAATTTTGTAGAACTTACACTACATGATGAGATAAAAAACCTCCATATTCTTCTTCTAAAGCTTGGGGAAGGTCCCAGTGAAAAAGTGTGACATATGGTTCTAAACCTGCAACATTAATATTTAAATCAATGAAAGAAGAATTATATTATAAGATGTAAATTTTAATGAAGAAAAACCAAGAGAGGAAAACATGGATATTAACCGTTGGCTATGAGATCATCGATGAGGCGATTGTAATAATCGATTCCTTCTTGGTTTATACCTCCACTCAGCTTTCCGTCTATATATATATATATCAATCATTTTCAACAAAGATTGAAATTATTAACCCTAAAGATCGAACCATAATAATCACAAAAATAATAATTGATGATAAACTTTTATCTGACTTGGTAGGATTCTAGACCAAGAGATGGAGAATCTGTATGCATCCAGATTCATATTCTTCATTATCTCAATATCTTCCTGTTATATAATAAACATAAAACAACATCCAAAAATTTAATTAATTGTTTTGAAGAAAAATAATCAGTTTATTCATTGATCCCACATTGTCATCGTTGAGAAATTGGGTTTTTTTTTCTGTACTGGGCAAATCATATTGCATAATTATGAGACAACAAATTTTTTAAAAATTATGATTTTAGGCAAAATATGTCGAGATTAAACGTTTTCTCATAAAGAAATCGTGAGATCCTTATGTGTTTTTGGGTTAAAAGGAAAAATCGTGAGGGATTGACGACATTTAAAGAGAAATCGTAGGAGACAATACTTGTTTAAAGGGGCACGTTTTCTATTTATAATTGATTTCTTTCCTATATAATCGATTATTGCATATGTTACGGTATTTCTAAATTTAATATAATGGATTACTTTACGATCTAATTAATTATAGAATTAGTTGCAGTATTTCTGAGTATAATGTGCTGTAATCGATTAAGAGTAACAATGACTTTTTCATCACCTAAGTTACCATAGCAGAAGTAACAATGACTTTTTCTGGTTTCAAGGTTCTGCAATTTGCAGATTCTTCATAGTTTACCATTTCATCACAACACAAGCCACGCAATGCATACATTACAAGAAAGGGAGCGCTTGTGTCGAACTAAGAATCAAAACTAAAAATACATCATGTGAATTTTATAAATCACTTTTTCTTTTTAATTTAAACATTTTTTACAATTTTTTGTATTTGTTAGTATTGGACCCAGACTATCTAATATTTCGCTCTCACATTATACCTGCGAGAATACATTCTAAAAAATAATTTGATACATAGGACTAGCTACAATTTCACCGGAAACGATGACAACGAAGGTCGCACCACGGTGGACCCTCAAGTATGGCCATGTCTCACGAAACCAACGCACGAATCGAATCGCTTATCGTCCATGGAGCTGCTGTAACCCTCGTCTTCCGCCACGCTTCCGACCAGTTCCTGGCTGAACACGTTGCAGCGCTCCAACGTTGAGGTTGGGACTCTGGTAAAAGATAAGGGCTTGTTTGGCTTCGATTTTGGGGAGCGAGGGCGTAAATTGAGTTGCTGTGGGTGGAAATTGAATTTGTGGGATGAACAATTAGGAAGGTTTGGAAAGGATACGAGAGAGGTGGAAGACAAAGCCGCCATAGGCTCTTCAATTGCGACACAACTGAAGAAAGGTGGAAGACAAAGCTGCCGTACACCCAAAAATACTGCAACTTATTTATCGTAATCGATTACATCGTAAACTAATCGATTATATTAAACTCAAAAATACTATAACATATATAAGATAATTAATTACATCAAAAAATTTTTTTTTATCAACAAAGAATATTAATATATATACAGAGACACTTAATTAATTACATCAAAAAATAATCTATTACAAATAAGAAAATATATTGATTTTACGATTTTTTTTAAATGTCGCCTACCCATTTTTTCCTTTAACAAAAAACGCAACTCACGATTTTTTTTCATGAAAAAAAGTCTACTCCAACACGTTTTGTCTGAACTCATAATTTTTAAATAATTTACCTTGTCTGATAATTATGGGATGTGATTTGTTCACTATGAAAAAAAAAACAGAAATTGGACTTGACCTTGTACCGGTGATATTCATCAACTGCTACATCTCCATTACTTCTATCCCTTATCTTCTCTGCAAGTATTGCAGTTTACAATCAGACTATTATCTACTATTTTTATTAAGTCTCGTATATATAATTTTTGAAAAACTTTAGAAACAGATACCTTTTTAAGTTATAAAAAAGTAATAATTTATAATTGTTTTAATTGGATTTATATTTAGAAAGGTGGAAAAATAGAACCTGGATATCTGTGGGTAAATACATCCCATATACTTGGTTTTCTGCCACCTTCAGACGCCGCTCCTTCGTACTATAGGTATATATATATATATATCAACAACATAACATAATACATAATGGTTGAAATCTCAAACAGTTTTCTCATAAAAGATTAAGAAGAGATATTATGTGGGATACCTGGTAGGCCGCGGATGCTGTCCCGAAAACGAAGCCCTCGGGAAAACTGCTTCGATTGAGTGAAAGAGCTTCCACAACGGATGCAGGATATTCCTCAGAATTGATCGATGGTAATGTGGTATCTGTCGGGAATAGTTTAAGTATGAGTTAAAAGTCCCACATCGAATAAAATAAACAAAGTTAAACACTCTATAAGAATAAAGACTTACAAAATTAAAAGTGGTGTCAAATATCTTATATATAAAATCAATGTCATATATATAAAACCATGTTCTGTTTATGATCTATAACCAAATCATATGATGAAAAAAAATATATATAAACTCATTGGCGAAACTCTAACAGGAGTGGTTAGGGCAAAAAGCTGCAAGAAACCTTGTGTGTAAGCCATTCTCTTTAAGATACAAATCCTCTACTGTTCCAAAAGAACTACGTTGTTGTCGTAAAGCAAAGAAACTAAATATGAATGTGTACTGCAGCGAACGTCTATGTTGACATCAACTTATCTTTTTGTTAGGTATTCTGGACCTCATATTTTAATTACCCTTTTTTTGTTATTATTATGATTTGACACCGTCTCTTATTAATATTTATTTACTTTTTAAATATAAATGTTAATTTTTATTAAAATTATTTTATTTTTATACAGATTTTCAAATGTTCATCAAATTGTTTCAAACAATATTTTTCCATAAATTCTATAGCCAGGGAAGTTCAAGTTTTTCTTTATATGATACTAATGTCGTCAACGTTAAGAGGATATCATACTAACTAATTTTTTACTGTTACTTATTATTATTCAATAAAGCTAACTCACGATTTTATGAAGTTTATTTATTAATCCCTAACAGGATGAGTTAATTGTTAACTTTTTTTCATTTGACATTTTTAAATTCTAAAATAAAATTATTTTATTTATATTTTTATCTTTAGTTTAATTAATAGAAAAAGATAAAATAATAATGATAATAATAATATAAATATTAAATAAATAATTTTCTTTATTCGGCTAAAGTTTAATTATACTTCTTTTTCGTATATTATAAGTAAAGTTAAAGTTAAAAGATTAAAATTTAGGTTTTATAACATTTTTCTATTGAAAATGATACAAAACATATTTTTTCTAATAACTAAATCTCATATTAGTTAAAATAATAGTATTTTAATATTATTGTATTGAAATAAAAATTGTATAAAATTTGAAGGGTTTAAAAGTAAGAATTAAAAAAATAAAATTTGAAGATTTTAAAAGTAATAAAAAATAAATTAACTCTGCCTTTGGTGTTGTGTCTTAATGTGAAAAAAATGGTTATCGATATCCAGATAATAATAGTGGAAAGGTTTTCGATAATTCTAATAAGATATGTTGGGAAGGGTTTAGCTTTAAAACCCTTCACTTTATTCCTTTAAAAAAAACATGCATGGCCAGAATAACATTTAAAAATAGTTTAATAACATTATAATTTATATTAATATTTTCAATAAAAAATAATAATTAACATATGAACATATTAATTATGATGGCTATTTCTTTTATTGGTGATATATAAAAATATGAATTTTTTTATTTACTTTTATTTTGGAGGAGGAATTTAAATAAATTGAAATACCTAATAATTGAATTATTTGTAATTGAATTCTCTTTATTTATTAAATATCTATACTCATTATTTTAGTTTAATTTAGTCTCAATTTTTTTAAAATAAAAAAATTTAGACCAAATTTATTTTTTATATAATTGTTATAACGATACTTTTATTAAAATTTACATTTTCATTAAATATTTTTTATTTATGATTACAATTAGTTTAAAATTAAAACAAAAATTTTAAGAATGAAGAATAACATTATTGATTTAAAATTTTAAAAGGTTAAAAATTATATAATCACATAAAGTAATGGTGTTACTCTCACTTTTTAACTTCTCAAAGTTTTAAAAATTACACTTAATTTTTAACTTCTTAAAATTTTAGATCAATTTAAATTTTTATATCATTTTGGAAAGGAAAAAAATTGCTCCATTTAAAAAAAAAAGTTGAGACTAAATTGAACAAAAATAACGAATATAGAAATAAAATGAAATATAAAACATTGACTCTAACATGCGATACTGCTATGTTGACACACGGATATTTTTTTTTTCAAAAAAATAAAACAAAATGTGACAGTCATTATTTATTACCATTAATTATTTAAACCATCTTAATAACAAAGAACCAAATTAAAAAAATTGTCAAAAATTAAAACATAATCGAACCAAAAAAAAATATTAGGACCGAATTGACCTACTCATGGACAAAATATATGTATTTTTACATTTCAATTACATCGTTATCCTATAATGCGAATATTAAACTATCTTTTTCAATTATCCTAAAGGCTTATAAATAGAGGTGGAAAGAATCATAAAATCTTATAAATGTAATTCTTTGTAGTCTTTAAAATTGAATTTCATGTTCTTTAAATGGAATATTAATCAATTTGTAATTTGTAAGCGCCAATAAAAAATATTCTAAATAGGAGTTATTTGTAACAATTATTTATTAATAAAAATTCTATTTTAATGTGGAGTTTGAAAAAATAAGTGTTTAAAATTGAAAAAAGTGTCATTTTATATTTGTGAGCAATTTCATTGAATATCATTTGGGACCAAAACTTTTTTTCTATAATTTGATGGATAACAACTATGAGAGAAAAATATGTATGGTTTAAATTTGTTTTTGTTTTTTTCTTCTTCCTATTTTGTTTTTTGTATTTAGGTTGGGACAACCTATTGTCCCTATTAATATATTTGTTATTGTTGATAAAAAAATAATAAATAAATAAATGTGGTTGTTGTAATATTTATTTCTATTTTCCCTCTTTTCCCAACAATTGGGCCAAAACTGGGACCTTCTCTCTAATTGGGCTGTTTGTCGTACAAAACTCTGTAAGTCACGTTCTTTGTCCCGCTCTTGTAAAAACAACAAGTACTTATTTAAAAAATATAATAATATTCCGAAAAGTTGGATACAATAAATAGTTTTACATTAATTTGGAGACTAAAAATAATTTATTTATAATTTTCAATGCCTCTTAAAATA
>Ga0214544_1008819_pt1 | contig 16390 bp, 11 predicted proteins | sample CNSS3metaG_FD_160074 | JGI IMG/M metagenome (GOLD analysis project Ga0214544, IMG submission 160074) | Root nodule microbial communities from cowpea collected in UCLA plant growth center, Los Angeles, California, USA - CNSS3 | ecosystem: Host-associated > Plants > Roots > Nodule | place: USA...
CAGTCACTTCGGTGACCCCTTTTTTATGGTGGTTATGGTTATGCGGTCAGTCACTCCGAACCATCGGCTCTGATACCACTGATAGGTTATATTTTTTCATATAGGTTATGGTTATAGACATGGGCATCTGATAGGTTTATATATATTTCATATAGGTTATATATATTTTCATATATGGTTATGATTAGTCATGGTTATGGCATAGTTATGGTCATTGAGAGATTGTGGTTCTATATGGTTATATGACATTAGTCTTACACATATAAGACCTTAGACACCACTTTTACACCAAAACCTTAAGGCAATGTTGTTATGGGTCTTTATTCTTATATAGTGTTTAACTTTGTCTTTTCTATCCAATGTGGGACTTTTTGACTCACACTTGGACTATTCCCAACACATTAAAGAGTCCAATATATGATAAAAAAAATATTGATGATACTCTAATATTTACTACCAACGAACAAGGTAATTTATTCCAGGTTGAATTAGAGTAATTATCATCACAAAATGTTTCATGTCTCATGGTCATAAAAAAATACCATTGGGTCAAACATAAAAAGTGTGCACATGTAAATTTGAGGTTAATTCTGAAATAGCAAAAAGACACCTAGTAAAAGGATTTTCAGTAATGTTATTGTAGGGTTTAAAATCTTGGTGTTTGTGTGTGTTTCTTGTGAGTTTTGTACAATTTCAAAATATAGTGGATTTTTCTAATAAGCGATAAATAGATAATTGAATATAACTCTATTATGACAATAAACCGGTATAATTTTGGGTGTTTTTCTTCTTTCTTTTACTACTATATATTAAATCTGAATTGAAACTTGTTGTGTGCTCATAGTTAAAGAACATTGTCATTGACATTCTTGAAGTTGAAATCTTTTTTCTCTCATAAGGTTTATCTTGATTCAAATAATAGTATGCATTCATTGGTTAAAACTTTTCAAATTTCAATAACCAACTCAATCTTTAATTCTAACAATTTATATTTAGATTATAAATCGTATAAGTCTAGAACAAATAAAAAATCCTCTATACATAGATGAAACACATATTATGCTTGGGTAAATTGTGTTTATAACTATAAATTTTATCGGATACTATTCTTTATAGTGTCCTTTGTTATCCTTTCCACATTTATGAAAAAAATATTTTGTTTGAAAAATTTAAGACATGATCTTGGATCAGGGATTATAAAAAGGACACTCTAAGTAGAAAATCATGGAGAAAAATAGATCTTCTCTCCATGCATGTTAATTTGTTGTGCAAAGTTATAAATAGTGTACCAACTAAAGCAAGATAAGAAAATTGTGTTATATCAAGAAAACTAGTCAATAAAACATAATAAATTTGATTTAATATACTATCATGAGATTTTCTATCCTTATCAAATCTCAAAGAATACCCTCTAAAGAATACTTCAAGTATCTCATAACTACTATCTTTTGAGAGTTTCATATTTAAGCGCTAAAAATTAAAAGAGACAACAATTATAATCCCATGGTGAAATCAATATTTGTTGAAAGATGTATTATTATCTCTTTGAATAATTTATTATTAGCCTTAGCTTAACCTTTACATTCTTTTGTTCAAGGCACTTTGGTTAGTAATACCTTATTTAGTTTATCTAGGAGAGTATAAAAGCACAAAGAGGTTATTATTTAAAGAAAACTTTGAAAAATTTCATGGAGTAGCAAGTAAAACAAAATACTTGGGTTTTTGGTCAAAAGTGATTGTAAAGAATACTTGTGGAGTATGTTTGGATCTTAATAAAATTTAAAGTTTTGTATACTTGTTCTTCTTGAAAATTTGTATACTTGTTCATCTCAAACACAAACATCAAGGTCTTGGAAACACTGATGTTCCATTGTCTTAGATACAAGTTTTTTATTTTTTTCATTCTCACTTCCAACCTAAAGTTTTACTCGTTTCTCCGAAAAATAATTAAAACATTATTTATCTAGTAGCCTCTTTTGACTTTTAACCTCTTTCAAATAAGATGAAAATAATACAAACTAATGGTATCATTTGAATAAGATAAATATTAAAACTCTCGTCTAGTCTAGTCTAATATAACTTAGATAAAATAGCTCATAATATTACAAGTTTTAAAACATATTGAAGAATACTCAAAATAGGTCAACATTATGTGCACATCACTTGGTCTTTAAGAAGTTTTTATCTTCTTGTATACGTGGAGAAAATGAGGTATTTATAAAATCTAATTGTTGTCCAACATTGAAAATCCTTATATTATTGCTTCATCTATGTTTTGGTGAAGACACACAAGGTCATGATCATGCATTAAATAGCTCTATGTTAATGCATTTCATTAATTACCTTATTTGAAAAGATAAAATAGTCTTCTTATCTAGTTGTAGGTGGTAGGATTTCTCTCATTTGCATAACAAAAGTGAGCTATAATAAAGTAATTTATATTGTTTTTCACTTCACTACTTAAAATGTGCTTGACTCCTACTTTTAAGTTGAGAGGATAACGTAGAACACTTTGAAGAAAATTATTATATAAACTATAAATATGCAAACTCATTCTCAAATAATACTTTTTCTACATACATACAATACTTTATTTTATTGAGTCCACATATGGATATATCATTTGAATGCAAACAAAACAACATTAAATGAGATTAATTAGACTACACTTCCTTTAATATCTTAAAATATGTTTATTATATGTTATCAATGAATTTGAATTTTTTTTGTTGGGTTTTGTTGTGTAGTTCTTCTGTTGTGCCTTCAAAAAACCTTGATAACTACTGATTTTGAAAATTTAAAATATATTAAAAATATTTTTAAAGTATCAATATAGTGTATTTTTAATATTTTTTAGTGCTCAGCAGATGACAACACCGTAGAGAACGTGGACTCGTTGTCAATCAAAAAAAGAGTCTTCACATATTTTTTTTCTAAGAGTTCATATATTTTACAAAACGTATCTTCAATTTTCCAAGTTCACGTGCTCACTACTAAAAAAGCTCATACTTCCTGCCAATTTGTTTTGAATTTTTGTTTTGTAGGAATAGTTACAAATTTTGTTATGAAAAAAATTTGCAGGAAATTGCTGACAATTTTTTTGCAAAATATTTTGTATAAAACACTTTTCACAATAAATTTTGTAGGAAATACTTATAAATTTTATAATTTTGTAAGAAATAATTATCCACGAAAGAATTACCTACTAATATAGATCCTCAGGAAAAATAGTTTTTTCTTGTAAATTTTTTTAACAAATCTGTAAGAAAATTTAATATAAGAATTTTTAAAAGTGATTAATTCAACTTTTCATTTATCTCTCTTCTTGCCGCTTGTTCTCCATTCCATATCTTAATTCAGATTTTTGTTTTAATATTTTAATTCCTTTATGATATAGCTATATTTCCTCACTAATCCATAAGCGTTTCCTTACGTTTCATTGGTTCCTTGAGTTGTTCTTGCACATTCACACATGAATATGAAACCTATTTCAAGAACTCAACAAATCATTCATAGTAAGCATGTTCTTGTCAATTTAATCGATTGAAGGTTATAAATTTAATTCTTGAATCTTGTAGAACTTCTCCATTAAAATACGTTAACATTATATAAAATTTAAATTTCTTAATTTTAAAATAAAACTCAAGTCATAAGACTGAAAAAGTATTTCTATCTTAAGAACATCTTTTTCTGTTAATGGCAAAACAAAACATTAACCAAAATATAGATTTTATAAGATCTGCTTTCAAACAAAAAAATCTTATAATAATTGTATGAACTAAAATAAGTAAATTACATATCGACTCTTACAATAAAAAACACGCACATCTCCTAGGTCTCAATCTTTCCTATTTTTTTTTTTATTTTCATTAATATCTCTTTCAACTCATTATTTTCTTGTCTTTTTATTTCGTCTTCAATCTTTAGGGATGTTAAAAATATCCGTACCCGCAGGTATTCGCGCATAAAATCCGCAATGGGTGGGAAACAAATATTAAAAATGGATACCCGCTACCTGCGGGTACGGGTATTTTTGATACCCGCATGTTAACGGGGCGGGTATGGATATCATAGTATTTGTACCCGTGGATATCAGTACCCGCTAAACTTTAATTTACAAAAATACCCTTATATATATTAGTAAAAAACATTGTGATCTAATATTTTCTAAGATGCACATCTTATCTTCTTCTGTCTTCATTCTTCCAGCTTTAAGTATTAGTACGTTATTTTCTTTCAAGTACACCCCTTTGACATTCTTCTCTTTTCCTTTTTTGAAATTGGCCATATACATCATAGACAGTGACGTTTATGGTATGCTTGTTGTCAAATGATGGAATCAAAATAAGAATACTTGGCAAGGCAGTTGGGGTTTATTATTTGATTTTTTTTTCAGGAATCAATCGAAGACTTGTTGATCAAAACACTAATTAAAGAATTTTCATTGTGTTGAACATCATTTTATATTTATTTTTATAATTATTTGAACTTGTATGAATATGAGTTTATTTGAACTTTATTTAAAATTTATGACAATGATGTATTTTATTTTATTTAAATTTATGATTAAATATTTATTTTTTAAATACTCGCGGGTACTCGTGGATACTTGACAGATATAAATACGAATGCGAAACGGATAAAACACGGAAAAGCTACTATCCGTAGCCTACCCGTTGACATCCCTATCGATCTCTTTATTTCTAGTCTCTCCATCAATAATATGTATTCTTGAGAAACACATGTTTATAATACTTATTACATAATATTTTACAAAAGTTATTCTGTATTATTACATAATAATTCTTAAACTCACATGAATAACTTCTCATCATTCCGTAACTAAGTGCCATATATTCTGTTTACGTATATTATCAGCACATGTGTTGTCACCTCAAAGTAGAGTTTCACACCAATAATAAATGTTATCACGTCAGCAATTGACTACCGAAACTCGTGATAAGAAAAAGGCAGAAAATCAGCACCATCTTCAGAAATGAAGACAAAATACATAAGTAACTTGCAAGAAACAAATAAATTAGAAAGAAAAAAACGATTAAATCTAAATAATTATCACAAAATTTGCAGCATGTCATTTCATTGGCCTCACTCCCCAAATCCCACACATTTTTCATGTATACATTTTCCCACCTGTTTCATCTAGATCTTTCCTCTTTCTTTGTCATTTATTCTACACCAGTTAAATCAAGACTTTTGAATCACAGTTTTTATTAAGCATCCTTAAATTCAAACACTAAACAAACGTATGCAACTGCATGAAACACTATCCCCATTTTTTTTCCAGAATGGATCTTCTCCAGCGAAATTAAGAACATAGATCAATCATATTCTCTCTCCCATTTGATTACTGTCATATGATGAATAAGGAACAGACATTTTGCAGGTCCTTTGGAAGGAAGAAAAGTTGACAGAGGATCAAAATTCCTTTTTTATTTATTCTAAAGAAGTAATAAAGATCTTTCTGGCCTAAACTTCTGCACAACGTAATCACATAAACACAACAAAATTGAGATCATTCAATCACATTTGGCATACGGATTAAACTTTTGGGCAAAATGAAAAACATGGTCGTCTTCTTTCTACTACCGATCATCGTCGAAGTCGAATTCAACTTAAGCTATGAAAGGTGGGTTCAAATCCTAATCAAAATTTTGCACATGTTAAAACCCAGAAAGGTTCAAATATATATATAATTCACATTCAAATAGTTTCTAGTAATAATTTACATAATCGTTACATTTCACTCCGTTCTTTCTATCACAGAACAATGTAACCGCAACCAAACACACCCACATTGATTTCACGCAACTCCAAAACTAACCCTGAAATCAATTAAATTAAAGAACCTCCCCATGGTTCCAACCGATATCATTGTTCGCCGAGAGAATCGTCGTTCTGGTTATCGTCCGCCGTAGCCGGCTGCAACAGCAGGGCCGTGAACGGCATGTGCCGATAGCCATTGGACGCCGCGAAGTCCAACCCCGGTGGCGGAGACAGGTCGAGGCGGCAACTTGGCGGCGCCATGGAGAACATTCCCTGGCCGCCGACCACCGGTACAGAGACGGAAGACTCGGAGGAGGGAAGAGAGGTTGCGACTGAGGAGATGGGAGCAGCGGGGACGGTACCGGAGCCGGTGGCTGCAATGATGGAAGGCTCTGCGTGGCGGAGGAGCCACTCGATGGTCTCACCGTCGGAGCGGTGGCCGAGCTCGCGCGTGAGCTGGAAAATGCGAGCGGCGCAGAGCGGAGGCATGCGGACTCGGCGGCCGCGGCCGTTGACCTTGGTGTGGCGGTCCTTAGTGGAGCGCGTGGCGGCGGCGGAAGACCTCTTGGTGACGGCGAGTGACGGCGCAGTGGGTTGAGAATCGGTGGTGGTAGTTGTTGGGGGTTTGGTTTCGGAGTGAGGGAAATTTTGTAGGACAACTTGTGAGGTCATTGTAGGGTTTGGGGAATTTGGGAATTTAGGGTTTTGTGTGTTGAAATTGTGACCCCACAAAGCAGAGTGAGTGAGGGGTTTTATAGTAATAGTTGCGTGGATTTGAGGTGAGTGGGCCTTCAGTTTTGCGTTTTCAAATCTCTCCACTCTCCCCACCCTGTAACTCAGATCAACTACAAAACTCCTCTCACTCTTTACCATTTAGATTAATAATTAAGGTATAATTAATAAATATTAAATTTTATAAAAAATTATAATATATTTTTATGGGTTTTGCTGACTAGTGTCATCAGAATATTCTTTGAGTTATTTAAGGATAATCATATTTTAATTTATCTTTTTTATCCATTTTTAATCCACTAGTTCAATTATCATTAGATATCTATTTTTATTTTTTTTTGTGATGTGATGATCTAATGGTGATTAAAATGATGGATTAAAAGTTGGTCAAAAAAGTGAGTTAAATATTATTATTCATTGTTTAAGTTGTAATTATTGATCATTAAATTCTATAAAAATTCATAGGTATCTATAATATTAAATGAAATATGACTTTAATAATTATTAATGCACTTTAACTTTAGATAATGGACAAAAAGAAAATGTTCATAAGTATTATATATTTGTAATTGATAATTTATTTGATGCACACACAAAAAAGTTAAAAATAATTAAATAATAAAATAATTACATTTTAATGTTGTAAAAAATTAAAATATAATTAAACTTAAATTAACATAAAATAATTATTATTTGGTTTCTTAATAAAGAAGATAAAATGTAATTAACATAATATTGTCTGTATTAAAAAGACAAGTAATATTTTATTTTTTGTTAATTAGTTTTTTATGTTTAATTATATAATTTAAGTTTTAATAACATTAAAATATAATTACTTTTTAAATATTTATGTGTGCATCAAATAAATTATCAATTACAAATATAAAATTTTTATGGAAATTTTTATCCTCTATATAAAGTAATCGTGTACTAAAGTCCTGCCTCATTTAATATTACAATTATTTATAAATATTTATAGAATACAATATTCATTAATTACACTTTAAACAGGTTTTAATGACACATTTTTATTTTAGTTAGAGGACAAAATACTAAAAAATATTATATATTTGTAATTAATACTTTATTTGATAAAAATAATTAAAACATAAAAAAATAATCATAATTTAAAGTTGTTAAAAATTTAAATATAATTAAAAAAAACTTAAATTAACAAAAAAAAATATTATTTATTTTGTTAATAAGACAATATTATGCTAATTATTTTTTTATTAAAAATATAAATAATATTTTATTTTCTATTAATTTAATTATTTTTATGTTTAATTATATTTTAAATTTTAATAATATTAAAATATAGTTATTTTATTATTTAATTATTTTTTTTGTGTAGTAAAATAAATTATGAATTAAGATGTATAACATTTATAGACATTTTTTTCATTTAAATAAAGTAAAAATACACTGATAATTATTAAGGTTAGAATTTATTTAATATTATTGAATGTTACATACTTTTATGTTCATTAATTTACACCTTAAATACTCTCTTACGATACTAGTTAACATGACGCTTATTTTGTTTAAAGAACAAAAATGTTCATAAGTTATAATTGAATTATGATTTTTCATATTTTAATCATTTTTTTTTTAACTTTTTAGATATTTAATCTTTTATTCCTTGATAATTGATATACTTGATCGCTTACTCTCTTTTTTTAACTTTATTTTTTGTAACAAATAAATTATCAATTACAATTTATGAATATTTTTGTCTTTTAAATAAAATAAAACTACATTAATAATAATTAATGTCAAAATTCATAAATATCATTTTTTATTTTGAATTTTTTCAAAGTTCAATGACCATTAATTATTCTTAATCAATGGTTTAATGACACTGATTAACAAAACCTAAACATAATTAAGTTGCTTACTCTTGTTTTCATTGGTTGTTTTAATTTAAGTTTTTTTTACCTTTAATTATATTTTAATGTTTAATAACATTGAAATGAAAGAGAAACGGTTAAAAAGGAAGATAAATGATAAAACAACATTTAAATTATTTAATTATTTTTTAACTTTAAATATTTTTGTCTTTTAAATAAAGTAAAATTGTATTAATGATGATTGAGGTCATAATTTATTTAATGTCACAATTAGCTATGAACTTTTGTAAAATTTAATGTTTATTAATTATTCTTAACCAGTGTCTTGTTCTAGGACACTCTTTATCATGACCCTAATAATAATTAGTAAATATTAAACATATAATAACAATTAAGTATTATGCTAACAAGTGCCATTATAATACTAGTTAAGGTATATTTAATAAACATAAAATTCATTGTTAACTATGATATTAAATGAATTGTTAATGTAGTTTCAATTTATTTAGAGGACAAAATTATCCATAAATATTATAGAGTTGTAACTTATAATTTATTTGATGCATAAAAAAGGGTTACAAAATAATTAAAATAATTTTAATTTAGTTGTAATGTATTTAAATAAAGTTACATTCAAAATATGAACATTATAACACTATTTGATTTAAAGGAATATGAAACAGAATGAAATTTATATATAATAATTTTTATAATGAAAATAACGAATGCAATGTCATATTAAATAATAAAAAAGTCGTTAAATAATTTTATTTTAACAAATTAATTTTATATTCAATTATATACAAAATTATCTCTATTACAAGTTATCATTATTCAATATTTTTCATTTTCTTTTTAATTTATTTTATTATTGGAGGTGATTATGATTATCTTACGGGTAATGATATGTTTGTGAAAATATTTCTACAGTGTTTTACTTTTGATTAAACCCAACATGTTATGATTTTACTACCTAATTCAAAATAAAATAGAAAGTTAAAATGAGGGACGAATAAGAAAGTTAATTATAAAAGTTCACTGATCGATATTACATAACGAAGAGAAACTAAATTTGATTACATTAAATTTATTATTTAATTATTTTAAAGGTATAACTATGTTAAAATTATTTTATTATTTAATTATTTGTTAAAATTTTGTATGCATTAAATAAATTATAAATGATAATAGTAATAATCCATTTAATAGAGAATAAATCTTATAATAAAACCTCACATATAATATAATATAAAGAGCAACGCCATGAAGTATATGTATTAACCATCACAGTTATCCAGAATATAAAGAAAGACTAAGGCACACCAAGATGCCATGAACAAAATATAAAAGGTTCAACAGATGTTCAAAAGCTTGCTCATAGGGAAAGAGATTACAATATAACAAAGGTCCTTCAAACATGATCCCAACATCGGCCCATGATCGACTACACTATAGCATTCCCATCGTCACTGCGATCACCAAGGTTCCCATATTTGCTCACACCAAGGAATTGGTCATCATTGCAAAAAGGAAAAATCACACAAGAAGACAAACACAAGCAAGAAGGGTGAGCTAGAGTAAAAAGGTTTTATCATACAACTAAGCATGCAACTTTAAAAATCAAGAACATATCAATCATCCAAACATGTGATAGCAAACAAGTAAGACTAAGACTCAATCTATTTGGATACATATAATCGGTCGGATTCACTGGATGTTTGCACTTGTGGTGGCCTCTACTGCTCTACAAAGCCATTACCAATGTGTTTCACCCTACCACGCACAAGGTTAGCCTTCAAGCATCTAAGGCCATTATCCTGCCAAAGACTAAGGCCTCCTGCTACTCTCACCACTTGAGTCAGTCCGCTCTACATGAGACTAGCAGACTCTTTAGAGTTTCAGGATGCAATCCTTACCTGAATCCTTACCTAATTATATACACTACGGCACCACCATGAAACCTTACCAAGAGGTTCATAGAATTATGTCCATCACATACGGCACCGTCATGAGATCTCACCAAGAGGTTCATGGAATTACGTCCATCACATCCAACACCACCATGAAATGTCACCAATAGTTTCATGGAATTACGTCAATCTCATACCATAGCCATGTCTCACCAACCAACCATAGATTAATCAAGCATAACAATCTCATGCCAATATCCAACCAATCAACCAATCATGATTCATGCACTTATTCATACCAAACTCATCAATTCGAGTCCCATTATATCATATAGATCATACAAGGCATTATACTTAAACTTTTTAAAACAATAAAGCAACCAATCATTAGAAACATACACTTATCCAACCAACTTTGTCAATCTCGCTCAAGCTAAGGAGCTTTCGCTCAAGCGAGAGGAACCCCTTGCTCAAGCTACCAGCCCTCGCCTGGGCGAGATTGCAAACAGAGATTACTCTCGCTCAGGCGAATGGCCCTCGCTTAGGCGAGCCCTCGAAATAGAGAGGGAGATGGGTTGCAACTGTTCTCGCTCAGGCGAGAGCTCCTCGCTTAAGCGAGAGCTTTACATTTGAGCGACTACCCAGCTCGCCTAGGCGAGTTCAGTAGAACCCACCAGCTCTCACTCGTGCGAAGCCAGATTCAAATCACATCAACAGTAAAAGCAATGTATTTTCACACAACAAACAACATGAATTAAACATCCATAACGTAAAGCAGACCAAGCATGCAAAAATAACTTAAAAACAATGAAACCCTTATTTGCCTTACCTGGACAGAGGCTAGCAAAAGACATAGGCACTCAACAGATGAGAACTACAACTCCAAGAGCATATTCAAGAGCTGGAAATACTGACACCAGATTGAAAATGAGGTTACCAAGATGAACCCTAGTTGGAATCACGAAAATAAAGCTAGAGAAGAGATGGTATGGGTTGAGGATCAACTTATGTGGAATAAAAATGGAGTTTAACTAGCTTGACGAAGAACGGAGCCAAAGCCTAGCAGAGCTTTGTTGGAGAAAAGAGAGAGTGAGAAAGGAATTGTTTTTGCAAAGTGAACAGAATGAAAGGAACACGTGGCTATAAGGGGGGGGGGTCTTGGGGTACCCTATTGGTTAGCCCTTAGGCCCAAAAGTTAAGGCTAGACCCTTAAACATTAAGAGAAGAACAAATGGGCCTTGCAACAATTGTATAGCCTTTATGAATATTTTTGTCCTCTAAATAAAGTAAATTGCATTAATGATCATTGAAGTTAAAATTGAATTATGAGAATCAATTACTGATTTGGGTCTTGGTGAATGGTTATGAATAAGTAATAAACATCAAACTTTAACTTTATTTAGAGAACAAAAATGTCCAAGTATTATACACATGTAATTGATACTTAACTTTTGTAAAAATATTTTTACTTGATACATTTTAATCTTGTAAAAAAGGATTAAAAAAATATTTTAATTATTAAAAAGAATTTGATCAAAATTGAATCAGAGACCCATAAGTAGGGACTGGGTTGAATCAATGAGACATATATAGGAACTAAATTGAGATCAATACAATGAAATTTGATAGTGACACTAACACGTGACATTGTCCTGCCACCTGACACTAACAATGTCACGTGTCACACCAAGGACATATCATGTGGCATTTTTTTTGCAAAAAGAAAAATTAAAAAATACAAAATTAAAAAAATCACAGATTGACACGTGGCACATCATTAACAATGTTAGTAATTTTTGTCCGAAAGAGACCTAATTGAGACATTTTTTTGAAAGTTGAGATGCAATTGATTTTTTTTAAAGCGGGACCAAATTGACACACATCTACCAAAGTGGGTACCATCCGAGTAATTAAACAAAAAATAGGTTGAAATACTATATCGGTCCCTGTTTTGGTCTAGTTTGTTCAATTTGGTCCATCTCTTTTTTCGCATTCAATTTGGTCTTTATTTTGCTAAATTATGTTCAATTTTGTCATTTTCGTTGACGCCGTTTAAATTGATAACGACAAAGTGTACATGTTGGCACTACTTGCATTACGTAGAGTGTTTTAATTATAATTGTTTATGTTTTGTTCAAATAAATCCCTATTTTAGTTAATATTTGTTTAATTTAGTCTCATCCTCCATTTCATTACTCTCAACCTCCACTTCATCATGACCATCACCATGAACTCCTTCATCACCCCCACTATCTATTTAATGACTCTTCACCAATCACCATCATTGTTGTTGCCACCACCACCACTAATGTTGTTGTCACCACCACCACCACCATAACAACCCAACCCCTAAAATCACCACCACACTAAAATCACCACCACCACTACCACACTAAAACCATATTCACCACCATCATGCTAAAACCCCAACCACCGTGAGTGTTGTTGTTGGTGGATTTAGTGTAACGGTGGTGAATGTGATTTTAGTGTGGTGGTAGGGATGGTTGTGAGTTTAGTTTAGTGGTGGCGGTGGTTTTAGTGTGGTGTTTGTTATGGTTGTGATGGTGGTGGTGGTCGCGACGACAATGGTGGTGGTAGTGGCAATGGTAAAGGGTGTAGTGGTGAATGATCATGAAATAAAAAGTGATGGTGATCAAGTGGAACAGGATTGAACGGGATCAACGAAAAGAACGGGATTGAACATAATTTAGCAAAACAAGGACAAAATTGAATGCGAAAAAAGAGAGAGAGCAAAATGAACAAACTGGACCAAAATAGTATTTAAACCTTTATCAATTATTCTTAACCATTGTCCTGGGACACTCGTTATCATGACCCTAATAATAATTAGCAAATATTAAACATATAATAATAATTATTAAATATTAAACATATAATAATAATAATAAGTACATTATTTTTAGTATACATATCCTTTAAAATATAATTCAACATCCCCCGATTATATTTTCTTACCAATATATTATTTTTTCATATGATAAATATTGAATCATCTAAAGTTGTATTTAGTGACAAATATTGAGCAATAATTTTGGAGAAGACAAAATAATCCATTCAAACTTCATATATTTAATTATTATTAATACAATAAAAATGAGTACATAATTTAATATAACGATAAATATAAAAGAAATCACATAATATTCTTGAATTAAACAAGAATTGAATAAGAACTAAAATTTTCAGCTATTTCTTTTTCAAGTACTAGTATCATGATTTATACTATTTCCTCTAATTGAACAATTTGATCATTATTATTATGCTTCAAGATATGTGAAGAAGTTGAATTTGTTTGTTTTCATCTTTACGACCTTTTATCATATTTATAAAGTAATATTTTCTTTTATTCTTTATCAATATACTTTTTTGTGTATAAAATCAAAGTTTAAGAATAAAAAACTATTTATAAAAATCTAATTAAAAAATCAAGAGACTTAATTATTAAAAAAATCTATAATGATCAAGCGACAAGTAAAAACTGGTTATGAAAAAATACACGATACATGAATTTTCCTTCTATGTTCATAAAAAATGACAAAAGGCAATGAATTAAAAAATGCTTATTATAAAATTAATGTTCCTAGGGAAACAATAACAAGATGTCAGGGAACACAAATCACAAATCACATCTTGTCTATTGACTTCTCGAACTAGTTGTTCCTTGGCTTGGATGTGTCTTCTCTTAACGTTGGCGGTTCGGACCCTTAAGGGGTTATCTGTGGAAAGGGTTCCGACGATCAAGTCAGCAAAGGCTCTCAAAAGTCAAATATCATATTAGTGAATTAATGAGAGTGTACCTCTTAATTGTTGGGGTCCACATGTATTATTATAGAGTCATTAATTATGTTTGCCCCTTCTTATGGGCTGGGTCCCCTTAGTTGCGTTGGGCCAATATTCAGATTCTGGATGGGCCTGGGCCAAGCCCAAGTCCTGTGTTAGCGAGTTGACACTAGAGGCCTTGCTGTAATTTTTCCAAGTTTGGGATTAACGGTTCTTTCATATGTGTTGTTCTTTGGAGTAGGGGGCCTAAGCTGCCATGTGTGCTGTCTTGTTTAATTGACCATCTTTTTACCATTGAGCTAGACATAGACGGTTTAGGCCGGATAATTACTCAGAATCGCCTACGTCTAGTACAATTAATATTTTATTATCAAGTGAGATAAGAGACAAATATTTTTTTCTTTTTCACAATGGAAAAGAACATATGAAAAATGACAGAAAACATAATGAAGTAATATTCATAAGTAACTCAAAAAATAACAAACAATAAATACAAAATTTTTTAATAAATTTTTTATTTTTTAGTATATTTAATATTATATTTTATTATTTATTAACATTAAATATTATATTTATAAAAAAACTAAAATCTATCTGATTTAATTTTTATTAATTTTTAATATATATTTCGTACAGTTTAATATTCTTAAAGAATTTGGGGATCATGTGTTTATTAAATAATAGAATGATTTATACGAAGATATAATATTTTTTTCAATTAATAAACTTAAGCAATTGGTATGTGACATAAAGATACTATTTTTTTTTTATAATGATATTTTTACAATTGTTTTATTTAATTTTAATTCACTACTTTAATTATTATTTGATTATTACATCACATAACAAATCAAAATAAATAACCGAAGAGAAATTTGAATTTGGAATTAAAAGTGAGTCAAAGGTCATTATCTTATTTTTTTCAAGTGGTTAAAATGAAGAAATATTAAATAAGTTATATTTGCTTAGTGTCATAAATATTTTTAATGTTTTTTTTTTCATCTTTTAGTATTGGTCTTAAGTATTAATAAATTCAATAATTAAAACGGATTAAGATTTATTACTCTGACTTTCTGAAACTTGAATTTGTTAGTTTATTCAAAAGCATTCTTCTTTAGAATAGGTCATGCTGATCAATGTCTCATGACATTTGATAATTAATAAATATTAAATTTTATAAAAGTTTATAATTAACTTTGACACTAAATAAATTTTGACTTTAATAATGGTTAATATAATTTTATTTTATTTAGAAGATAAAAATGTCAATAAATATTATATAATAACTTATTTGATATATATAATAAAATTAAAAATTAATTAAATAATAAAATAATTTTAACATTGTTGTATTGTTTATTTTTTTAACTCTTTCTCTATAATTAAATATAAAAAAGTAAAACCTTAAATTAATAAAGAAAACAACAAACGAAAACTTTACAAAAAAATAAAAATAAAAATAATAATCATTTATTATATTTATACCTTGATTAATTAAATTAATTATTTTAATTAATAAAATTAATTATTCTAAATTTTAACGTAAAGGTAATGAAAATCAAAGATAGCAAATTATATCTTAAGAGCACCTGTTAATAGGGATGGCAACAGGTTGGGGCGGGTATGGGTTTCGCTATCCCATACCCATTCCCGTAAAAAAAATTCATCCTCATCCCCATCCCCATACCCAAACCCAACGGGTATTAAACTTTTGACCCATCCCCATCCTCACCGGGTAACGGGTATAATCTCGTACCCATACCCATACCCATTTTCTTACTACTTCAATATTAATTTTAATTAATTTTTATAAAATAATAAAATTTTTATGATAAAGGAAACATAATATTATCAAATATTCAATATTAGAATGATGATTGTTTCTTCCATATCAAATACTTTAAAATAAATTATAATTGTTTACATTTTATATAATAATACCAAATAAAATTTCATGAGAACTAAAACAATTATTAAATTTGCAAATATTAATGAAACATAATTGATAAAATTTAAAAATATTTTTTAAAAAATATAAAAGAAAAATAAATATTCAAATTAAAATATATTATAAATGTTTGTTTACTTCAATCTTTTATAATACATCATTTGATCAAAATGATACAAAGAACATAATTGATATTTTAAATGTTTTTTTACTTCAATCTTTTAAATTCTAATAAATCTTTTTTTTATACACTAATAAAAGTTATAATACATCATTTGATCAAAATGATACAAAGAACAAATAATAATCATAATAAAAGTTTAAAATAAATTATAATTGTTTACATTTTAGATTATAATACCAAA
>Ga0214544_1008820_pt1 | contig 16390 bp, 7 predicted proteins | sample CNSS3metaG_FD_160074 | JGI IMG/M metagenome (GOLD analysis project Ga0214544, IMG submission 160074) | Root nodule microbial communities from cowpea collected in UCLA plant growth center, Los Angeles, California, USA - CNSS3 | ecosystem: Host-associated > Plants > Roots > Nodule | place: USA...
CATGTGCAGCGGAAATGGATGAAGGAATGGAGGCAAGTTGGAAGGCACTTGCAAGCAATGGAAGGTGAAAGAGGTGATAGGATTTCCTAATCTATGCTAGCCTAAGGAAGGTGGCTAGAGGTAGAGAAAGGAAATCTCTAGAAAGTGGTGACTCTCAAAGACAATAGAGGGAGGACTGCTCTCAACTCAAGTTGCATCTATTGCATCAAATTTCAAGAGTGTCTACAAATGAGTGAAAATTTGGCTTTTATATGAAGCCATTTACACATGAGAAAGGAGAGCCATTGGATGGAGTGGGCCTTGATCTTGGCCCTTAGATCAAGCTAGGAGAAGGAGACAAGATCACGCCCCTTGGATCTTGGCTTGAAGAACAAGAAGGATTCTTAGCCTTTAGATGTGATGACCAACCTTAGTCAAACCATGAAGCAAAGGAGCCTCCTTGTCTTGATAATCTTGGCCATATATGAAGGGAATTGGGTTGAGCCCAATTTTAACCCATCCTATGTTCCTTTCATGTCTTATGTATTATTGGAAAGCAAAGCCCAAACAATGGCCCAATTTAAATCTACACTACTAGATTTACATGCACTTCTTCAAGTCTTTGTGATCTCTTTGGCCCATGTAAAGAATGTGAGAAGCCCATTGATTTTGTGATCATCTAATGGGAGGCCCTTTTGAATCTTTTTCATCATTGATCTTGTAATTGGGCCTTTTAATGGGCTTGGGCTTGGGCTTGGGCTTGAAGGTGCAATTGCTTGGTGGGGTCACATCATCATCTCGCTCAGGCGAGAGACACTTGCCCAAGCGAGCACATGTGAGAGCCTTGGCATGTTGCTCTTGTTTTAGCCCAGGCGAGGAACCTCACCTTTGGACGAGGGGTTGTCTCGCTCATGCGAGAAGGGCTCGCCTAGCAAGCCATGTGAAAGCCTCTCAGCGTCTCTGTTGCGATCTCGCCTAAGCGAGAGTCCACCGCCTAAGCGAGGGCACTCCTCTCGCCTGAGCGATGGCTCTTGGCTTGAGCGAGATTCGTTGTGGGTTACGTTGTTTTCTTAGTTTAGCTAAATGAAATGTTTATTCTATGTTGTACTCTATATAATGTATGAGGCTTGCGAAATGAGATGCATGAGATAAGTTGTGGTTACATATTGGATTGATGTGATTGTGTGATCTTGGCATGAGAAACAAATGAGATTGTTGGTATTAAAGTGGAATGGTATTGGCATGAGATGGAATTGACAACTATGGTTTGAGAATAACGAATGGGTATGGATTTAATGGGAAAAAATGAAAGAGGTGAAATATGAAGAGCTGGTATAATATATAAATGTATATGCATGTTAAATCCTTTTGATTTATTAAATATGATTGGTCCGTGTCAGTGCGTAATTCCTTGGGATCTCTAGGTGAGACTCTCAGGGTCGTGCTTGAGTGGTCGGGACATAATTCCATGGCCCCTGTTAGTGGGTGTCCATGGTGGTGCCCCATCTATATAACTTGGTAAGTATTCAAGGTAAGGATTGCATCCTGACACTCTAAGGAGTCAGTTAGTCTCACTTAGAGCGGATTGACTCTTGTGGTGAGAGTACCAGGAGGCCTGAAACTCATTAAGGGCTAACCTTGTGTGTGAGGGAATTGATTCATTGTAACACTTGTAACATATAGCTCGGGGGTGAGCAGCTCAGGGGTGAGCAGAGGTATCCACCACAAGTTCGAGCATCCGCTGAATCCGACCAGGTTATATGTATTCGGATGAGTCGAGTCGAGTCTTAGTGTATTGATTGAAAGGTCATAACATGCTTGGATGATATTTTTATATTGGACTGTGAATGTATAGTTGATTGCATGATAAAAATCTTGTTGGCTCTAGCTTACCCTCTGCTTGTTTGATTGCTTTGTATGTCGTTCTTCTACCTTTTGCGATGATCATCAATTTATTGATGGGAGCAGATGCGAGAGGTACTTGTGGTCAATAGGGGAGAGATGATTCCGCTGCTTAGTCTTCTCGGGTTGGACTTCCTATCCTTCTTGGGCTTTCTCTAGGACTACGGCCCATGTACTTGTCTGTCTTTAAATTTCTATATGATTCCAGTAAACTGTATAACTTGTTTCTTTTTTTTGGGCATCGTGGTGTGCCTTGGATAGTAAGGAGTTATGTTTAAACTCTAGGACTGCACTGTTATATTATAATTGTGTGACGCTTTTTTTAATTATGCTTATTAATTAAATGGGACATTACACGTCGCATGACACTCCTTTTTAAAATACAAAAGTTATAAAAATAGTTTTGGTGTCTAATCGACTGCTCACATCGCACGACACTCCTTTTCAAAAATATAAAAAATCATATAAATGTTTTGGGTGTTTAATTGACCGCTCGCGTCACACGACACTTTATTTTTAAAAAATACAAAATATAAAAAATGTTTTTGATGTCAACCTGGTCGCAAGCGTCGCATGACACTTATTTTCAATAATGTTAAAAGACAACTTTAAATAATTAAATATTCTAATCAATTTTATCAAGAACTACGTGATCCTTCATTCTCCATTGTGAATGCAGATATGTAGGAGTAGGGCAAGTCCTTGTCAGGTTCACTTCCCAAAAAATCAAAACGTTTTCCAAATTATTTTCAAAGAGTTTTATGAAGAACTACATAGCCTTGATTTCTCATTTTTAATGAGAATACGTAGAACCAAGGTTAATTCTTGTCGGGTCCTTTTTCACTAAAAATATATTTTGTTCAATTTATTTTCTTACTTTTGGGAAAAATAAATATTTTAAATAAACACATCTCTTTTGCAAATTTAATTAGGTACCGCCCTTAAGCGAGCATTATAGGGTGTTAATACGTTTCCTACACGTAACCGACTCCCGGACCCTAAATTTGGTTTTTGCAGACTTTATGGTTTATTCGGATGGTAGCGACTTCAAATCTCTTTTCTCGAAATGAATTTATTTTTAGTTCGTCGTCTCGTGGTGATTTATGTTTTAACACTAAACAACACACGAATGACACATGGACTTAAGCTCTTTTGAACCCACCCCTTCTCAAACAAATCTTGCACTTGAGTTTCAATCTCCTTGGTTTCTTATGGATTTGTTCTATAGGTTGGCCTATTTGGTGAGTTTGCCCCAAGAAAAAAAATCTAATTGTGCTTTTATGCCCTTAATTCGTGGAAGAGCTTTAGGATCTTCTTGAGGGAACACATCATCAAATTCTTTCGAAAGTTTTTCGAAAGGAGATGGATACTTGGGTTCTAGATTTGAAGATATGCATGAAAGAGCTCCTTTACAAAAGAGAAGTTATTGGAAGGTTGCTCATATAGGATATTTTTCTTTAAAGTTTTCTTAGACAAATTCTTCTCCTTTTGTGTGACCTTTGGAGGAACACTACTTTTCCCCTCATCATGAATGCACATGTTGGGAGCTTGCTCTCCTAACTCTTTGTTTATGCTCTCTTCCTTTCTCTCTTCATCCTTTTGTTTCCTCATTTGTAATTGATCCTCAAACACTTTGGAAGGTGCTAGGGGATGACGAACAAACTTCTTTTCCTTGTTGGGGAGAGTAATCTCATTGGTAAGACCATTATGCAAAGTTTTCTTGTCAAATTGCCAAAGTCTACCTAAGAGAATGTGACAAGCTTCCATTAGGATTTTGTCAGAAAACTTGACATCCACTTGTTTGTCCACATTCAAATCCCTTCGTTCATTAAGCCGTTGAATTTTGTAAGGTTTTGATTGTGAGACCTAACTTTTCCACCAACCTAGTGATACAACAATTGCAACATGAACCACTATCAACAATGAGACATAATATTTTGTTTGAAACTTTACATGTTGGACGAAATATGTTCTCTTCTTATCATGCACGAAAACCCTAAAAAATGTTATCTTGGTGAAGGAGAGCTTGACATGTGGCACTCCACACTCTCACAAAACCAAGCCAATCACAAGGTGCCATGTGCAAAGCTACTTTATGAAAAGCTTCTCCAATAAGATAATAACACATGACCACTACCTATGTAAGTGACCTATCCACTAAGGGCTTGCCATTAGGCATGTGTGGGACACCCTCCACCTAGCTAGCTTGATTAACAAAATTAAACATCAAAGAGTTGCTTAAGTTTGGCGCATATGATGCTCTCTACTCAAGCAAGATTGTTTTTAAAATCCTATACTACTTGACCCTTAATCCAAGGCCTTCAAAGGAAAAATCCTACACATGACCCTAAATACAAGATCTAAACATGCTCCACGATGGCCCAAGAGAAAATGAGTTTAGCTTCACCTTGACTAGATGTTGCTAACTCTTCTTGATTTTACTTGGCCATGCTTCTTGAGATTGGACCCTTGGCTAGGGGTGTGCTATCAATTGGTTATGCACCCAAGTGTTTTTGTCCCTTCTCGATCCAAATTTCTTACCATTTTTTCAGCCTAAACCTACCTTCTTCATACAGTCTCTTAGTCGATCGATAACGTTGTCATTGACGCGATCAAATTAATACTACTAAACTATAGCAACGTCAGTATTGCTAAGATAGTAGTCAACAAAATAGAAAGGGTAAAGTAACCCAAAGTCGTCTCCCAACGAACACGGAATTTATTTTTAACAAATTAGTTCTTATAAAACTATACAAAAGAGTTAGTCAAATAAAATAATAAAAATATGAGGGATAAAGATAAAAAGATAAAATAAGATAGAAACACTAGTAAAGAAAAATAGATTGATTCCACTGCTTTCTCAAAATAGATTCATCATCGGTTATCTAAAGATTATTGCTCAATTAATTATTGTTGTAGATTTGCAAATTAATCAATGTAAAGTCTCAATTAATTATTTGGCGTTCTCACTTTTAACCAAAGTATAGTCTCAATTAAAAGTGAGAACTTTTAGATTATCCACAGTAAATTCAACCAAAGTACAGTCTCAATCAAATTTTACTATGCCTAATCATGTCTATTCTTCTATCTCCTCACCAAATAAAAATCTTAATTAATCAAAGTAAAGTCTCCATTAATTTTCGTTAGAGTAAATACCTATAATCAAAGTAAAGTCTCAATTATTGGTAAAACCTCATTCAATCACATGAAAGTTTCTAAATAAAATCAAAGTAAAGTCTCAATTAAATTTAAAAACCCTTGGACTCATATGATCAACATGCATATAGATTTAAAATCATTACTTCTTACGTGATTCAAAGATAAAAGACATAAATGAATTAAAACCTCAATAATAATAAAAAGAACAAAGAAATTATTTCATTCTAACCTCAGAATCCATAATCAAATTACAATGGAATCAACCCAAGACATTTATCAATCAGTAGAATGCGAAAGTAAAATAAAAGTAGAAGAATGGAGAGAGAGAGAAAGGAAACGAAATTAGGCCCCCTAAGGGTTCCAAAACTCTGAAGTCCCGAGCTTCCCTTTTTTTTCCTACTCCCATGGTCTCTGTATATAGGACTTGAACTGGGCTTTTCTTGCTAAAATCTCTCAAATATCTTTTAAAATAAAGATAAAGATAAATATTTAAAAATATTTGGAGAAATATAGACTATTTGACAAATATATTTGGTTGATAATATCAATATCTAATATAATTAAATTAATTAATTACTTAAATATATATGGTAAATTATCACCAATTAATATTTGTATTAATTTTCCAAATCATCCCTTTGCAATCTCCTTAAATTATCTTCTAAATAATCCAATATGTGCAAGATATATTTGTTTGTTGTGGATCTAAAAAGATTCAAAAAGATCTTGTCATGTTTTAAAAGATTTGGTAGTTATTATCTTTTAATATTTTATGATATAATTAAATAAGATAATTATTTAAAAATATAAAATAAAATATTTAAAGATATATTTTTCCCAAATTATTTTCTATCATAAAGATAAAGAAAATCGCAAGGTCCAATTTTTTTGTTGCTTTCTTCTTGGTTTAGCCAAACTTCTTCACTTTTTCAAGCTTTTCTTGGCGTCTTCATGCAATGCTTAGCTTGGATTTTTGTGCTTTTGATAATTTCTTATTCTTGGATTTATCTTTAAGGTGACATGAAGCTTTAAGCAATTTATTTTCACACCTCCATGAGCTCAACTTAGCTGCAGCTGCATTAACATACCTCAAAATATCCAAAAAACATTTATGCAACTAAAAAAAGCTATTTTTAACATTTTTGTATCTCATGCTCAATAAACCCAATTATAGGAAATCCCAATGAAATCAATTTTTAAGCACAAAAATTCAATTAAATACCCAGAATTAAACATTAAATGAGGGCAAAAATACACATTCATCATCGATCTACACCAAACTCCTTTTGGCCTATGTATTTACAACTTTTTATGAAGTTGTTGATCTGTTCAACTCCAGAAAACCACTAGGTAACGTTTCTGGTCCTTATGGTTTCTCTATCTTTGGTTGGTTTTTATTTTCAAACCAATCATATCCTTGCTAGAACCATGCCTTGATAACCATCCAATTGATGGGATTAGATTTTATTACTAATGTTCCCTATAAACTAGCAAAGACAAAGTTCGTTCCTATCATGTTTATGCCTCATACCTTTTAAAGAAAAAAAATTTGACATTCCTTTTGCCCCTTTCATTCGGTCCACTGAAGGTTTCAAAGAACTCTAAGGTCAACTTTGGTTCATTTGCCAATTTTCAACTGATCTAGAATTATCTTGTTCCTTTTTAATATTCATGAATATGGTGATGATTTCATAAGAGAGCTAAGTGAAAATTGTCACTAGCATTAAGATAACATGCTACCTAGATGTGAAGGTTCATTTCATAAAGCTCAAGAGAAGATGATGGAATGATTAAAAAAATAGAAATGGAATGTGCATAAACACATAGAAACCGAGACCAAAATAAGAAGAAGAAAAGCTTAAAATGGAAAGGGAAGACATGACAAAAATGTGAGAAGCACACCACTTCAAAGGAGAGGCAAAGCCATGAAATCCTTTGAAGATAAGTGATGGTGCCCCCACTTGAGTCTAGGCTCAAGATAAGGCTCAAGATAAGGCTTAAAAGTATTCATTCCCTAGGGAGGAAAATCTCACAATGGTTGATACATAAAGGTGTTTAATTCTCCAAAGTGTTCAACCCTTGTACACGTTGTAAGACTGAGAAAATTAAATAATTAAATAAATAATTGTTTAATAAATTCAGGGTAATATTTAATGTTGGAATTTGCGACAAGGAATAGTACTAGTTCAAGTGGTTAAGAGTACTTGGTCATGTTGAGAGGACTTGAGTTTGACTCCTGCGAATGTCGTTTGTATGTTAAATTAATTGCTTTATTATTTGAATTATATGTTTGACCATGGTGTGCGATAATATAATCCTAGATGTGTAGGGATTATCACGAAACATGAATTGGTTGATTTAGTTGTGCACTTGCTTTGAAATTGTGTGGTTATTTGTTTGAACCTTGGTTGATGCTAAATAGGATCATTTTTGCCAAATTTCTTTTTGGCATGAATGAGAGGGATTAGAAAATCCTTGCCATCTTAAGGAGCAGATCGAAGGGTTGGAAAACCACCTAGTAATGGCCCTTGAATGGCAATTAAACTTATTATTAATTAAACTTTTTTTCTAAACTAATTCACTTAATTTGGGACTAAAAAGTGCATGTGGGTAATAGTTTTGAGTGGGCAAACAAAATGAATACAACTGAGGTTTGAGAAAAAAGTTTGAGTGCAACCGAAAAGAGTGATTTGAGAGTTTAGCAGAATTTTGGAATGGAAAGTAAGGGCTAGGATGGATTTGGGACTAAGAACTCTAGAATTCTTCAAATTGAGCAAGGAGTCAAAGTTAGGGGAGTTGTACCTCCTATTTAAATTTTGTTTACGTAAATATGGATTGTATGAGAAGTTGGGATGATTGTTGTGCATTTTAATTTTGGATTGTTTTTCGTTTTTGAAAATTTTCTAGAAACCGTCTGGTGGACCTTCAAAGCCGTCAAGCGACTCATACTGATGAAACCTATTTTCTAGGTTTTTGCTTTGAACCTATTTTCTAGGTTTTTGCTTCAAATTGGTTCTCTCGGAATTTTATTTACTCATGGGAGTCTTTGTAACATGGAATACTAGGTTGATTGACAAAGTGTGCAGAATGAAACTGTAATTACTGCAACTGGTTCAATTGGAGAGTTCATGGATGTTAAGGTTGTATTAATTTGGAGGATTTTAGGTACCATGATTTAGACTACAATTGGTGGTGATTTTCTATGTAATTCACTAGTAATCAATGTTATGTGGAGTCGACTGTGTTAAATAATGGTGGAAATGGGAGATTGGGAGAGTATAATAAATTCTTGGGAGTTAGGTTTCGCGTAGGTGCAAAACCAATTTGGAGTTTTTCTAGAGAATGATGTACCGCCTGATGACTTATAGCTTATCGCCAAGCGATACCTGGAGAAAGTAGCTTGGAGGTGATGCTATGAGTCTCGAGTTGAGGGGTTTCTTTAGGGGGTTCAAGTGGAATTAAATGTGGGAAATAGGTGTGAATGGAGTTGTTGTTAACTGATATACTTTAGGTCATAAAAGTGATTGGCAAAGTGGACTAATTAAAAATGAAAGGTGAAAATATCTGGGAAAAATTAATGCAGAATGGTTGATATCAATATGGGGTGGCATGAGTCCTAATTTGTTATTGTAACAGGTCTAAGGACTAACCATAAATTTGGTTCTTCTTTTCCTAGAGTTGGAATAGTAGTTAATGATGTCCTATTTATAGGTGCATGATTAGTGGTGTTGTTAATCTTGTGTCGAGAGTATGAATTTTGGTTTATATTAGGAAATCCACCTGGCATTACGAAATTGGGTTCATAATAGGATAGTCTTGAACGTGTATCTTCGAGTTATGGCTTGTAGATGGTGGAACCACGAGTTGTGGCTTGTGGCAGCAAAGGAAATCTTTAGGTAATCATTTAAGGATGTAGAACGTGGATGAGCATGGTGGTGACCATTCTTTCTAGATTGGAGAATTGTGGTTCTCCGACGAGTGTGTGTATGTGTGTGTGTGTGCATCTTTCTATCTTTGTTATATAAAATGTTTATATTGTTAGCTCACCCTATCAGTTTGTGATTTGCAATGATTGTGTAATCCGTTACATGGGAGCAGATGATAATTTAGGTGGAGTTCGTGATGCATAAAGTTGGAGAGGGGCTAGCTTAGGGAACTATTTTTTGTAAATTGTCATTTATGAACAATTGTTGGATTTTGTGAACATCGAGTATATTTTGTATTTTGAGTTCTAGAGTATTTAATAAAGTTTGGAATTTTCTTACATTGTGGGAATGAGCTTTGAATATTATTTGCGAATTTAATATTACTTTTATTTTATTTTATTTAAATTAAAAATATCCGGCTGGGATGTTACACAAGTGTTTAAGGTCCCCTTAAATACACAAGTGTCTAACTTCGAGCTTTTGCCTAACAGTTTGCTTCACCTCTTTCAAGTATACAATGTAATCTTGGAGTTCTAAAAGAGTCATGTACTTTGCGTTCCAATTAGGACATTGATAATTTTCGTGTCCATAACCTTCACACTTGGTGCACCTAATAACACTTGTTTTTTCCTCTTGGCAATCATCTTCTATGATGATGGTGCTCCCTTCTAAGATCCCCAAGTTTGCTATTCAGCCTGATAATTCTAGACACAATAAAGTTGGTATCCTCCATCAAGGTGGAACATGTACGGAACATTGTGGAGTGCTCAAAATTGCTAATTCCTACAATGAAAGAAAGGAAACAAGAACTAACATAAAGCACAATAAGTGGTTAGCACAAGTAATGTAGATAAAATTATGAAATGGGTCTCACCACTCCTTATGTGTCTACACTCAATTCCACTCGTGTTTCACTTGCTCTCAAGTTCCTGTTCGGTTCTTCAAAGAACCTACAATCAACTCATGAAGAATTTAACATCAAAGTGCAAAATGTAACAAGTAATCTAAACAGTGTATTTAGACCTACAACTGGATTGTCTTTGCACCGCTTTGTTGAAACAATCTAAATTGTGCACTGAATGGAGCAAATCACTTGACGCAGCAACGCTTTGCACTAAAATGGGTATTACCAAATTAAATGCCACCAACAAGGCTCGAAGGATTTGTGGTGATCTTAAACTGAAATAGGTGTTTCACCAAATAAGCTACAACACGTATTTGCACTGCACAAAAAGTGTTCCAGCTCCAATTGGACAAGAGAAATAGACTATTGTGTTAATTGTCCAAGAAATCTTGCATCACGTGTTCTGCTTCAACACACACTGCTTGCTTTTTGTAATTCGTCTAGCCCGAAAGCCTTAAAAATGTCCACTGAAAGCTTGGAAGAGCTGCTACCCTGGTGAACTTCTTTGACTGCCAAACATGGATCAATATCTTGCTGTCCCCCGAACTTAGGAAGTTGGATTGCAAAAATTTTCAATATTTTTCCACTGGGAAATTTGTACAAATGTGTGGTATGCCCCCCCTAATCACCATAATCAATTACAGCACCACTTCACAAGATCTTTTTTGCTACAAGATGGGACCAATAACTCCACTACTAATGCGATTTTAAAATTTCAGAAACAATTTTTCCACCCATGAAATATCATAACACACTGCGTGCTTCAATAGAACACGCCAATTCAAACGAAACAAAATCTACATTGACTCATTTTCCCAAACACCTGGTATGCAACGGCCAACCAGCACATGTATGCAACAAATGACCAAACGAGAGTAAACACACGAGCATATACCGAATGAACATCGAAATCGTAGTCGTGCAATCAACTTTGTTGTCTTCTACTGATTCACTCACTTAACCACCACTTCGCCATTTCTTATTATGGTCTCTGATTATAGGTAACGTTAAAAGGGGAACAAGAAACGCATTCTACCAGATATTCTTTGTAGCTCACATATACGATGCTCGAGAACCAACAACGAGAACCAAAATGTGAACAAATGGGAGAGCGAAAATCCGAAATGACTCAAACGTAAATCAATCAACCAAGCTCTAATTACCAAATGACATAAGATCGTCTCAGATTTGGGGAAATTTGGGCTCTAACGAATTAGAGCACCGAACTTATTGGGTTGTCAAATCATGCAACTTCTCACTTGATCAAGCTAGGGAGAAAGAAAGCTACAATTGAACGAATTAAATGAGATCTGTCTAGAAGCATGTTACAACTCTACTAAAAAATCATTGGCCAGAAAAAACTGTTATCCAGAACTTTTCTTACAATCTTCTTGGCATTGTGATGGCCCCTCACAGTAGAATCATGGCAAAATCTCAAAATATTGTTTACTTCCTCCTCAAGTACACATCGTCTGATTACTTGATCACTACAACTTCTTTGAAGAAAGGGATCATCCAAAATGTAGTACTTTGAGTCAGACTTTAGCTTATTACTTTTTTTGTACTCATGTGCTCAGGAATCATTGATGCAACCAAATAATTCACTATATCTATATACGAGGGAGCATCTATCGGGGTTTCTACTTTGTACAAGGCCTCATCTGGAAATCTGTCATTCACCAATTGGGATTATGTCCCTGTATTAATTCTACTTAGATGGTCAGCCACCAGGTTTTAATTACCACTCATATCCACAATATCTAGATCAAATTCTTGCATTAACATAAGCCACCTAATCAACCTTCGCTTTGACTGCCTTTTTTCCAGAGGTATTTGAGAGTCGCATGATCTATGAAAACAACCACTTTGTAGCCTAGTAAGTAAGCTCGAAACTTATCCAAAGCAAAAACGATTGCCAAAAGCTCCTTTCCAGTGGTTGTATAATGGCTTTAGGCTATGTCCAACGTTCAATATGTGTATGAGATTACATGAGGAAATTTATTGATTTGTTGCATTAGGACAGCTCATAAAGCATAATCTAAAGCATTACACATCAAATCAAATGGAATGTTCCAATTCTCTTAGTATCTTCCTTAACTCTAAGAAAGCTTCCTTGCATGAATCATCAATCTCAAATCCTACATCTTTCTTTAACAAGTTTGAGAGTGGTAAAGGAGCTTTGCTAAAATCCCTGATGAACCTTCGATAGTAACCTATATGCCCCAATAATGACCTGACTTCCTTTACTATTTTAGGATATGATAAAGTAGTTATGACTTCCACCTTAGCTTTGTCCACCTGAATTATTGATGTTGATATTGAGTGTCCAAGCATGATTCCTTTATTTAGCACACAAAACACACAACAGGGTAATCTAGTGTAGAAAAGAAATATTCATACATATATTTAAATCATGCCAAATACCTACAAACATGGTATAAAACATATCTATCTCTATAATCATAGAAGCAGTTGACACTAAACTCAATTATCCAAATACATGCAATTGACATTAGATTCCTTAGCAGTCTACACCTATGGTGGTTTCCAAACAATGTAGAGTTTGGTCTCAATGGGTTATCCCCCAACCACTCACAAGGTAAATCTCCTTCGCACCTACGACCTGATCAAGTCCAGTGACTACGACCTCCTTCTTCTCTTTACCATATAACCTACTATGCTCTACTTGAGTATGAGTAGTTATTAGAGAAAGGATACCAACCAATAATGAATCCTTTTGTCAATGCATACACTAATATACCACCATTTAGAATTCCTCCTTGAAACTCTTTCATCAACAAAACAACTCATGCCCATAACTATATATTCAATTCAATTTATAAAGTGACCAAAATATTAAAAACAAGAAAATAGGGCAAATGGCGTCATATATAAAGTGCATCCAAACAATAAAAATCAATTCTCTAACCACATACTTCAAAACAAAGATCTTACCACTCAAAGTGAAAATTCACATGTCTATGATTAGCTGTCAAAATTTTCAGCTTGATCTGACGGGTAACGAAGCTGGAATCTTCATTTTACTAAAAGGATGCAATGTTGAAAAATAGGCAACACCCAATGCCAAAAAGTGGCACCCAACACTGATCAATTCATTAAAACCAGCGCTCAGCATTGCCATGGTGAGGCTCATTGTTGATTAGCTCATAAAAGCCAACACTCAACGTTGCCATGATGAGGCTCAACGATTTATCAGATATCAAAAATCTCAATTTATGTTTTTTGGGAAATCAAGAGTTGTTTCATAGCTTAAATTGGTACTCCTCCTACAGGTATTGGTCTAAATTATTCTTTAAATCATAGGAGTTGGTGCCAATTTGATCAATGACTCAAATCCTACCTCTTCCCAAATTCCTTCACAATCAATCAACCAATCGTACAAGATTCATTAAACAATTTACATACCAAAATCACTCATACTATTAATGATAATTACCAAACTCAATTAATCACAATTGTGCTAATATCAATCATCATATTAGATCACAACCATCATACATGTTGTAACAAAATTCATCAATCACAACCAATCTCATTTCTTGATTTAAATGCATCAACATGCAACCATAAATTTGTATCGGACTCACGCACACAGACAAAGACTAGCTTCCTTTACCTGACCAAACTGCAAAAACAGTCCTAAGACATCTCAACACCTTTAGCTTCGCAAGATGCTCTATCCATACCTAGGAACAACACAAAAACAATCAAGACCTATTGTTATGATCACTGATCAGTAGAGAGTCACATTGATGACTTAAACGACACATGTAACCAAAAGAAAGACTATATGGAAGCCAAACCTAAGAAGACCCACAAGAAAACAAGCAGAAGTTCAACTTACAAGGTTGAAGAAATTGATTGGACAGAAAGGAAGAGCTCGCCAAAAGGATCATCCTAGTGGTCGTAGATCTTCAAATAGACTAGTAGAGAAGAATAACTCTTAGAGAAGTCAGAGAATCTAGAAAAGTGGTTTCTAGAGAGATGGTATATTTTAAAATAATGAAACTCGTTTCTAACAATTGTATTTATACTAAAACCTTTTAATCTCACTATTTTTAAACCACTATCACTTTTAAAATGCAATTTTCTAGGCTCTTACATGAGCTAATGTTGAAAAACTCAAAAATTAGATAAGATATATCTCCAAATGATCCAATTGGTGTCATATTTTGTATGTTGCATCTTGGTAGGGTTAGAGGACTATCACATTAAGCGTTTGATACCCTTGATTTTCAACAATTCACTACAAGGTGAAGTAGTATGAACTTTGCATCATATAGTGCAAATTCAACATATATAGAGGACAAGTTTATGAAGATGGAAAAAGAACTCAACTGTCAAAAACCAAATGCAAACACTTCTTGCCTACATCACTTATAGAGATCATGTTCTTGTACATATTGTTGTTATGGTTGAACGTTTGGTATATCCCTCGATTAATAAGGTAAAATTTAGTAGTTTACTTAAGAAATTACATAATTTTATTATATTATGTCTTCATTTATCTTAATAAACATTGAAATTGAATAACTTATATGTGTTTATTTTTATTCCAAACACCGGATATTGGAAGTGGTGCTCCATCACCAAATGACATACGAGGATAAGAGGGACAAGACTTATTAAGAATACAACTATAGAAATTTAGGAAAATGTGTTATACAAATTGTGATTTGTTTTGAACATGTAAACCTTTGGGTGATGTATTGAGTAATAAAAACTTTTATAATATGAATTATGAATTAAAATATTTGTGAACAAAACTTTATCTATTGTAATATGTTTTTAGTAATTATTATGAGTTTATGAAAAACAATTTTATTAAATAGTGATATTATAAAATGATTGAATAATTTTACATTCAATTTTATATAGTTGGAAATGTTGTATTATATTTCAGTTTAGTGAAAATAATGGTGTTTTTATGTGCAACTCTTTGTATTGAAATCATTTTAAAAACCTTAATAAATTTATGACAATTTTAACTTCAATTATTGACAATTTTCAAATGTCGCTTTATGGAGTGAATTAAATAGTAATTGCGGCAGTTTGTATAAAACCACCACGTTATAGTTTGTGACGGCAAGGTATGGGTGTAAAAATGGGTTGTGGCCCATGGACCAACCCGTTAGCCTGCCAAAATGAGATAGGTCGGGTTAGAATTTTCAACCTGCCAGCTCGTTTTGGGCCGGCCCACCTAGCTCGAAAAATTGGTCGGCCAAAGGCGGGCCAGCCCACCCCTTGCCCACTGACATGTTTTGTTTTTTATTTTTTATTTTTTAAATTAAAAATTAAAAAAAAATAATTAAAAACATTAAATTTTCTATATTATAATTTTTTTTATTTTTATATTATATTATACTATTATAATTTAACTTATTAACACATACAAATTAAGTTTCAATTATTAATTATAATAAAATAATTTATTATGCAAATGTAATAATTATTTCAATTTATCCAATTAAAAATATTAATTAATCAATTAAAATTTAGAAACTATTTATATGATTAAATATATTTTAAATATTTATTTACAAGTAGTATATATACATTGACACATTGCAGTACCTTGTCACGTGATACTAACAATGCCATGTATCACACTAGAGGTTTGACACATGGCAAAAAAATAAAATAAAAAATAAAATAAAAAATTGAAAAAATTAAAAAAATTAAAAAACAAAAAACCAGAGGCTGACACGTGGCACGCTATTAATGGCGTTAATAATTTTTTTTTCTAAAAGGACCTAATGTAAACACTTGTATCACACCTAGCCGATCCCGACTAGCACAACAACACATATCATCCTTCACCGACACATCGTATCGGCAATGGCTGGAGGACTGGTGTATTGGACCTGGTCAACTTAACCATATAAATGACAACCCTTACGTATATACCGGAAACAACCCAAGTGCACGACTTGGGCCGGCATGGACTTAAACTCGTAACTGAACGAAGTCTAAACTAACAACAGAACGGCCAACCTAGGACAGTGCACGGGCAAGAACGACATCCGTCAAGTTGAGAAGTAACCAGATCAGACCGCTCCTAAAGACTTAGCAAAATGAAATCCCTTCTGCCATCCAATGAGCCCACAATAGTTGAACTAAGGGCCTGGGCCAAGGCCCAGGTCCACTTACAGCCCAAACTGAGGCCCAAACCAGGGCCCGGGCCATGCCATAACCAGACATAATTAATACTCTATAAATACACGTGGACCCCATTAATTAAAGGAAAGCGAATACAACCCCACCCCTCACACCTTCACCACCACCCAACAAACACCCATTCCCTCTACCCATCCCACTCACTTCCTATCCACTCAACCAGGGCATACTGCAGCCCCAACCCCTGCTGCTACCCTCCCCACCACCCAAATCCCCTACAACATACCCACCACCCTACACACTACACACGTACCACCCTACAACCCCCAATACCTGCCAACAACCCACATCCCCCCTCACAACCTTACCTCCACCTTCCCCG
>Ga0214544_1008823_pt1 | contig 16388 bp, 8 predicted proteins | sample CNSS3metaG_FD_160074 | JGI IMG/M metagenome (GOLD analysis project Ga0214544, IMG submission 160074) | Root nodule microbial communities from cowpea collected in UCLA plant growth center, Los Angeles, California, USA - CNSS3 | ecosystem: Host-associated > Plants > Roots > Nodule | place: USA...
ATATAATTATATGTGATATATATATATATATATATATATATATATATATATATATATATGCATGACCCAAAATTACTAACATTTATTTCTTTTATTTTTTTGATTTTTTTTAAAGCAACTGTCACTTATCAAAGTAAGGTTATGTCACTCGCACGTGTTAAATTAAGGTTTTGTCACGTGTCCACTCATAATTTTTTAAATTTTGTAAATGTTTATTTTTTTTTCAATTTAAAAAAAAAAATCTACCGCATGTCAATTTAAGATTCTGCCACATGTCATTGTTATGTGAAAAATTTTAATTTGGTCCATGTATTTGTTATTTTGTCTCAATTTAGTCTCAATTTTTGTTTAAATTGGAGCAATTTCATTCCTTCCAAATTGAGACTAAATTTAACTTTTATATAAATATTACAATAATATTTTTATGATAACAGATATTTTTAACTAAATTAAGTTCATCTAAATTTATATTGTTTATTGAACTTTATTTGAAATTTGTTTTAAATATTTATATGTCAATAATTTCTAGAAAAATATGTTAGAGGTTGTGTAAAAATAACAACTTTATAAATTTTAATGTAAAATTTTAAAACATTTTTTTAACAATTACAAAATTAAAATGTTTGTCTAGAAATTATTAAAAGATATTTTAAATAAAGTTCAATGCAAAATATAAATTTAAATAAACTTAATTTAGTTAAAAAAATTTGTTCAAAAATGTCAAGTTGGTCCTCTATTTTTTTAGTCTCAATTTGGTCTCGAGTTTTTAAAAATTGATGTAATTTGATCATTTCATTAAATTTCTTAATGTGGAGCAAGGATTTTTCATCAAAATTGACATTAGGATTATGTCAATTACACCAACAAAATAAACCATCTTTAATTTTGATGAAAAAACCTTGATCTGATTAAAAAAATTTAACAAAAGAAAAAAACAAATTGCATCATTATTTCAAAACTCGTGACCAAATTCAAATTAGAAAAAAACTAAAGGACCAACTTGATATTTGTGAACGAAAATATGAACCAAAAGAGTAATCCCAAATTTTTTATATAAATTAGTAAAAACATTGTATTTTTCGTATGATAATAAAAATAATAAATTATAATTATTGTTATTATTATAATTATAAAATTAAATACAAATATTTTTATAATTTTACTATAATTAATTTTTATTAATAATGAATAAGTTTAAAAAAAAATAGTCAAATTTAAAAAATGGTTAAATTCAACAAATGATCACTTAAAAGGTAATACTAATAAAATAATTATTTTTATTTAAAAAAGTGTTTAAAAGGTAAAATTGAAAAGTAAATATGTACAATAAAGAAAAGGAGTTTCTTTAGATATAGATATAGATGTATAACAATAATTTTAAAATATCAAATTATATAAAATATATTAAAAATATTAAAATTTTAAAAAATATATTTAAAATTACATATTAAATTATATAGATATAAAAAATTTGGAGGGGCCATGGCCCCCCTTTGTCATATAAAAGGTCCACCGATGCTTGTTTGGAAGTGGTGGTTGAAAAAAAATATTAGTCATTTATACTTTGGAACATGTTTTTTTGTTGGAAAATAATTTTACTTTAGTTTGTTATAATTTTTTATAACGAGTAGTTCCTTAGAGTCTTTTAGGACAACAATGTCGATGCTAACATTTTTGTAAACATATATAGTTTAAAGTTTTTCATATCATTGTGGTGATAAATTAGCTAATTTGACTTCTATTTACACAGAACATTATAAGTAGTTTAATATTTACCTTCATGTATTTATTTATATTTTTTTATAATAGGTACTGCCTATATTTCGTGATGTATAATTTCTATATGATGTGATTCTCATGTTTTGTAATTTTTTTAATAAAAATTTTATATTATGACAAATTATTGATAAATTTTGAAATGTCGTAACTAAGATGTCAAAACTCATAATGATGTCTAATATAAATTTATTTGAAATTTATTTTTTAAAAAATCATGTCAAATTTTGTGAGTTATGAATATATTTTAATATTTTTTTTAGCTCTACATTGTTATGACTGGTTTTTTTTCCACTTATTGAGATTTTTCTTAGTAAAAAGAACAAACTACTTTTATAATTATTTTCGAATACACGGCAATCAATTATACGTACAGGCTATATTTACAAAAACTAGTTGAAAAGCTAACTTAAAAGGTAAAAGTTAGCTAACAATTACAAAAAGCTAATTAAAGGGTAAAGTTGGTATCTGATAAAGAAATGTTAATAAACTAACTTATTATATTATAAATCTTCAATGAAGTTATTTATTAAGGTAGTTTATAGATATAAAATGAAAAGGATAGACATGTTAATGTTAATTTTTTTTAGCTTTTTCTTACGAAATCAGTGATTTTAATTACATTATTTAACTTTTAATTATATATATATATATATTAAAACATACTTTATATAAAAAAGTACAAAAATAGGATTTAATAAATAAATTTAACATAGAATATAAAAAAATTAGATAAAGTCATTTAAAAGTTATTATTATGTTAGTAGACCAAGAGGAAGACACTTCGGCCTAAATGTCCGCATAAATTAAAGTGTTAAAGACATCTAGACTAAGTAATACAGTGTTGGACGAAACGCTCAAATATTTACTGAAGTAACAGGATAGATCACAATTAAATAATAACGAATTAAAAATAAGGATAATGTTAATCAATATCCTAACGATAGTGAATAAGGTATAGTTAATGAATATTGAATTTTGTAAAAAATTCACATGTAATTGTAATATTAAATGAATAATATTAGTGCATTTTTATTTTATTTGGAGGAAAAAAATACCCTTCAGTGTTATATATTTTATAATTGATATTTTATTTGATATAAAAAAATTATAAAATAATAAAATAATTATATTTTAATTTGTTAAAAATTAAAATATAATTAAACACAAAAAAAATAAATTAATAGAAAATAAAATATTGTTTTGTTTTTTTCAAACATACAATATTATGTTAATTATTTATTTATTAAAAAAACAAATGATATTTTATTTTTATTTTTATTTAATTTTTCTGGGCTTAATTATATTGTAATTTTCAACAACATTAAAATATAGTTATTTATTATTTAATTAATTTGTATCAAATAAATTATCAATTACAAAATAAATAATACTTGTGGTTATTTTTGTCTTTTAAATAAAGTAAAAATACACTAATAATTACTAAAGTTATTGTTCATTTAGGGTATTGGTTAGCATGACTCTAAAAATAATTAAGTAAGTTAGGAAAACCTTAAATAAGGTAAACCATTAGATCCTAAGTCCAAAAAATAAGGTCATGCATGTATTATATATAGTCACTGTTCACCAGGTATGCCACTTAATTTATTTATTATGATAAGTTATTGATTTGGATGTCAAAGTGTTTTTTTGCAGATTTCATACCAAGAATATCTAAATCGTATCAGAAGAGAACATATCAAATAACTAGTAGAGAATATATAAATTTGAAAAATGAAAAAAATAATGTAATACACATGAGTTTGGATAGATCTCGACCCAAAAAAAAAACAATTACAAAATAATGAAAATAATATTGTTAAATTAACAAAAGAATTGTTATCAAACATTGTCAATAAAGACGTTTAACTAGAAAATTAATTATAAGAACGGCAACAAATTTTGAAAATCAGCATGACAGTACAAATTGATTAAAATTAAAAAACTTAAAACTAGAAAACTTACATAATTTTTTCCCCACATAAATTTTACACGTTTATTAATACATTTTTTTCTTTTCTTTTGTTCTTTTAAGAGGCATTTATTTCAAATTTTGTTTCTGCCGCTGGTTCATATCGGTTAAATGATAAATTGTTTAATAAATAGCATATCGATTACCGACTAAAATCAATACGTATATTTCTTTTTTTTCTCTCATACTAAATTTTATTTTAGTTTTATTTTTCTCCAATTGAATCCGTAAATTTTAGCTCTTCCAATTGATTTTTTATGTTGGGAAGTTTGTTTTTCTTTTTAACTTTCTACTATCGATTTTTATATGGGTGGAGGATTTCGTGTGAAAAATATTTAGGATTTCGGATTGAAAAAATACTTAAAGTTGGCATCTTTCTTTTAGGACTTTTTAGTTATACATGGAGAACTACCATTCTATTTTGTAAGTGAGAATAAAAGTAGATATGATAAAAATATTTGTGTTTGAAATTATTTATGGATAAGATTTGTTATGGATAATAAATTTAGGTATCCACATTAACGGATAACATACAGTTTAATACTTATTTATAAACGAGTCGGGTTTGGTAAGTAGGAGTAAAAATAGATATGACAAAAATATTCGTGTTTGGGAATATTTATGGATAAAATTCGTTATAGATAATAAATGAATACTTTAAATAGGTACTCGCGATAACAAATAACATATAATTTAATACTTGTTTATAAGTGGATCGGATGTGGATATCATACAATTCATACCCATGAGTATCCATTATATGTGAAAGATTACAACTAAAATTTAATTTATATTTAATTTAATTTACATTATATTTTGTAATTTTATTTTAGATTTTGTTTTAAAAATCTATAATTTTTAAAAAAATATTGGCATGTATCAATGAATACCCACAAATATTTTTTAAATGTATATTCGATGGATAATGGAATGAGTAACAAGTTAAATATTCTGTTGTGAATCAAGAAATAGGTAGGCACTATTTGTGTCTGACCCATTGTCATCCTTAAATAAGAATTGATTAGAGGAAGAAGGAAGGAAAATACGGTAAAAGAGAAAAGAAAAAAAAAAGGTGATGAGAAGTAGAAGGAAAGAGAAGAAAGTAGAGATAAAAAAGAAAAATAATAAAACAAAACACCTGTCCAAATTAAAAAATGAATAATATATTGAACATGACATTTTTTAAATGATTTTAAGGTAATTTAACATAAACTGTCACAATAATAATTATTTTTTAAAATAAAAATTTAATTAAGTCAAAAAATACATGAACCGAACTGAATTAAAAACTTATATATCACTAAATTATTATTTAAACTAATAACATCAGAATCTCTTTTCCATTCCTTATATTCATTCACTCACTTTTTCTTACGTTCTCTCGCCAATTCAAATACAGCTTTGGTAAAAAGTTATAAGAAATATATATAAAAAAAGACAAAGGTAGAAAGAGAACAAAAAAACATACGACTTTAAAATAAAAAAATGAGTAAAATATTAATATTTATAATCTTTTAAATAATTTTAAGTTAATTTAACGGAAACAGTTGTATTAATTATTATTATTTTTTTAAATAAAGATTGAATTAAGTTAAAAATACAGGAATCAAATCAACTTAAAAATTCTAATATATGACCAAATTATTATTTAAATCAAATTGTTAAAAAAAACTTATCAATCTTATTCAAATTCAAAGTTAATAATTATATTGAGTTCATGCTTCCATTCTCTATTACCATACTCTCAGTCACTCATACATCCACCATGGAAGTAAATTTTCCCTCACAAATCTTTCCACCAACATAATTCCGATTAAATCCATCAATTTTAGGATTTAAGATTTAACCCTAAATGCCAAACACCAACACCCAACCAATTCAATTGAGCTCGACCTTCACATCACAATCTTCACCATCATATCCATCTAATAAACTCTTACTTAAATTTTATATATATATATATATATATATATATATATATATATATATATATATATATATATATATATATATATAAATAAGGAAAAAATATTTAAATTAAAATATACTTTAAATATTTGTTTACTTCAACTTTTTAAATTCTAATTAATTTCTTTTTTAGACATAAATAAAAATTATAATACATCACTTGATCAAAATCACGCAAAGAACAAACATTAAACTAATAATAATAAAATTTTAACATAGACATTGTATATTTGGAATTTCAATATAGGTTGGATGGTGATAAAAAAAATTCATAGCAATTACGTTAAATTTTTATATTATAGTAAATAAAATTTATTTATACAATTATAGTGACAAAATTACAGTATGATTGATAATGAGTTAGAAAATAAAAAATAATTATATACAATATATCAAAGTGGTATTCTACATTATAAAAATAAACAACAAATAAAAATATTAAAAAATTATCAAATGTGTGTCTTAGAAACAATATGAGAGACTATTAAATGAAATCGAACAAAAAAAAACAAATGTATAATTTAAAGGTATGATAAGAGAAAAAATGCCAAAAAGATTTAAGAAAACTTTTCAAATATCAACATAGTTAATGGTTGAGAAATAACGAAAATTGTTTTAGCAAAACGAAAGAGTTCTTCAAATGAAAGAAAAAATAATAATAATAGAGGAAAAAATACATTTTTTATATTACCTGATAAATGAAAAGTTTATGCTATTAAACAATTAAATTGACAATGTTAAATATTTTCATGTGAAAGAAAAATATACAATAAATACAATTATTAAAAAAGAATAGAAATATTCAAATATGATACATAAAAGATATTTAATTAACAAATATCAACATAAATGTATAAAGGTTATAACAAGATAAAAAATATATTGGAGATGCAAATAAATTTCTTAACAAACCAAACAATTAGAAGAAATAAAAAATAGAAAGTTATGTGGTAATTAGAAATGACAAATAAACTCACTCTGTTAGTATTGTCCTGAACTCGTCCTCGTTTTAACAAGGAATCCCCGCATTGATTATGTCTGGGTATAGGTATGGAAAATACCAAACTTTTTCAATTGGGTATGGGAATGAGAATGTACATATCTCCCCCGTCCCTGTCTCCATACATGCCATAATAGTCGTCCCAGTTTAAATTATTAAAATACTCATTGTTTATTAAGTAACCTTAATTATATCCATATATATATATATATATATATATATATATATATATATATATATATATATATATATATATGTATGTATATGTATACACACACTTTATATTTTTTATTTTTTTTATTGTATGGTTTGTCATGAAATTCATTGGCATCTTCAATGTATTTCTCGTCTTATCCCAACTTGTATGTAATAATGTTCAAATGATATCAATTGAATATTTTTTGTCTCATATTTAAATATTTTTACTCTTTTTTAATATTTTTATTTATTTTACGTTTTCTTTTCACATTAATTAGAATGTTTAACATTATCAATTTAAGTGTTCAATAACATAAACATTTCATTTATTAGATAATATAAAAATATTATTTTATTATTCTATTATTATTATTATTATTATTATTATGTTTCATTTGAAAAATTCTTTTATTTCGCTAAAAAAAATTTCATTATCTATCAATCATCAATTAAGTTGATATTTGAAAATTTTTCTTATATCTCTAACGTATTTTTTATCTTATCAAACCCATACTTATATAATTGTTTTCTTTTTTTTTTTGCGATTTCATTCAATGGTCTCTCAAATTATTTCAAAGACACACATTTGATAAATTTTTTAATATTTTTATTTGTTGTTTATTTTTATAATATAGAATAATATTTTGATATTTTTTATATAATTATTTATATTTTCTAACTCATTATCATATATGTAATTTTATCACTATAATTGTATAAATAAATTTTATTTACTATAATATAATCATTTAATGTAATAGACATGAATCTTTTTTATCACCATCCAACATATTTTGAAGTTCAAAAGATGAAAGATCTATGTTTAAATAATTCATTATCATACGTGTAATTTTATCATTATAGTTGTATAAATAAATTTTATTTACTATAATATAATAATTTAATGTAATCGCGATGAATCTTTTTTATCACCATCCAACATATATTGAAGTTCAATAGATGAAAGTTATGTGTTAAAATTTTATTATTATTAGTTTAATGTTTGTTCTTTGTGTGATTCTAATCAAGTGATGTAATATAACTTTTATTAATATATACTAGCGTAAACATAGACATTATTGCGCCTGTGTGTATGCATTTCATAATTGATGATATTGTAATGTTATTAAGTTAATAAACAAAATAAAAGTATAAAGTGAAATGTATGGAGAAAATATGAAAAAATAACTGTTGATGAATAGTAGAAGAAAAAAGAAGAAAGAGATAAGTAAATAGTTTTATAAAAACTCGTAAAGGTAACTGTTAATTTTTAAAAATTTAATAAATAATTAAATTGTAAAGGATAAAGTTGAAATTATGAAATGTGGACACAAAAGAGGGAATCCCCTTTATATATAGTTATAGATAAAAAAAGAGATTTTATTACAATTTTAAAATTGAAGTAAATAGATATTTAAAATAATTTCTAATTTTAATATTTATTTTCCTTCTATATTTTTTTAAAAATATTTTTAAATTTTATTAACTAGGTTTAATTAATGTTTGCAGATTTAATAAATATTTTAGTTCTCATGAAGTTTTATTTGATATTCTAATTTGAAATGTATATAACTATAATATAATTTATTTCTAAATATTTGATATTGGAGAAATAACACCCCTTTTAATATTAAATATTTAATAATATTATGCTTCCTCTACCATAATTTTTTATTATTTGATCAAAATTAATTAATTGATAATAAAAAAAATAAGAGAACGAGTATAGGCATGGGTACAAGTATATCAATCCAACTAAATATTCCAATTAATTTTTTTTTTTACATTTTTTATGATAAAAAAACCTATTTAATTTAAACTTATATTTTCTTATAAATATTAAAAAATGTCACTTTTAAAATTTACATATAATGTGACAAATATTTTTAATATGACAAGTGTCACTTTATTTTTATAATTTTATTATTTTTAAGAAATTATAAGTTTAAATAGAGATTTTTTTTAATCAAAATGTAAAAAAATTATTTTGAATATTTAGGTGAAGTGATTTTATGTATAAGTTATTAAAAAAAATATTTGAAAGTGTATATATAAGTTGTAATTAAGTTTAATTATTAATTTGGTCTCAAATTGACGATGAACCAAATTCCTCCAATTTAAAATTAAATGAACACTAAATTGAATCAAAATTATAAATATGTGACTAAATTAAAAATAAGTACGGGCACGTGGGAATAATGTAACATGTGGTTTTGCCACTGCCACGACCTTGATCTAACACATGACTGCTTATATTTTTGAAAAATAAAATTAAAAAATAAAATAAAATTGAAAATCCCACCAATTGGCATGTAACATGGATATGACATTAACGTTAACTTAATAAAATGACCAAATTGAACATTTTTAAAAAAATAGAGGACTAAATGGAATATAAAAATAATAAATGAATCAAAATGAATCAAACTAATAAATTAGAGGACTATAACTAATTATGTCTTATATTTACAAAGAATCTTTGTTGAGTTAATTTGGTTCAAAAAAACATATTCAACACGTATTGAACCAAAATTTTTGAGAAACAATGTTGTGATTAAAAATACATATTTATGATTGTGATCTTTAATGTAGAATTTGTACAAATGGGCAAAAACATTGTTCCACGATGGTTGCCACTCAGACTTAGTAGAAAGGAACATGATGGATTTATAATTAAATACAATTACTATAAGAAACAAACTAGGAGCTTTGAGTGTGGTTATTATGTGATGCAATGGATGTCAGCCATTATTCAAGGCAATTATGAAAGTGGTTGGGCTGAGGTAATATACTAACCTATTTCATGTACCAAATTTAACTTGAATTAATTTATATATGTATTGCTAATAATTTTTCTACCCTTTTGCAGAAATTCAATGACCCAAGTCCGATGGATTCAAGAGTAATAACTTATGTTCAACAAACTTAGGCGAAATACTTTCTATCTAGAGTTAGTGAAAGTTAGGTTTAGTGAAACTTAGAAGTTTAGACTTATTTTGTTATATGATAAGTTATTTGTAACTTTGTTAAAACTATCTAGATTGGAACTATGTTGGCATTGTTTGTTTGTATTGCAATTGTGTTGAATTTTTTTTGACTTCCAGGTTGGTGTTAAGAAATAAAACAATCCTGCCTTTTTAAAAAAAACAAAATTAACGATGGTTCTTATCAAGACTATCGTTAATTTTGAAACTTTCACGACAGTTAATACTAAGACCATTGTCGTTATTGAAGGGAGATCTCATCATGCTTCGAAGAAAAAGTCATTTCCACGACAGTTTTTGAAGCACCGTGGAATAATGTCACAATGACGATGATGTTTTTAGACCGTCGTTATTACGAGCTAATTTTAATAACGGTGTTAGCAACTACGATTTTTGAGTAATCTTCATAAACTTCCAATAATCGTCGTTAATAGGAGTTGTTACAGTAGTGTGTGGATTAAACACAAGTTATTTCTTAATTTTAATCAAAAACTAATTTTTAAGCATGAATTCAAGTATATAAAAGATTTATTAATTACACACCGAATATGTGAATAAAATGAAAAAAAATATATCGTGTTATACTATAGGAAAAATAAAATCATAAACCATGATTTTTTTTTTTCTCTCGTATTGTCTTCACCATCACATGCACCAAAAACACATAAAACATTGAGGACATAAAGCATTTTGTCCTCCAATTATCTTCCAGGTATTTGACGTTGAAATGACTTACACCACATGCACCAAACCACATGTTATTAATATATAAATACAATAGAAACCATATGTTTGCCAAAGTAAGAAATATAGAAACTATATAATATAGTCTTGTTAAATGTTTCCATCATAGGTCAGGCGTTGAATTAAAGTTATAAAAGACGAGTTTAGGTATCTAAATACACCTACTTGGAACTTCGTTACCAAGATATCATAGAAAGATTATACCAATTCGTAATCTTAACTTTCGTGTTTTTGATTTTTATTAAATGTAAGACTTTTCTCATATTTTATCATTTAATATTATGTTTTTCTCCATGTTCGAGTCTCAGTCATGTTAGAGTAGCAGAAAAAAAAAGAAAATAAAAACAATAAAGGCGTTCTCCTAATATAAAGAACAATAAATGTAACTACTCACAGAAAAGAAATGAAAAAATATAGGCTTCTGTCCCCATGAATAGTTCACTCAGAATTTATTAATATTATGAAGTTCCTTTTTTAAGATGTTGCTGAACTTATTCATCTGAGTTCTTTCAAGAGCTAATCCAACCTCAATTCCTTCTTTTTCGTCTCTACAGTCAGAAAGAGACATAAATTTTGAAGATTCAACATGCGCCGCTTCACATTTCTTAGGCTTTCCCCAACCAAAATCAGTTTGGTACACACCCAATTTTGGCGAACTTGTAATAACCAACACAGATTTACCTAGTTTCTCCAACTCTTTAAAGTCTGACATCAAATTTTCAGCCTTTCTCAATGCACTCTTGAAATCTCTAATTTCCCTTTCAATAGTCTTTGCTGCAGTAACGATCCCATTTTCTCCCACTATCTCACTTCTCTTCATCGCCACCATGCAAGAAGTCAGACAATTCCCAAAGTACGTTGAAGTTAACGAAAATTCAGGACTATCACGTGAATCAACCAGAATCATCAAGTAGCACAGTTTATCAGAGTCTTGTTTGTTCTCCTCTGATCCAACTAAGCAAACCCAAATCAAGGAGCATGTTACAACAAAGGTTGATACGTGTAATGAGATGTGAGGAGAGTGAAGTCTGCGGTGGACTCTGCAACGATGAAGGGGAGAGAGTCGCCACGAAGGTAACGAATGTGAGAAAGATGAGGTTGTGTTGGAACGATGAGATTGGAGACAAAGGGGAAGAAGTGTTGGAGGGAGAGTGAAAGAGAGTGTTTGAGAATGGGAAGTGTTGTTTGGAGGAAGTGGTGTGTGGGGTGTGGGAACTCATAGAAGAAGATGCGTTGAACAGGGTTCTTACAACACAACCATGGAAGGTCGAAGAAAGTGAGGGGAAGGGTGGTTGAGGGAAGGGAGGGTGGTGGAGCAACTTGGCATTCTTCTAACACCTTCAATGCCTCATGATGGTTAATAAGGTTATCCATATATAACATGTAGATGGATAGAGAAACAAAGTAATAGCTGTTGGGTGTTGATGGGAAACAATGAACCTATCATTCATGGTTTTTATAGTTGAAACTCGAATGATAATTATAAATTTATGAACATGTCATGTGATTATAGAATAAAAAGAAAAATATACGGGAGATTGATATTTTACTTTTCTTACTTAATTAGAAATTTACACTTTATTACATTTTTTAGAAAACAATTACACCAAAACTTGTAGACAACTTTGAGATTATACAGCATGAAAAAAAATTCACGTTGAAAACCCCAAAAATTGTTTACAATTGGTTAAAAAATAAAATAAAATAAAGAATAAACGTGTAATTGAATAATGTAAAAATATTCAAACAATATTATTAAGATTGTTAAAAGATATGTGAAAGAAGACTAGGATGTTACATCCCTAATGGATATATCTATATCACTATTACGTGGAGTTGTATTATTTTCAGAACCAACAATTTATTATTTTACTCTTCGATCTCTCCTTCCACAAATATAAAAAATTAATCTTTTTAATTACTAAATTATTTTTAAAAATAATTGTGAAATGGTGTATCCAGTGTAAGAAAATAGTTTCCTATCCGAATGACATTGAATTGATATTCCCAAAAATGCTCAATCTTGCCATCCCCATTTCATGTAGTACTATTGTTAAAAACGATTGTGCACCATTTTGACTCACAACGCAAGCCCGGTCCAATCAAACGTATATCAGAAACAATGATTCTCTTCCCACTTCATGCCAGAGAATCTACAACGAGCTCAAGTGTCTTGAAGAGAGCTCCGAATGCTGGGTGTTGATAATAGACTTTACGGTTGTGGTTGATGATGACAAACCAAGATGAACCGTTACAAAATTTAATTTCGAAATAAATATTGACACGACCCTTAGTATGTACGAGGAGAAGGGAAGTGATTAGTGACAGAATGATAATCACAAATTATTTGATAAGATTAAAATTGAGATTCGGTAAAACACAAAAAGAACAAAAAATAAATACCGTTCATTTTTTCCGATAAATTCATATATATCAATTGTATTATCAAATGTAATAGGATGAATTAGACACAAACTCATACATTTTAAATTAATTTTTAATAATTAATATTTAATATCTACTAATGCAAAATATTTATTTTTTATTATATGAATCTTTATTTTTTATATCCAATTAAAAAGTAAAAATAAGAAAGAAAATCGAAAAACTCTTAAGATCATAACATTTTTCAGTTGGTATTTATGGTTGGGCAGTGATGGTCAAGAATCTGCCACCGGCGATGGAGGAGAATGGCAGAATGGATGAAAGTGTTGTCCGGAGGGAGGGTCATAGCCCCCAATATTTTTGAATTTTTTTTAAAATTATATGTATATTTTTGATTTTTTTTTAAATTATATTTATATTTTTGAAATTATTTTAAATTATATATATCTTTTAAATTTTTATTTTTTAAAAATTATATGTAGTATATTTTAGAAATTAATGAAAATTAAATTGTGTGAATTTTTATTTTTATTTTTTATAAAACACAACCTTTAATCTTAACAAAGTTGGTCATTTTAAGCGAATCAAAAGATTTTTCATCAAAATTAACATTTTGATTATATTAATTGCACAAACAAAACAAAACAAAACATCCTTATTAAGCGTTTCAATTCTCAAATTGAGACTAAAAAAAATTAGACAACCAACATGACATTTCTGGACAAATAAAGAAATAAAAAAAATAATTATACCAAATATTTATTAATATATTTTTTATTTCTTCCTTTTTGTCTTTCTAATTTTTCATAAATTGTATTCATCTCTCATTCTCATATGTTTTTTTTTTTTTTTTTTGAAGAAAAATAAATTAAACACAAACTCATTTCTTTTTTCTGATTTCTTATTTATTTTCTTTCTTTCTTTAAAAATAAGTATAATTTTCTATCGTCTTACCTAATAATAAAACATTAGTTTAAGAGTTATTAACATGATTTTTTTTATCTTACAAGTCTTTTGCAAATTCATTTTTTATGAATATATAAGAAAAAATTATATTCTAATATTATTTTGAAAAAAAAAATTTATATAGATGGAAAATAAAAAAAATAGATTTATTTATTTTTAAATGATTAAAGGGAAGCTATTTGTGAAGATGAAAACAGATACATTCCACTTTTTCATATATTTTGAAACACTATACTAATAATCTAATCTAATGATTCAATTGTTTAGTTTAAAGAATTATTTTTTGAAACATTATACTAATAATCTAATTTATTGATAAAAAAATTATATTATTTTGGCCTTCTAAAATTTTTGGTCAAGATTCGCCACTTCGAAATGTTTCGGAGTTGGAACAATAACGGTGATGAGATAGAGACGGTGGTTAGTGTACGTGTGTGATGTTGGTGGTTTGTCCTACTTTATTTTTGTAATTTGATTTAGAAGTATCATTGTCCTTTCATAATACCATTGTGCTTTCGGTTATTTATGTGCACCTAATTTTACTCGCTTTCCGTCATGTATTATTGGTTTAAATAATATTGAACTCTATTATTTAGGAGAGAATGTAATTATCAAAAAGCTAAAGTTAATGATACATTTATTTTTTTGAAAAAAATAAAGACTTTTTCCTTGTAAAGACTACTTTTAAATTTTATTGATATAAGCATACCATTAAGAAAATTATTTTCCAAACCAATTATTGTTTACCATTCAAGTACAATATCTTTTTACGAAAGACTAAATTTTCATCATATTTTTTCTTTAATTTGTATAAGTTATTTGCGGTTAAAATTCTATTTTTTTCATAAATAAATTCTTAGCGACATTTTTTTTATAGATTTGTATATTTATTTATAATAAATTATTTTATTAAAAAAATATAATTTTTTATAAATTTATGTCAATATTAATTTAAAACATATGTTTAATTTAATATATATAAATTCATTGAGAGTGAAAATTTTAAAAATTAATTATAATAAATAAGATAATTTAAATATATTGTAATTATAGTAATAAAAAAATTATCATAATAAAATATTATAATTATGATTTCTTTTTTGTAAAATTAATTTTGATAAATATATATTTTTATGGTTAAAATAATTTATATAATATTTTTTTATGTCTAATAAGTTAGGAAAATAAAATAAAATAAAATAAAAATTAATTTTTAAATATTAAATTAAATATATTTTGTAAATTTATATTCACAGAAATGTATAAAGAATTAGAAATTTTTAATGAAATAATTTATTATAAATATTATAAATAAATATAAAAATAGAAATAAAAATAGAAATAAAAATATTACTAAGAATTAAAAAATAGAATTCCAGCAACAAATGACATGCAAAAATAGAAAAAAAAACATGACAATAATTTAGTTTTCGCTAAAAGTAGTAATAGAGTCTAGGAAAAAAAATCTAATGATTTTCTCATCCCAATAAAGTTAAAAAGTAGTTAGGAAAAAATAAAAAGTAAATGGCTTAAATACCTTTTTGGTCCTCATTTTCGTAGTGTTTAGTGCGGATGGTCCTCATTTTGACATAATGTTTAAAATGGTCATCATTTTCACAGAATGTTTAAAATGATCCTCATTCTCGCAATTCGTGTTTTATTTGGCCCTTTTCTGTAACGTCGTTTAAATCATTAACGGAACATTGTACAGGTGGCATGATTTGTATTAGGGTGTGTTACGTGTACTGTACATATGGCTAATTAACGTTAATTTTTTCAATTTAGGGGAAATTTTGCAATTAGGGAAATTTCTTCATCTTCGTCTTTCTTGAGCTCGAATTTGCAGAGGAAACAGCTAATACTTGTTATTTCATCATTGGATTGCAGTTGCGCTCTTCATTTCAATTTTCCAGTTAATCATCATCAACGAGGTAAGTGGGTTTAAGGTGTTCTGGGTTGTATTTGTTCGTGGGTTAGGGTTTTCGTAATTCTATTTTGGGGTTTGTTTGTCTTTCGATTGTTGTAATGTTTTGCTGCATGGTTTCTAAATTACTTTCATGATGTTGTGTAGTTTGTGTCTGTAGGTGGGGTTCAGTGGGTTATCATTTTAGTTGGTTTGTTTGTCGGTTGTCGGTGTTGGTGTAATGGTCCCCATTATTTTATTTGTAATTGATTGTTTTTTAAAAGGAAAATATGGAGGTGAGTTGTTGAGTGCTGTGGGTAGAGATGCTAATGATTAGTTACTACCCTTAGTGTATGCTGTTGTGGATAGAGATGGCAAATAAACCCGTCCCCGTGGGTATTGCCCGAACCCGTCCCCGTTTTGACGGGGAATCCCCGCATTGACTGGGTATGGGTATGGGTATGGGGAATCCCCGACTTTTTCAGTTGGGTA
>Ga0214544_1008830_pt1 | contig 16376 bp, 15 predicted proteins | sample CNSS3metaG_FD_160074 | JGI IMG/M metagenome (GOLD analysis project Ga0214544, IMG submission 160074) | Root nodule microbial communities from cowpea collected in UCLA plant growth center, Los Angeles, California, USA - CNSS3 | ecosystem: Host-associated > Plants > Roots > Nodule | place: USA...
ACCATAAAGGAGTAATGAATGATAATAAACATTACCATTAAAACTTAAATTCGTTTTTGGTAATTACCTAGTCCTAAGGCACCTTTAAAAGGCAAAAATTAGGTTAGGAGAAGGGTTTTGCAAGGCTAAAATTGCACTCAGAAAATAGGGCACGAATTTTGTTAGAGTAGTGAGGTTTGAATGAGGTTTTTGGAGCCGGATTGAGAAGAACCAAGGGGAGTCCTTAGTGATCAAGGGAGAATTCTTCCGGTGTCAAAGCTTAAGCTGAGGAAACAAGGTTAGGGGAGCTTTTGCGCGTTAACTTTATTTTTAATTTGAATGGCATGCTAAATAGAGTAATTCATGCGTTGATTAATTTAATTCTGATTAGTATGCTGAATTTAGTATGATTATGTATGATTTGTATATTCCATTTTTAAAGTTTGTGATTCTGGGAAATTTTCAGAATTAGTCTGGTTGGTGGTGAACTGCCGCCCGACTATCTTTTCCTTGCTAGGCCAATTAGGGTTCCTACATAGGAACCACCTGCCAAAAATAGTGACACATAGTCTGTTTGACCAACTGTGACCAAGCCTTGCCCAGAGTTGACTGGTTGACCAGTCTTGACTTTTTAACAGCCCATTGAGAGACTGCCACGTGTCAGGGAAGTCTCTTTCCCTGGCTGTCTTGAGTGGTTCAGGCGAGATTATGGTGGAGGAAGCAGGAGGCGCAAGTGCAATGTGGTGGCTGCCATGGAAGCGATGTCGTCCACGACGGCGCGAGAGTGAACGGGGTCGACGCAGTTCTGACGTGAGCGCGACGAGGGCGCAGGTGCAGGCGCGAACTCGTGGTGGCTTCCATGGAGAACCCGTGGTGGTTTCCATGGCTTTGATGGAGGCGCGAGAACAACGCAACGGAGCTCGCGTTGGCTACTGCAAGACTCGCTAGTGCCGCAACAATGGTGGTTGTCGGCGACGTGAATGAAAGAGCACGCTGTTCTGACGCGAGGAAGCATGGAGGAGCTCGAGTAGGTGCGATGGTGGCGCGATGTAGGCCCGAGAGTTGCAGAAGATGGAGGTGTGATGGAGACACGAGGAAGAAGACGCAGCGGCTGGAGTCACGACGGCGCGGGAGTGGCAGGTTTGAGATGTTGGAGCGCGATGGTGGCGGCGTTCCGGCGCGAGCGCGACGTGGTGGCTGCAGTCTGGCAGTAGCGCAACGGGTGGCTGCATTCTGGCGTGAGCTACAGTGGTCGGACGAGGTCGTGGCGGCAACGGAGGTGGCGGCTGCGGAATGGATTGGTGCGTAAGAGAGAGAAGAAGAAGATTAGGGTTAGGGTTTTGATTGTGTGAAAGAGAGAGAAAGAGAGAGAGTGATGAGGTGGCATGTTTTGATTGGTAATATGAGTTAGTGGAGGATTGATGATGTGGCAAACTGCGAGTGACTATTTTATTAAGTGAAGGATTGCCACGTGGCGAAATCTGATGGATTAGATCTTAAGTGACATTATGGATGCAGTTTAGTGAAAAGGAGGGGTGCAGAGCAGAAATTTAAAGTTAAATTACAAAAGGGGGTGTAAACCTGAAAACAGGGGGTGCAGCTAGCTCCAAAAATGTTTTATTTTAGAAATAGATATTCCAATTGGAAAAAGGGGTGTAAACATGAGAATTAGGGGTGCATTTAGTACCTGAACTATTTCTCTCTAAAATTCCTATTTTGGGACTTAATTTATGAATTAAAATATTCATTATTTGCACTCTTAAGGACCTAAATTAAATTATTGTTGCATTATTAAACTCAAGAATATCTAATAATATAATATGCAACAAAATAGAATTTTAAGCGCAAAAATAATATTAAATTCCCAAAATTTAATTATTGAATGTGAACCAAGGTTCGACTCATCATACCTTCCATGCGGTTTGGAAGCGGGCAACGCTTGGCAGTACGTGTCCCCCGCAAGGCGATTTTACTGCAACAGTATTGGTGTTGTTGATTCTGTAGGTGTGATCTACGAGGCTTTTGGTGATGCTTCAAAGGTGGGATTGCTGGTGTTCCTTGAATTGTGGCTCGGAATGTATCCTTTGAGTTGTGGCTTAGGATAGGGGTTAAAGCACGTGGTATTCCTTGAGTTCTAGCTCGAAATAGCATTTGTTGAGTTGTGGCTCGAAATGGCGGATGAACACGAGGAACCCTTGAGTTGTGGCTCGGGTTGGCGAGTGTTGTCGGTGTGAGTGTGCTGGTTGTGGCCAGTACGGATGGGTCCAGATAGATTGCCCTCCTCAGTAGTTGACTGACGAGTTTGGTAGTCTTGGGACGTTGTGAACTATGTTCGCATTTGGGAACTCCACCTGGCGTTACGGTGTATGATCCGTAGCAATGGTTCTCGCACGTGCTTTATCGGTTGTGGCCAATAGGTGTGACAGCAAGTCATCTTGAAGTATTCGCTAGAAGATGTAGAACACGAATAGCCTGGTTGTGGCCAGGTAGTATGAATTTAAAAGATGGAATTCATTGTGATGAATGTGTTGTCGATATATATATGTGATATATATATGTGTATGCCATTTTATATGCTTTATCCGTTAAGCTCACCCTATCTGCTTGTGATTGGCGATGATCGTGTATGCGGTACACGTGAGCAGATGATGTTGATGCAGGTGGTTCTGGTGAAGCTTAGCTGCGGAGAGAGGATAGCTTGGGAGTTTTATCTTTATTTATATTTTCTGTTATTGGAAATAAGTTGTAAACTCTTTTGAGACATTTTTTAGATTATTCCACTTTTGTAATTATGGATTTTGGTTTTATCGTTTGCATTTATAAAAGTATAAATTTTCCCGCATTTCTGGAAAATGAATTATCATAAATGCGATTTTATACTTCTATCCCTATTTTAATTATTTAAATTAGTAATATCTGATCGGGATGTTACATACAACTCTCCTCTACCCACAACACGTCCAAGGTTTACTTCTTAATAAATATGAGCATATAAGAACAATAAAACGCTCCATGAATTTTAATTAAACTCAACAATGAACAAATAATTACCATCTCGTGTTGTTTTGTAGACAAAAGCTTTGCACCACCAGTATGAGGAATTTTTTGCACTTTTCTAACTTCAATATTTCTCTTGCTTAATTTTTGAGACAAGAAAGTTATTAATTAAAATAAAAGACAAAAAAATAGTTATTCATAACAATCATTTGTGAAAACTACCTTATACTCTTCACTCAGATGATAATCAACAAATGAAGACCACTGATCTTTTTGAATACCATCAGGGACATTAGCAATTAATTGTTCTCTTGATAATGAACTATTATAAACACGGTTCCACAAATTCATCTTTTCATTTCTATACTTATTTGACATGCAAAGGAAACAATAACGTTCAACAGACCTTTCTGATGCCTGGAAATGAAATAAATTCTAAAAAAGAAAAAAGAAGTTAGTATATAAAATTGTAGAAAAAAAGAAGAAATGATGAATCTACAGACATGATAAGCAATAACAATCGAAATGAAAAAAGAACAAATGTCAATCTACATTCTAATTCGTGCAAATTGTTTCAAGGAAAGTTGTAATGGGTAAAAAGCATAAAAGAACTAAAATCAATCATAGAAATGCATTAGAGCTAAAAACAAATTCAAGAATAGCAAAGTTAACCACATATACTCAACATGTACCTTTCAAATGTTAAAACAATCATCCTTGTATGACTTTGGAACCTTTGGCCAACTATCAAAGTTAATGGGAACATTGATTGAATCTGTAGCAATACGACCACATGCTGAAGAAAGAAGTGAAGCTGCTTCTCCATAGGCTCGTAACTGTCTATCAAATGGCACAATTATATGTTCACCACGAGGCATCTCAAATACACCTAGCTTCATCAACTGATTTTTTTTTCTATATTTCCTTGTTCATCTATCAAATGGTGACATAATTAGTAAGAAATTTTAAAAAAAATATAAATTCTTATTTATAAGTAGAATAAAACTTAAAATTACCTATAAGATGTATAGTTCATACTCTACTCGACTCACGTCCTGCATATGGTTGTTGAGTAGTATCCACTAGAGGTGGAACATGTGGATGTGAGGTAGGAGCCATAGGAGGAGGAATATGTGGATGTGGAGTAGGAGCCATAAGAGGAGGAACATGTGGATGGGTCGACATAGAAGGAATATGTGGTTGTTGAGTAGGAGGTATAGGTGGAGGAATATATGGTTGTGGAGGTATAAGACACACAAGAGGAGGAACAGGTGGTTCTTGAGTAGATGCAGTTTTTTTAAGACGTTTGGTTTTAGGAGCCATGATTATTTAAACTAGAGTACAATTCTAAAGTATTGCAAATGAAGATGAACAAGAGAAATTATAATAAAGTAGCAAAGGATTTCTGTCATTTTGTTCAAACAGAGTCAATCAATATAGCTTGTTTGCAGTCTGGTTAATTTAACATGATAAAATTAAGCAACAATACACGATTCTATGAAAGAAAAATCTATTTTTCAACATATGCCATGTCATAATATTCAATCACAACCACTAATAAAAGAAAAAAGTCTCTCCATAAAGTGCCCAACCAACTTAGAAATTCATCAAATATTCATGACAAGTTAAATAAATCACCTTTCAAATTTCAATAGCATCAATTTCTACTTTTACCTTGTTCTTTCGGTAAATAAAACATCGTTTCCTATAAATTAACGAAGGTTATCTAAAACATCTTTAAAAAATGAAATTAACCAAAAACGCACACCCCAATTATCAACACGATAGCAGCACTTCCACAATAGGTGAATGAATAAAAAACAAAAGTAATCTATTTCATAGTCACTACTGTATAACGAATAGCCTAGACCCTTTCAAATTCCCAGAATTATAGTTGATTAAAATATATAATCAAAAGAAAAAAGAAAGAAAGAAAAGGTACCAATCTAAGAACCTAAACAACAAAAGAAGAGAAATATCTTACCATGATACTTTTACTAATTATTCAAACATACTTGTATCTCTTTGAAGGAAGGTTTCAACATGATTTGTAATAACAAATTCATTATCTATATCATCCCTTGCCAGTGTTATTGCCTCAGTTTCACTTGTAAATAAATTGTTCAAATCTTGCTTATGGTATGACTCACTTTCAAATATAATATCTTCACCAACTTCTCCCATATCATACAAATCCCTTGGCATCATGTGGACTACAACACTCCATCCCTTATTTACCTCATCATCAACATAATACACCATTTGTGCTTGTGAAGCTTCAATATATGGGTCATGCTCTTCAACTTCACCCGTATGAATAGATTGAGAAAATTTTACCAAAGTGAATTTCCAAGCATCCTTTCTAAATCCTCTAGAACGTGTAGTATCGGCCCACTTGCATATAAAGAGGACAACTCTAAGAAAACCATAATAGTTAAGCTCAATTATGTCTTCTAACTTCCCATAGTATGACAAATTTGCTAGCCTCAAATTTTCATCATTATTACTTGTAACACATGATGTGTTTGAAGTTAGAAAAACTCCACTATTTTGTGTTTGTAAACCTTCATCCTGCCCTACTGTTTTAAACTTGTACCCATTGATATTATATGTAGAATATCTTTTTGCAATTGGCATTGGGCCTCTTGCTAGATACTTTAATTCATCTAGAATTACATTTGTATTGTCTGGATTTGTAACCTATATCAGAAATCATATTAGTCATAAAACTAAATCATAAATTACACTATTTAAACTTACCCTTTGATGAAACCAATTTGCAAATTCTTTACTAACTATCTTTTCTAACTCTGCATTTGAAAGTCTTCAATTTCTTGTCTTTCTCTTAGTGAATATTTTGAATTCACTGCCATAAGAGAATATCATGTTAAATTGAATCCATGGAAAGTAATCACCACATACAAGATATCTAAATACTTACTCAACATAGGGTTGAACTTTTGAACAATTTAGTAACAAATATCGATGTGCTTGTATTTTCTCTAATAGTGTAAGAGTGAAAGTCGATGAACTTTCCACTAATCTGCCTATTTGAGGATAAATAATTTGAAGATTTCCCTTGAGTGAGTTTGGAATCTCAAGAATAAAATTTGTGATCCTACAATAATAAAATAACACTTCTTCCCACTTATGCCTCTGATTTGATGATGACCACTTTACCTTTAAGTACTTTAACTCAAAAGTTCAATTATTAAAACTAATTACCATGGTACCCCACCCATCATACAAAAACAAATATAGATAAGGACAAAAAAGAGGTGCATTTCCCTTGAAAAATTTATGTAATGTTAAAGTGTATGATAATATGAAAATTTGGATATGAAAATGAAAAATCTAAAATCTGGATAATATGTAATGTGAAAAATCTATAACATCAAGAAATAGTTTTAATTAAAAGTCAAGTAATAATTTTATGATAATATGAAAATGAAATGTTATAAAAAACATACTATAATAGTTAAGCTAATGTTACAAGGATTTGCAGATGAAGAAAAGCACCTACTACAGAAGCATTAATTAGCAATAATGATGTTAAAAGCTTTAGTTATGATGCAGAATCAACCCATCAACCAGTTGATAAGGGAAAACAAGGTTAGCATAATTAATTTTGCGAAAGGTAAGAATAAAGCATGATAATACATTTTTCTGTTTCATGATTAACAAACAGATAAGTGGTCCACATAAGATTACCCTTCTTTTGCTTTTCTCATTCACTACTTTAGTTTGTAACTGGCTGGGCCATGCTCAAGAAAATGATGTGAAAAGCTAGAAACTGTTATTGACTATTATGTATACAGTTTTTAATATTTTTATTAGGCAATTAAAAAGTGTTAAAGCACACTTCAAAACAAGATTATAACTTACTGACACAAGCCTCAATGTTCCTAATATTTAGAATTCTAACTTCAGAAATCCCTAATACAAGACCCAAGATAGTAAACGAAGAACATAGATAAATACCTCAACAATGTTCCAACGAGGTAACTGCTTCTTGAGCTTAATCGATTTCAATTCCAGATCAAACCTCTGCAACTTTTCCTTCCACCACGACAAAAATTTCCATTAAATCAAGAGACCTTATGCTAATGAAAATGGATAGAGAAAAGTAATAGTAGAATCAATTGGTTTAAGGTTCCAAAAATAGAGAAAGAGGAGCTAAAAGAAGAAAATATACCTTCAAAATGTGAATCTACGACAAAAAACATGAAGCTCGAATGATGTCGTTGGTTATCATCTTCAAAGGTAACCACGTTTCTGAACAGCAAAGTGAGAGAGCAACCCAATAGGGCGTCACGCGTTTAAAGTGAGACAACAAAGTGAGAGAGCAAAGTGAGACAGTTTAAAGTGAAACTGAGAGGGCTTTCACGCGTGAGTATAACGTTTGGTCTCAATATAAATTTAATTATATATTATGTTTTACTTTTTCTTCATTTATTACTTAAATGATTTTCTTTCTAGAAATCACAATAGATAGTCTCATAAAAGTAAATGAAATGAAAAGAATGATAAAATATATTTGTCAAAAATAAAGAATCTATGATTTCAAAAGCCTTTGATTGGCATGGGACTGTACCAGCGGCCATGATGTAAAGAATAATTAGTTTCCTTTAATTAATTAATTAAGCATGACTCCAACATTGCCCTCAAGAAGACGTAACTGTTGATATTGATATCTGTGTGTAAAATTTAATTTTATAAAATTAAAATAACATTAAAAATTGTGACGGTCAAATAAAACTAAGAGAAACAGTAAATATTTGTAGCATTTTATTTAACTGTCAGAAAAAAATCGCTAATATTTTTTTTTGTAGTGTTGATGAAGTGATAAGAACTAGAACTAGTCTTGGTTAATAGACAAACAAATATAAAAACATCAATTGTAACCTTTTTCTTAACTCTCAACACTCTTAGATTACATGTTCCTGAACTCTGAACCTTAAAGAAGAAGAGTCTTTTGAATTAAATTTGTGAAAATATTTTAATAGTGAGTTTGTCTACTTAAAATTGCACTTGACTTATTTAATCAAGTAAAAATACTATTAAAGTTGTGACAAATTTTAAATAGACAATTCAACCTCCTTTCTCGTGTATTATACTTATATTGTGCAAAACAAATTAAAGAATGAGATAGTTTTATCATCATCATGATATTGTAGAAATGACTTTTTATTGAATGAATAACAAAACGTTCGATGTAACTCAATACAAGGAAATAGATTGTGCCATTTTACCTTTAACTAACACACCTTTCTATTAAATACATCTATATATAATATATTGGTCCCCTAAAATTGGCTTCATTAACTAGATGTGTCAAAACTTAAAGTATAACTATGAAGAATAATAGAGGAAAACATCTCTAAATGATACATTATGAGAATAATTTGCTCCTTACGCTTGGCTAATTCATCTAGACTTAATATTTATGCACTTAATAGCTTAAAAGATATGCCTAAATAAACCAAAATAGTTAAAACTGGGAGAGGCAACACATTTGTAACGAAGGAAGCTAGCAATTGCTCCCTTAAAATGTAAAAATAATGACTTTTAAAGCCAAGAATCTTTCTTTGATCAATATCAATACATTTTTCACATAAATTATTTTCAACATTATCTCATCTAAATTGTATTGCCACAAATTAAACTCCTTGAATGGAAGTTGAAATAATACGTTTGCTCATTCTATTAATGAGTTTAATTGATGGTAGCACTTTTTCCACAATTTTTTTTCATTTGTAGTGATTTTGATTTCTTCTTAAATGTGATGTTTATTGTTGGGTCTTTTGAGAGAGGATCATCGTGAAGATACAACACTAATGAGACATGAGTTCAACCCACACATAAGGGATTGACACCACTCTTAACCCAAAACCTTAAAGCGATAGGTTTATGAATTTAATCCTTATATGGTGCTCAATTTTCTCATTTTTACTCAATGTAGGACTTAGACTCACACTTAGATTTCCAAAAATATTCTTGACTTAATATAAATTTTTTAACCATATAATTTTCTAGATGGATTTTTATCCTTAATGTTTTCATTAAATTAAACTCATTTCAATCAAAATTTGTGCCCTCTGGACAAAATTGATGATGACCAATAAAACATCATTTATTACTAAATGGAAGACTAGTATAAGTATTACATCTTGAAGCATCCCAAGATTGGGAAAGTAAAGAATGGTCCATAATAGACACGTTCACATTACGAACACTTTATTCTTTGAAGCATCATATGTTTCAACATATTTTCTTTCCAGTACTCTTTCAACTTTGCTACAAGGGGTTATATGTAGATGTCAATGTAATGACTTGGAATTCGTCTTCCAAGAATTAATTGCCAAATACTATAACTTTTTCTCAAAGATCCAAAGGTATCAAACCATCACTTGCTAAGATCAATTGTACATTTTGAAGATTTGAAGGAAAACTAGGATATTTTAGGTCAAAAGTCCTACAATCCTCTTAATCTTTATGATGCCTCATCAACCTATCATTATTTTCATTCTCAATATGACAAATTGTACTCTAACATGTCTTTTTAGACAAATAAATGTAAGATCCAGGAAAAATAAATAAATAAATGTTTATTTAATTAATGCAAGAGCAGGAACCTCTAAGCTAATTAATATGGAGAGAGAAAACAAAGAATAATACTAGCTCTAGTGGTTTAGAGTACTTGGTTATATTGAAAGGACTTGGGTTTGAATCATGTGTATGCCAATTGTGTGTTAATTTAATTGTTATTGTTCTGTATGCATATTTGTGCATGGAGAGTGATGATATAAATCAACGATGAGTTTGAATTATCATGAAACATGTATTGGTTTCGTGGTTGAGCTTATGCTTGATGGTTTGGAAGGATGTACGATTGAACCTTGGCTAGAGCAAAATCATAATATTTTATTTTTGCCTTGGTGACGAATTTGGGTAGGTAAAGAGCTAAAGTTAAGTTCTATGAACCTGGACACAGACAAAGGGATTAATTGGACTTAATTAGACATTAAGGACCAAATTAAATATTAGATTTAAATTAATTTCGTTTTTATTTTAATTAAATTAGTTTAGGGTTAGAAAAGTGAAGAGAACTTACTTATTTCCGTGTGGTTGCCAATAAGGGAGTTCAGAACCCTAAAGAGTTGAGTTAGAAGAGTGTAAAGGGCAGGGATGATTGAGGTGCCTTTCCCATCATTTTCGTTCTGAACTTCTTTGTGTTTATGGAATTTTCCAGAAACCGCTTGGTGGCGTTGAAGAACCGCCAGACGACACATGTGTTTTGTGCGTATTTTCTGGGTTTTCCCAGGAGCCACCTGGTGGCTATGAAGACCTGCCAAACAATACTTTTTATTTAGCTATTTTTTGTGTTTTAGTGGACTCTGTGATTTATATGGTTCTTGCCAAGTTTCTTATGTATTTCAGAATGGGTGATGGTGTAAAATTGATGAGGAATGTTACTGTAGTTATAAATTTGACAATGGAGTATGTGTATCAAAATGAGTGGTTCATGATATGGTTGGAAAGGGGTGCAAGCATGAGGTGCGGATTCTATCATGTGCTTTAGCCATTGTATGCGTCAATTGTTTGGGTATGTTTGTTGGACTTGTAATTTAATTTGTTGTTATGTGTAATTTGTAAAGTGGATATTGAATTGGAAAATAAATTAGGTTCGTAGATGGAGAAAAACTGGGTACTGCTCAGGTTTTATGCATTGCCTAGCGGTACGCATCCTGCCACTAGGCGACCTACTAGTGAAATGGTAGAGTTTGTATTTTAGATGCATAGGGTGGACTTTGGGTGTTCTAGGGATGCTACCTGGATTTTTGTAAAGGAGATTGATCTATTTGGCAATGGGCTTTGGGAAGGGGACAAATGCTAGACATGGGATTTTATATTGGGGCTAAACTTTGTTTAAAATGTGTTAAATGGAAGAAAATAGGGTAATACGAGTTGTGTTATTTTTATAGTGGTGTGGTAACAGTGTCCATTTGGAGCACTTTATGTTATGTGTAAATTGTGTGTTGGTTAGAAATCTAAATGCCATGCTTTACTTGGTAAAAGAGATTGTGTAACGAATTCATAATGTATATGATTGTGTTGGATTGTGATTTAGTCATGTTATTATGACTAAATAAGCATTTTTGGTCATGATGATTGCATGTGGAGTGCTTGGGTTCCTTAAAACCTGTCTTAATGTGCCAAAAAAACTAGTAGCAGTGACGCTACTGGTGTGGTCAACCTTCTGTTAAAAGTGTACCATTTATCTTAGTTTTCTTCTTTCATATTATGGTATCCAGAGCAAGAAATCTCCTTTAATGGAGTCATCGCATACCTGCGTTCTTAACCTCCTATAATCCTTCCTTTCATCCTATATTTGAGAAATTGAGTCAGTCTAATTTTCTTTTACGGCAGCAACAAGTGGAAATCCTTTCTTACTGAAGATTATCCTGCAACAAGCAGTGAAAATCCAGCGTACTGCACTTGGGAACAGAAAGATAAGGTTCTTCTATCTTGACTTTAATCGACTCTTTCTTCTTCAATCTTGTCTCGATTGATCAGTTGTGCTCATTCATATGAAGTCTGGAAACAACTTCATGAATACTTTCAAAAACAGACGCGTGTGAAAGGTGTATAGTTGCAAACAGAGCTTCACACTACATTACTTGAGCAGAAATCAATATGTGAGTTTCTTCTTCGCATTAAGTGCTTGGTTGACGCTCTCAGCACTTGCAATGATCATGTTGTACCTCGCGAACACCAAGATGCTATTCTTGAAGGATTACCAAAAGATTATGGTCATGTTATTTTGTTATCAAAAGCAAGTTTGATCCTTTTCCACTTCATGAAGTTGAGGCGTTACTTCTTGCGCATTAGTCATGGTTAGAAAAGTTTCAAAAGAATTTACTCGAATCTCTTTCGATTAACATTGCTTAAGACATATCTAGTTACAGTCCGACAAAGAATTTTTGCCCTCTAGTCTAGCATTTCAATAACAATTATTCTGCTAACAGAGGCGCTCCTAGCTATACTGGCCATTCTAATCGATCTGGTAATTTTGATCGAACAACCATGTCTATAATCACGGAAGTGTTGGTTTTAGTCGTGGCACTCCTGGCCGAGGAGGCAGCGGTAGAGGATGAGGTCATTATGCAAACTTCCAATGCCAAGTTTGCTTGAAATTTAGCCAAACTGCGGTTGTATGTCATTATCGATATGATTCTGACTATCAACCTAACTCAACTTTAAGCCTTCAAGGGCATGTGTTTCTTAACTCTTCAAACACATTAAATGTTTGACAGAATGTGTCACAAACCAAAAATTATGTTCTTAGTGCCATGCTCGTTAGCTTCGAGAATCAAAATCTGAACCTCACTACGTGGATCCTTGACTCTAGTGCTTCATTTCATGTTCCTGGAGAATCTCAAAATATTCAACAGTTGGAGTCCTTTGAAAATCCAAATCAGATATACATAGGAAATGGACAAGGTCTTTCTGTCCAGTCATCATGTTTCACAAAAATTTGTTCACCTTTGAATTCCAGTTTTCCTCTTGCTCTTAACAAATTGTTGCATGTTCCATCTGTTACCAAGAATTTGATTAGTGTTAGTAAATTTTGTAAACACAACCATGTCTTCTTTGAATTTCATCCTAATCATTGTGTTGTTAAATCACATGCCACTAATGAGGTCTTGCTTCATGGTTCCTTGGGTCCTGATATCCTCTATGTTTGTCTAGAGTTACAAACTTTCTAATCTGCTACTCAACCATCCTTCTTTGTTTACTCTATGTCTCTGAATACTGCTAACATTAAAAGTGTTGATCCAAGTTTTTCTATTGTAAATTTATGGTCATCTGAGCATGTTGCTCCTAGTTCTCAAACTTTGTGACACCTTAGATTGGGTCATCCATTTCAAATGTACTCAATATTGTTTTAAATGATTGTAATATTCTCATATCCAATAAAAAAATTGTTTGAGTTTTGTTTAGCTTGTTGTGTTGGCAAATCACATTGATTACCTTCTTCCTAATCTCAAATTGTTTATTTTGTTCCGCTTGAACTAGTCTATAGTGACCTATAAGGCCCTTCTAGTGTTGTGTCAACAAATGGTTTCTCTTATTACATAAGCTTTGTTTATGCTTTCTCTAAGTTTACTTGCATTTATTTTCTGCAAAATAAGTTTGAAACCTTTATTGTCTTTCAACAATTTAAGGACATGGTTGAACTATAGCTTAATACCAAACTGAAGAGTATTCAAACAGATTGGGGGGTGAGTTTAGACCTCTTTCTTCATACAATCAGACTCATAGTATTGTTCATAGGCTAATTTTTCCTCATACACATAATCAAAATGGTGTTGTTGAGAGAAAACATAGACATATTGTTGAGTTGGGAATGTCACAGTGACTCGACCCAGATTGAGCTAAGTTGTCAATAAAGTGTGTCAATTTATGGCTACTTCGTTGGATTCGGATTGGGTTGTTGTCAAACATATATTGTGATACTTAAAAGGCTCTATTCATCATTGTAACACCCCTACTGAAAATTACTTAATTAAATAAATAAAATAAAATATAGAAAATCAATCGACAAAATTTTATTATTTCCAAATGCGGGAAAATTCAAATTATTTTTCAACGTGCCATAATTTAAACATAACTAAATAATAATCTTTTTACAAGTTTTCAAAATCGAACATAGTGAAAGAACATCATAAAAAAACTCTAGCTCAAGAACCCCCAAGCTAGTCCTCTCTCCGTCTCCATGCATCACCAGAATCACTTGTAACATCATTTGCTCCCGCGTAACGAATCACACGATCATCCCAAACACAAACAGAAAGGGTGAGCTCAAAATAAACAATCAGTTAATTTAATAAACTTAACAATACACCCAATTATTTTATTCTAGTTAGTTCTTGGCTAAGACCTTAATCCCCAAGGATTTTCAACCTTCACAACACACCAATAGTTAGCCTCAGATTCAAGGTTTATGATGCTCACACGAACTTGCCCACTCGTGGTCCTGCCTCTACGAACCTCCCTGCTCGTAGTTTTGCTCTACGAACCTCCCCGCTCGTAGTTCTGCTCTACGGACCTACCCGTCCATAGTCCAACACACGTGATCCACCAGCTACGTACCTCCCCACACACAGCATCTCTCAAGTGTGAGCACAAAACATACGAACCTACCTCGCTCGTATCCCCACACGAGAGTAACAGGATATGAACCTCCTCGCTCATATCATCACGTGTTCACCACCATCCATGAACCTACCTGCTCATGGCACAACATCCCCTGATCCAAGTTTCACATCACAGCATGATAACGAAAACAAGAAAAGCACACTACGCTACAAGGTACATACTCAAGCTAGTTTTAGGGATTCCAATGCTTCCACGAACCTGCCCACTCGTGGTCCAACTCTAGGAATCTCCCCGCTCGTAGTCCAATTCTACGGACCTCCCCGCCCGTAGTCCAACACACGTGATCCACTAGCTACGAACCTCCGCGCTCGCAGCATCTCTCAAGTGTGAGCACGGAACATATGAACCTCTCCGCTCGTATCCCCACACGAGAGTATCAGGATATGAACCTCCCCGTACATATAATCACATGTTCATCACCAATCATGAACCTACCCGCTCATGACAACATCAAGCATATCCCAGACCAGGACCAACACAACAAGTCATGCAAAACATATCACAACGCACCCTGCCACTACATCATCGCCTAACGTAGCCTAAGCGTGACTAGGCGAAATGGCAGTACACACCGCCTGGCGGTTCCACATCACCGTCGGGCGCCACAACTTATAAGACATTCCTGTTTTCTACTATCGCTTGAAGGTTCAGTCTACACCGCCAGGCGCTACACCAGTAATGTGACACTACTGGTTTTAGGTACTCTAATTCATTTCCTAGAATTCAACCATTCAATTCTCAAACATCTAGAAATCAACATACACATTCATATATTCCAAATTACAACATCACAACACATATGCATCTTTCAAGTATAAGCACACATTCCTCTCTTTTATAATTCATATATACTTACCTCTTAAATCAATTCCAACACACACTTTACTTTCCCCTTCTCATTTTACCAACCCTTTGCATGCTTACAATTCACATACCCCACAAAAGACACAATGAAAGTTATATACTTATTCTGCATGCCCTCGCAATTCCATTACATTTAAAGTATGATTATCATGTTCCCATATTTTCCTAAAACCCGTCATGATCATGCAACACTCGGTCATAGTGATATCCTCAATAGTGGTCTTATTCACACACTTATAACATCATACATTCGAGCTAACATATATATGTTCATATATTCAACATGGCTCACCAAGCACTACTAAAAACATACTCATCAATCACACATCTATATATATTATATATACATTCGTCAATCAAGGCCATACCAGCACCTAAGCACACTTAATCATCCATTGATAATCATATTATTAGGGAATTAAAACAACCAATCATGAGTGATGTATATCTCTAGCTGCAGACATCAAATTCCAATCTCCACCGTTCAAAGTGAAGAACAACATGTTATAAATCTTTTGTTAAAATTTCACCTAAATCGGATGGTTAACGAATCCGGAAACGCAATTTTACGAAAACTGCACAAACTAGAAAAATCTGTAGCGCCTAGCTCCGAGAAAACCAAAGCTTGGCGCCTGGCGGTTCTTGCTGCGCGAAAAGTACGAAAAATAGCATTTTTCACAGTGTTCGCATCGCCTGGCGGAGTCACCATTGTCGCCAGGCGGTTCATCTCAAAAAAACCCAAGATTGGGTTATTACTCATGCGTTGCCTGGCGGCACATTCAAATCCGCTAGGCGGTTTCTAGGAATTTTTCTAGAAACTCGAAAACACCACGATTTGGGATTATGCAGGGCATCATGATCATACATTACAATACCAAAAATCATAAAGCATGTATATACGTGAAGGAACTCCCCTAACCTGCTAATCCTTGCTCAAAATGGAGGAATCAAGACTTCTGTTGTGCCACCACTAGTCCAACCTTGGCCTTCTCCCGGTACACTTGATGCTCTTATCAATTTCCACATAACACTCACCTTTAGACCCTCTTTTCCACTATCAAATTCGTTTTTCTTTACCCCTTCACGTTTTTCTCTCTTTCTTCACCCAAAAACTCTTTAATTAGACCCTTAACTAAGCCTTAATGCTTGTTAATGATAGGGGAAACGAAAATGGCTTTGAATTAGGTGTTAATGTCCATTCAAAGACCATTATTGGTTGTCTCCCAGCCCACTAAGCTACCTCCCTTGGCAGCTAGGGTTTTCTGCCTTTTCATCTCCATGCCAAAGGAAATTTTGGCAAAAAGAAAGTTATA
>Ga0214544_1008835_pt1 | contig 16372 bp, 5 predicted proteins | sample CNSS3metaG_FD_160074 | JGI IMG/M metagenome (GOLD analysis project Ga0214544, IMG submission 160074) | Root nodule microbial communities from cowpea collected in UCLA plant growth center, Los Angeles, California, USA - CNSS3 | ecosystem: Host-associated > Plants > Roots > Nodule | place: USA...
ATTTTATATATTTTTATTTTTTATATATATATATATATATATATATATATATATATATATATATATATATATATATATATATATATATATATATATATATAACCCCTTGTCTCATTTTTTTGTTTAGAAGTGTCAAAATGGATTAAAATAAATTTATAAATTTTGGTATGGTCTAAAATTAAATTTGGTCCATTAAGAGTTTAATTTATCTGAATTGAAATCGTGATGAGTCAGATTGGCTCACTAACTGAAACATACAAAAAAAATTATCTCACTCTTAATTTAATAGTGCAATCCAAAACACAAGCAAACTTTTTTATTGACTTAACACTGCAGTTCACGCTTATTGAATATTTATTCTCTACCTTTGTCTCTCATTAGTCATTTATATTTTGATATTATCCCAGATTGACTTTTGAGATTATTTAGAATTATAATTTAGTTTTTGGGATGAATAATTTATTTATTGTCTAAAATTAAAATATGGTTTGAATTTTTTGGATTTTAGTTACATGATAGAAAAGGAAAATAACTTTTTGACAAACAAAATTTTGACAAAGTTGATAAAGTTATCAAATAGAGTAACTTTTTATTTTTTTTATGAAAGGTATAAAAATAAAGTAGTAAAATTTTAGGGTTTGTTTTTCAAAAAATGGTTATTTTAAACAAAACTTTGTTAAAGTATTATTTCTTGATAAAAAAAGTTAGATCGAAGAAAAAAATATTGTAATTTTTTTAATTAAGTGAATCAACTCATTTAATCTATCAAATAATCTGTTTCAATAATTTTTTTAAAAACACTATTGATGTCACAACAAAAACAATAGTATTTTCCAATTTCTTAAAAAAGAAATCTTCTTAAAAAGAGAATTTATCCAAATTTCTTAGAGAATTTTAAGAATTTGTAATCTTTTATGAGAAGAGGGCTCCATCAAAGTTTTTTCCTAATCACATTTTGTTTCATCATCACTCAAATTTAAATACTCTTTTACCATGTTGTAAATGAGTTTCACTAGTATAATATTGATAAATGTGCCGCCCCTTTATTTGCATAATTATTACCTTTAACACTATGGTGAATGTAAGCCACAAAATTAATGTATATTATATAACTAATCCACCCTTGAGAGAAAAATAAAAAATAAAAACACAAGGCATAGGTCATAGGGTTTGGAAGGAAAATGGAGCCTACCAATCTGAATGGGTTATTGGATGGTGTTGGGTGAGATAGTTGCTTAAGCCACCAATATTTCCATCAAAGGACCCAATATATTGTGGGTTTTTCCTTCTCACTTCCCATCATACAATCTAGAAAAGGTTGACCCTTTGGTCCCACAAAGAGCTACCCCATAAGCAATTGGACCTCATGTGAGGACATCACTTTCTAATCACTTTTTTTCTTTGTGTTTTATAACATCAATTAGAAAATGATTTTTTATTATTAAATTTTAACTACTTTCTTTTATAACATGATGTGTCATCTTTTAAGTGATTTTAAAATATTGAGTTGAGAATAAGAAAATAAAAAAATCAAAAATCACTTAAAAAAATTATCATCTAAAATTATAAAAGAAAGTTGTCAAAATTTAATAATTAAAATATTATTTTCCAAGATAAATACGTGCACTTCAATTGTGCATGCTTCTCTGGAGTTAGGCTTCATTCCACTTACAACCCTTGGCAACTTGGAATACCACTCTGCCTAATGGGTTCATCCCATTGCATAATGTTTCTCCTTTTCAAAATTATAGCGTGTAAACGCCAAAATATTCAACACCATTCGTCAATTTTCCTATCTTCACAATCCTACCAAGGTTTACAGATAACGATTCTAGGTGGAAATTGTGATAACCATCATTAATTAATATTCCATGAAGTTGGCCATTTCAAAAGTATTATGTGATTTGCATGAAGATTTTTCAAATCTAGATTAGGCCAAAAGCAAATTAAAAAACAATTATATATGTTTTTTAATTTTTAAATTTTAATTCGTCCATATATGAAATTTTGATATATCTTGTTTTATAAACTTTAAAAATGAATAAATATATTTATTTTAAATTTTTTTTATGCATTAAATGTGTTTTATACTAACTTTTAAGTTATTTATATTGTTTGACACATTCTTACTTTAATGTAGATAAAATAATGTTTTAACATGTTAAAAAAAATGTTTAAACTTGTAAAAACTTACATAAATAATTTAAAATAATAGATTAGTTGAAATTCTAAATACATAAATATTTCTGTACAATATGAATTTAAAATGTTAAAGGTAAGTTAATGATAATGATGTAGTGCGTTTTGTTTTGCTTTCATTAAACGTGTTTTATCCTCAATTTACGTCATGTTAAGGGTCCAAAATAATACAGAACTAGTGTAATGAAACATATGAACGCAACATCTATTAAGAGAAGTTAGCGACTAAGATAGGTTTAACACTTTCAAAGATTAATGTTGAACTCTCAGAGGGGCAACGTAACATGTTCAATTCTTTCACAGGTTTTACTCTAAATATACATGAATGCATTGCAAATCTCACGTTTCCATCTTCTTTTGGGACCATCTTTCAATCATAAGTATGTATATACCTATATATTGTTGCTAAATTCGATTATATTGAACTTAAGAAAAATATAGAAAGGGTGTACTTATAAATCATAAACAAGAATTTTTAATAAAAATTAGTCACCGACAAAGTAATAGATAATTGATACTAAAAAGATAACACTCATTGCACACAGACTAGTTTGGTCCGTTTTGGTTCTGTCTGTCCTTGATTCGTCAAAAATGAGTTAGGTTGGACTGGTCCGTCATTGAACAATTGATCAGGAATTACATCCTATCCTGCCACAGGACGGGCCAGGGCTGGCCTACCACACTTTTCTTTTTATTGTTTTTTAATTTTTAAATAAAATTTGTTTGTATATCTACTTCTAAATGAATATTTAAAGCATGTTTAATCATAAAAATGTTTTCTAAATTTTTAATTTATTCACTAATATTTTTAATTAGATAAATTAAAATAATTATTACGTTAACATGTTAAAATATTATATTACAACTAATAATTGAAACTTAAGTTGTAAGTATTAATAATTTAAATTATAATAATATTGTATATTTACATTTTTACAAAAGTATAACATAAAAATCTAATTTTTTAATTATTTTTAATTTAAAATATAAAAATGAAAGGATAGACTGATCTACCTTTAGCTCACCAATTTACTAAGCTAGTCAAGTAAGACCAAAATGAACTAATAAATTAAAAATTTCAACCCGATCCGTTTTGACAAGGTACCCACTTTGCCACCATGTATAAACATGATCTTTCTACATGTTTCTCCTTAATGATTGCATAAATCAAATGCCTCTTATTGAGAGGTGCATATTTTGAGAATCGGTAGCTATTCGGTTTCCTTTTTCTGCAGATTCTTTTGAATCAATTTTGACGATGACTAGAATATGTTGAGAAAAGACTACCCACGATTGTTAAACAAGAATTATCATGGTGACATAAAGAAATGCTCCAACCTAGTGGAGATATACTCCGTTTTATAATGCTAAAAGTGCAATTATTTTGATGCTGCGCAATGATTCATAACTAATGAAAGTTCAAGTGGTGTTTTTGAATAATTAACCCCACGAGGGTGTTGGGTTAGTGATGAAGGAGGCGTGTGTCCTGTTTAGCCTTTACTACCATATTATCCATATGCTAATTAGTGGAGATTAGATATAGTACTTATAGTAATTTGTTGATTAAGCATTTTTTTGTCACTTTTCTTACTATATATATTTTCTGACCTTTTTCCACACAAGTTCATATTTATGCGCAATCATACTTCTTTGTCTTAAATTGCACTTTTCATATTTTTTTTTATCCCTCGTCACCTATCCACTATCTCCTCTCACATTCCTATTTTTCAATTAGCTTAGCCTTTTAACTCTGCTTTATGGTAAATTCTTGTCAAAAATAACACAAATCAAACGTGATATTGCATTTAATTGTAGTTTTTAATAAATCTATCATTAAATGTTTTTCTTAAATTGATGTGTCTCGGTTCCAAAATTGGTTTCAATTATTTTTGTCCCTTCTTACCGTAAAGGAGTTAATGAACTAGATTGACTTTTTTAAGCTCACGAGAGAAAAAAAAAAAATCAGAGATAAAATAGTTTATTATTGATTAGTGTACACTCCAAAGGAACGTACTAAAGAGGCCTGCCAAAAATTACAACACATTCCAACTTGAACAGTTTTACACTCAAAAGGTAAAGAAAGAAGAACAAATACAGAAAACATTGAAAACACAACAGAAAGTGTACTACAAATCTTGGAAGATGAATACCAGAAACCTCAAAACATTAAAATAAGGAAACATATAACAACTTGAAATTGACGATAACATTACATGCAAACAAGAACTTCCATGCAATTAATTGAAAGACACCACCACCAATACTAGTTACCCAAACCAGCCACTCCTCCTAATCCTCCACCACCTACACCACCACCCACACCACCTACACCTCCAACACCACCTAAGCCACCAGCAGCACCACCTAAGCCTCCACCAGCACCACCACCTAAGCCTCCGACACCACCAGCACCACCACCTAAGCCTCCAAGGCCACCTAAGCCCCCAACGCCACCAGCACCACCTAAGCCTCCAACACCACCTAAACCTCCCACACCACCACCAGCACCACCTAAGCCTCCAACGCCGCCTAAACCTCCAACACCACCACCAGCACCACCTAAACCTCCCACACCACCCAAACCACCAGCACCACCTGCACCTCCAACTCCGCCACCAATGCCATGGAAGCCACCAATTCCTGCACCCGCACCAATGCCATGGAAGCCACCAATTCCAGCTCCACCACCAATGCCACCAAACTTCCCAATCCCACCACCGATTCCACCAAACTTGCCTATCCCTCCGGCGACCCCGCCACCGATTCCGCCAACCTTTCCGATCCCCCCTGCGCCGCCACCTACAAAACCACCCATCCCAGCAAATCCACCAACCCCACCAACCAAAAAGTTCTTCTTCTCACCCACACCCTGGCTCCTTGAAGACTCCGTTTGTGATGCGGTTGCATGCACACCCAGAGTTTGTTCTTCATTTTCACCACCACCCCGTGGCACATTACGTGCAGCACTTGCATGCAATGTAACTAGTACAAGCAACACAAACAGGGTACCCCATTTTCCCATCTCTCTCTCTCTCTCTGTCACTCACTCACTCACTCAGAACTTTTCTGTAAGTGTTGATGTGGAAGACATGCATGCAAAAGGGTCCATCTTATACCTGCGAAAGGTAGAAGACAGTTGAGAGCAATAAAAGATAGCAAGTGAAAACAATTATGACTTGTGAGTTTTCGAGAATTGCGAAATCTTTAATGTTTGTGTATCAGAAAGGTAGGTAGAATCAAAAGAAGAGAAAATTTAAGAATGTCATGTGCTTGCGAGCATTAGGTGCCACAAAGGAAATTGTCAACCAATAACTCAATCCACCGGTTCGAGCCTCATATTCCACCAGTCAGATTTTAGAAATTAAACCGCTATATTTTCATCAAAGATTTACGTTATGTTTTTATCCCCATTAGTAAAAATTATGTAGTAAATGTATTATTCATTTTAAAATACATAAATACTTTTTTTACTTTAAATGTTATATTTCGTACCTTCTGTGTATTTAAAAATACAAATATTAAAATATAGATTACATCAATATTGAATTGAGGTGTTGCTATGGTATATGTTATCCAGTTTTCATCAGATGGGTTCAAAATTCAAACAAAAGACTCTTACCAAAGTTTTTATTTACCAGTAAAATTAAAGATAAAACTCAACTAATTTTTTAAGCAAAAATTATTTCAACTCAATTTATCTTACAACTCTTAAACATAAATCTAATCCTATATATATTTTAAATATAATGAAATTTTAAAATTTTTGGATGTATACTTTAAAAATTATTGAAATAAATATTTTATAACAAAATTGGATTAAATTAATTCTTTATTGTAAACATATCAAAGCATTACGGTGTGTTTGTTTCTGGAATGGATTTGAGAGGACAGATATGCAAAGATAAGATTGTTTATATTAAAAGAAAGATAATAAAAAATGAGGAAAAAGTCTAAATGAAATTGATTTAATAGATTAAAATAGTGAATAATGTGGTTGATTTAATAAATTAAAAATTAATTTAATTAATAAAATTGTAACACTTTAATTTTATTATAGTGTTTAAAATGCATTTTAAAATAAACTATTATTAATATGAGTTATTCTTTAAAATAAAAAATTTAATTGATAAAATTATTGTAAAATCAAATAGAATTATTATTATTATTATTAGCTTAAACACAAACACTATCACAACTACACATGTGATAGAGCTTGTGTATACATATTTTTTAAATATGCATGATATTATATTAGTATGTGATGATATTGTAATGTTATTAAGTTAATATATAAAATAAATTTATATTTACTAAAAGCGAAATGAAAAATGAAAGAAAAGATTAGAAAATAACCGTTGATGAATAAAAAAAAATATAAATAGTTATATAAAAAACATGTAAAAATAATTGTTAACTTTTAAAAATTTAATAAATAATTATAGTATAAATGATAAAATTGAAATTATGAAATGTAAACACAAAAGAGGAAATCTCCTTATATAAAGTTATAGATAAAATAAATAAATTATATTTTATCTATTATTTTTATTGTTTATTATATATAATATAAAATATATTTATAAATATTCAATTATACTATATCTTACATTTTAATTTAAAAATATATAAAACAAAATTAATTTAAAATTTTAGTAATTAAATTTATTTTATTGAACAGTATTTTTTTCTTCAAATTTTGTCAATGCAGAAAAAATTTAAAAGTGAATAAATTTATAATTCTCAATGTTTAAATATTATTTTATTCATTAAAATCTACATTTTCATATGACATCATGCCACGTCAGTTTTCAAAATGACACATTCAAGTCAACTGTTTGGGATTCAAAATTACTGAGTTGTTTTGAAGACTAGTTAATGCCAATTTAGGATAAGATTCCCCAATCTTCTCCTTCATTTGACTTTCTTATATGCATGTCAGCATATATGTAACGTAATAAATTGTAATTATGAGAACATATTAATTTCAATCAAAATGGATTCAGAGAATCCCTACAATTTACAATTATGTTAACAGTAATTAAATATTGTAGAAAGAAAAGAAGTACATAATATTAGACTACTATATACCTCAGAGAACAAATAGTTTTGAACTTTGAAAAAATACCCTCGGGATGCGAACAAAGAAATTATCATTATTGAATACTTTATTACGTTGAATTGTTGTATGCTTTATTATGTAGAATCCTCCATACCTCTCTTTCTAATTTTCTTCCTTCATAACTTATTTATTTCCGAATGAGATCATTCCCTATACTAGCTCAGGAGTTAGGGATTTCTATCAATAAGATTTTTAAGAGAAGATTTCTATTTTATTCTAATAATTGTTTATTTCTTTTATGATTTCGTTACTTATCTTAATAAGGTTGGAAAAAAGTTATCCTTTTAACTTGCTTAAAGTCATATTGAAATTTGGGGTAAGTTTTGCTTGAGTTACAACTTTATTTGCAACAAAAAATTTCAAGTGAGGAAAGTTATTTAATCATAGGATAGAGTATCTAGATGTGAAGGTGAATTGGGTACAAGATTTTGGTTTCTATTTAGGGATGGTATTTTGTTCGAAATTAATATTATATGAGTTTTAGGTTAATAAATTATTGTTTTAAAATATTTTAAATTGATTATTTCTAAGTTTGATGTGAATGAAATATATAACAAATTTAAGATTGAATTGAAATGAGTGAACGATGATGTTTGTGCAAATTCTAGATTGTATTGGTCATTTTAAATTCTTTGAAAACTATATTTGTTAAAATGGATTGAATAAAACCCTAGATTGTGCTGGCCATTTTAAATTTTTTGAAAACTATATTCGCTGATGTTAAAGTGGATTTGCATAAAACATTTGAAACTTATTCGCTGATGAGTTTGGCTTTCTAATATTTTTGCTCAAGTACAAAAGATTTGCTCAAATGAAAATATAAGAGAAATCTGGATTTTACTCAAAATCAACCCTATGTTAGTCAAATTTTTGCTCAAGCGAAATATATTTTAACTCAAGCTAAAAAAAGTTTAAAAACTTTTTCTTTCTTGGATTGTATTTGAATATTTATTATAAATAAAAAATAAATATTACTTTGTATATTTAATTGATTTGTGCTTTTGTTTAACTGAATTACGTTGTATGAAAATAATTATTGAGAATGATGAAATTTGTATGAATTTGTAGTCATATACATGGGATCATATTGTTTGATGTTTGTATTAAGTATTGATGTATATGTTATAACATAGATCTCCTTGCTTCATTGATAATTTAAGTTATATAGACTAAGATATCAAATAGTGGAAATTTGAGGGATAGTTCTTACACATTGTGACATGTAGATGTGATACATGAACTATAACGAAATTATCATGATTCATTATTCTTGGTTGTCTTGTAAATACAAGTCTTCAATGATATTAGGTGTTAGCTTTTAGTAAGACAAACTTAATACTAGTTTTTCAGAAGGTGTCATTTGATATTTTACTTCTTGAATATTCTTGATGTATAGATCCATATATACGTTATTGAATGAGTTTAAATTGTTGAGGTTTTTTTTAATTAAAATATATCTCTTTATATTAATTTTTTTATGTTGAAATTTGTGTTTCAATAGTTTTTTTTCTGGTATACGTTGTTATTTGTCACTTACAACGATGTTACTATTTATACAAACAAATATAAGTACACATGAAAGAGCACATTTGAACTAGCATAAAGATTTTATTTTGACTAATCTTCTATAAATATTTGTATTTATGCATATTTTGTGTATGTTTATTTTTTAAAATACTATATATTTTGTATAAATCCCCTATTGGGAGAGGTTATATATTTGGTTATTCTTTCTGAGGTGTTACATAATAAAAATTTCAATTTTGATAAAATATTTTTTAGTTTTCGAAGAATTTTGTATTATAAAGCATTGTGTTAAATTGTATAGAGGGGTTAACTTATAAAAAATTCATTTATGATATATTTTGAATTTAAATAATTTTAAAGAACATATTTTGATTATGTTTTGTATTTTGATAATATTTTATATGGACTTTTCATTTATTTTTACTTTTTTATATAAAAAATTTGATAAAAATGTAATAATTAATTAATAGATATAGTGAGATGTTACAAGAAGCATTTTGTGTTTACCAAGATCTGAGAAAAATATTCAACAATATTAAAAAAGATAGAAGCATACGTCTCTACGCACACAACGAAACAATTAAGAAACTAATTCTACAAACTTGCTAATGATTTATATGAGCTCAAACATGATGAACAACACTAAACATGTCATGATTTTAGGTTTCTTATGTAGGAAAAATTAAAAAAAAAAATAGTAATACTTTAAGAACATGCAAAAGAACTTTAGTACATGACTCTCGATGTCATAAATTGTTCAACGACGGAGACCAAGCGGATAAAGTCATAGTCAAATTGTAATGTTTGAGTTATTATACTTCTAAAGTTACTAAATAATTAATATCTAAATTGGTCACTAATTAATTTGAGATTAATTTAGACAATCATTTCGCATAAATTTTTGTAGTTACCGTTAGAGACTAATTTAGAGTCTAATTCGTAAATTAATTATAATTTTTTATTCATGACAGAGATTATTTAAAATATCAATAATTTTTAAGTTATAAATTAGTATCTAAATTAGTCTCTTGAAGTTATAAATTGGTATCTAAATTAGTCACTTTAGTGACTAATTATTTTTTGTTTCTAACATTGATTTCTATTTAAGGTTTTTCTTGTAGTATAATTAGAGATAGCAAATAAACTCGTCCAGGGTATTACCCGAACTCATCCCTATTTTGATGGGAAATTCCCACATTGACGGGGTATGGGGATTCTCTTACTTTTTCAATTGGATATGGGGATGGGTATGGAGATGTACCTGCCATAATACACGTCCCCGCCTTATCTCGTCCCCGTTTAAATGATTAAAATATTCATAGTCAATTTAGTAATGTTATATATATATATATATATATATATATATATATATATATATATATATATATATATATTTGTGTGTGTGTGTGTGTTACAGATTTTTTTATTTTTTAATTCTTCTAATTGTTTGTTTTTCATGAAATTTATTCGCATCTCCAATGTATTTTTAATCTTATCATAACCTTTATCCAATTATGTTCGATGGATGTATGTTAATTAAATATTTTTAATGTCTCACATTTGAATATTTCTATTCTTTTTTTAATACTTTTATTTATTGTATATTTTCCTTTCACATGAAAATGTTTAACAGTCTCAATTCAAGTGTTTAATAACATAAATATTTCATTTACTAGGTAATATACAAAAGTTATCTTCTTTACTTTATTATTATTAATTTTTGTTTCATTTGAAGAACTTTTTTGTTTTGCTAAAATAATTTTCTTTATTTCTCAACCATTGATTGTTGATATTTGAAAAGTTTTCATAGATCTCTAAGGTATTTTTCATTTTGTCATACCTATAATTATATATTTGTTTTCCTTTTGTGCGATTTGATTCAATAATCTCTCAAATTGTTTCTAAGACACATATTTGAAAATTTTTTAATATTTTTATTTGTTGTTACTTTTATCATGTATAATACTATTTTGATGTATTTTATATAACTAATTTTTTTCTAATGTATAATACTATTTTGATATATTTTATATAACTAATTTTTTTCTAATTCATTATCAAACTGTATTTTTGTCACTATAATTGTATAAATAAATTTTATTTACTATAATATAAAAATTTAATATAATTGTTATGATTTTTTATTTTATCACCATCCAACATGTATTAAAGTTCAAAAGGTACAAGATCTATGTTGAAATTTTATTATTATTAGTTTAATTTTTATTCTTTACATGATTTTGATTAAGTGGTGTATTATAACTTTTGTTAATGTATAAAAAATATATTTATTAGAATTTAAAAAATTGAATGAAATAGACATTTAAAATATATTTTAATTTGAATATTTATTTTCCTTTTAATTTTTTTTAATGTTTGCAAATTTAATAAATATTTTTGTTCTCATGAAATTTTATATGGTATTCTAGTTTAAAATGTATACAATTATAATTTATTTCTAAATATTTGATATGGAAGAAGGATCCCTATTCTCTATTAGAAAAAGAATATTAACGTAAGCACACACGATCAGGGAGGTCAGAATTAGGATCTTTTTCTTAACGTTCTGGAACTAACTACTCGACCTCTCCATGCTCGAGGTATGTGTAGTCGCTCGAGCGAAGTGAGAGGATTGAAGACGCTCGCCCGATAGGGTCTTTAGACTTAGAGCGATAACGATAGGGGGAGAACTTCATGTCTTTCCTTCCTCGACCTTAGGTATGAGTCACTCAGGCAAGGCTCATTTCAAATGAATTGGCAAGTAGCTATTAATAGATAGCCCTATTCTCAGGGTTTACATTTTTTAGAGGATAATCATTCACTTAATATTGAATATTTAATAATATCATGCTTCATTTACCGTGATTTTATATTATTTTATAAAAATTAATTAATTAGTATTGAAATAGTAAGAAAACGAATATCGGTATGAGTATGAGTATATACCCGTTACCTGATAGGAATGGAGATGACACAAAAGTTTGATACTCATTAAATTTAGATATGAAAATGAAGATGAATGTTTTTTTTTATGAGGATAGGTAGGAGATTGCAAAACTCATTCCTTTCCCGTCCCGTCCCCATTCCTAAATGTAACAATTTTTTTATAAGAGATATTTTCATCGGAAATTATATTGATGGATGTCTTTCCCTCCCTAAATCATTGTAACTCTTTTATTGGGATAATGAGATGCAAAATGTCAAAACTCCAAACATGAAAAAACATTTAATTTGACTTGTATTTAAAGGTGTAGTAATTATTTTTTTAAAGAAAACTATAATTGATTCTACAGTTCACAGTATAATAATTAATTATATTGGCTATCACCAAAAATTAACTATATTAAACAGAAAAAATTGAAATTTTTATACATATATTTTACACTAAAATATAGATGTTCCATTTGGACTAGTTTGACTATCCTCCACTTTGTAGGCCAAAGTTTTTAAGGTAATTACTTCCTGCACTCCATCAAACTTTTTCTCCCACCCAATTAAAATGTTTATAAAAATTGTTTTTCATGAAAGAAATGATTTTTTTTTTTGTTTTCAGAGAGAAGTATCTGAAATTATTTATTGTGTTCCAAAAAATAAATTCTAAAAATATATGGTGCATGAAGTAATTGTCATTTATTTAACGCATTTAAACTTTATTGAGCCATACTTTAGATGAATTGTGTCGACTATCAGACACACCCCTAATTAAAATGTTTTATGAAGATGAATTCTAGAAAAAATATATTATGAAATGAGAACTTTTGGAATATATTTTTTCTAATTTTGAAATACATAATCCGTGTGATTTTTAACATTCTGGATTAGCCAAGCCTTCCATAACAAAAATGATCATCATGAATTAACTAGATTGTTTCAAGAAAGTTACTTTTGTAATGATAAATGTTGTTGAGGTGTTTTCGAATAAATAATCCAAAAATGTTAAATCAAGTATACCTTACAGAGTTTGGGACGATAGATTTCGGGAAAGAATGCTTTTAGGGTAATTGAAACACCATTTCAGTAATTCCATTGTAGTGAGGAGGTGCAGATAAAAATTATAGAAGTGCAAAAATAATTGCGTTGTCCTGGGTATGGTATTACTGTACATGGGTAATGATTTGGGCCAATGGTTTAGTGAAAACACTAGTGGGCCAAGAATAGAGACTACTTAAAAGCAAATTCTTCCTGCACCTCCATACATTTATTCCTTGACCACCAAACATAAAGTGAAAAGACATTTTTGATTCCATCTTCTTCCTCTTTCACCGAAGTTCCATCCTCTACCTCCACCGGTGTCCTTTCTTTTTCCTCTAAATCCACCAACGGCTCCCACTCATTACCTCCTTCTTTTTCCACCCTCTCCATTTAACCTTCTTCCTCAAAAACATATTTTAAATTTTATCCGCTTTCACTCCCTCTTTCCCAAATCCATCACTGGATAGGAATACGAATTCTCATTAATGTCAAAACGTGTTTTAAAATCATAAAAAAGTAATCAAAGGGGCATTGAATTTAGTTAAAAGTATATAATTTCTTTTCTTATTTATTTATTTATTTATTTTAAATAAAGTCGGATCTTACAGACATGGTAAAAATGAATGTTAAAAGAAAAAAATTAACTTTGTTTAAATGCTTTAAGGAAAAGGTAAGAAGTGAAAAAGAAAATAAAAGAAAATGCTAAAAATTGAAAAGTTGTGATAATAAGCTCAACCAATCAGTTTTGTTTAAAGTAGGTCATTTGAACTCTTTTTCTTTCTATCCTTTACGCTCCAAAGAGCGAGCTACAGGGTGTGGAATAGGTCCAACCAATCAATTATTTTTAAAAATTTTGAACTTATGTTTCTTCTAGAATTTATGTTTCAAAGAACTCAAGGCTAAGAGACTGTGTGATGATAAGCCCAACCTATTGGCCCAATAACAAATTTAGTACTTTATGAGGAGAAAGAGTGAATCCACTTAGAAGAGAGCTTAGACAAGAGAGTAAATGAGTGTATTAAATAGACATTAAATGAACATTACAAAAATAAAAGAGCTTAGAAGAGAGAAAGTAGAATTAAGACGGCACAAATAAAGAGAAAAAAAGAACATTTTTAAATGTTTTGAATGATTAGGCTCCGATCATTATAATTGGAACAAAAATTATTTAAATTAAATAAAAAAATATTTTAATTGTCGGATTCCTTTTATGATTACGAGTATAATTATTATACTATACTATTTTCACTTTTCAACTATTTCCGTTTACACTTTTATAAACAACTTCTTACATTTCAACTTCTCAACTTTCTTTCTTTGTCATTCCATCTTCGTAAGAAACAAATTAAATGTAAAACTTTTATACAGTGATTATCATAATTTAAAATGATAACTAATAAGAATATTTTTTTTTGGTAGAATAAAGAAAGTTAAAGTTGAGTTTTATAATAGCTTAAGTGTAATATGACTTTTATGCTTAGGATACATGGTTTTAAGTTTTTTTTTTCTGGATAGATACAATGTATTAAGTTTATTAATATACAAGTTAAATAATGAAATTACCTAATTTCATAAAGCTTGGCATACTTGTAGAATAAGCAACAATTATAGTTCTTTGGATTGATTTTCTTTCCTTTTTAATACTGTGTAATAGCTTGTCATAAAATACTATTAAAATATTATCTCTTGTTAGCTGTATTCTGTCGTAATATAGTAATATTGATGCATTTTTTAAAACTCAACAGAAAGGTAACACCAAAAAAAAAAATAACGAAAAAGTCTGACTCGTTATCGGATTTCTGTGAAAAAACTCAGAATCAGATAATTTTGTTTGGTTTCATCAGATGCAATGTCAAAATCATGCACTCATGTCTAATCTATTAAGTATTTTATGTATTAGATATGATAATTTTTGGTAGTGATTCAGTTCCATCTTAGCCAACCATGAAAAGAGATAACATGTTATAATTGAATAAGAATCAGAATAAATATATAAGAAATTAGAGTCCTTATAATTATTTAACATGTTATCATAATGTTACACAAATTATAATTATTTAATAAATCCAAAAAATTGAACGTGAAAAGATATGACTTGGTCGGTGGTTCTGTAGCATGAATTCCATGGGTAAACATCACTTGCATGGTGGTTGTCTTATACTATAAAAGCAAACATTTGTTGTCGTTGTCCCTTGTTTTGGCAAATAACCTACACAACAACACTGTTTGTTTAGCATTACTTTTTTTAATTATCGACTAGTCTTATCTTCACACGCTCTGTGCATCCAGAACACACGTTCTTGGATTTCCTGGCAACATATGACTTACACAGTAAAAAGTCTCCTACAAACAAACACAATAAATTAAATCAAATTCAATTATCGGACTGCCTTTTGCAGATAATTTTTTTAATGATAAATGTTAGTTTTAATTTAATTATCGGACTGCCTTTTGGAGATAATTTTTTTAATGATAAATGTTAGTTGTTAGTTTTTTATTAGTAGAGAGAGTTGAACTCACAATCTTCTTCTATCATTTGTAAGGGGTCTTCCTTCTTGCACCTCCAAAATTTCTTCTACACCTCCAAACTTTCTTTAAATTCTCAAAAGACCCTTTGACCATTTAAGGAAACCTGCAGACACCGCACCCCCAAAATTATGTCGACTTCCGGAAGTCAAAATATATCATTGGAAGTCGATTTTCGGAAGTCAAAATATATCCGGAAGTCGACTTCCGGAAGTCCAAATGTATCACCGAAAGTCGACTTCCAAAAGTAAAAAATTATCACCGGAAGTCGACTTCCGAAAGTTAAAAAATATTCCCGGAAGTCGACTTCCAAAAATCAAAAAATATTTCCGAAAGTCAAAAAACATTCTCCGAAAGTTGACTTCCGTAAGTTAGAAAATAAATTTTATTTTGAATATTTTTAATTTTTTCTAAAATTTAAATTTTTTAACTTTTAATGAGTTTTTAGTTTATTATTTTACTTATTTTTTATTTTTTATGTTTTCATATTTCTTAATATATATTTTTTTAAAAATATTAATATCTATATATATAATTTTATTTTTATTTAATATACTAAAAATAAATATGAATATAAAAATAAGTAAAATTAAAATAATATTAAACTTTAAATAAAAAAACAAAAAAATAAAAAAAAAATTATTCTACTTCATTTAATTTTATTTAATATTTAAATTTATTTTAAAATAATAAAACTTTAAATTAAGAAAAAAGATAAAAAAGAAAATATATATACAAATATTATATTAATTCCTTTTTATTTTTATTAAATTTTTAATAAATTATATAAAAATAAATTTAAATTTAAATATAAAAAATATATATATATAATTGAAAATTTTTAAAAATTTGATTAAAATTAAATCTTAAAATTTTAAACAAAATTAAAATATTCAAATAAAATATAAAATACTATATACATAAAATATATAAATAAAATAATATAACAATATCAATAAAATAAATAAAATTAAAAATAAAATTGAAAAATAATTTAAATTAAAATAATTAAACTTAAAAAAACAGAAT
>Ga0214544_1008839_pt1 | contig 16367 bp, 9 predicted proteins | sample CNSS3metaG_FD_160074 | JGI IMG/M metagenome (GOLD analysis project Ga0214544, IMG submission 160074) | Root nodule microbial communities from cowpea collected in UCLA plant growth center, Los Angeles, California, USA - CNSS3 | ecosystem: Host-associated > Plants > Roots > Nodule | place: USA...
CCCAGACCCCTATTGGACTTAGTCCTTCAAGCCCAAACATCACACCACATGCATATACAATCCATCCTTATGATAAACAACCAAAACACACACTCACAAACACATGAAACATAGTAACTCGCATAAATTCGCTTAAGCTAGGGGCCTCTCGCCCAAGCTAAGCCCTCAGCCTCGCTTAGGCTAACTCACCTCGCCTGAGCGAGCTTAGAACAGCAACAACATCAAGTTATCTCGCTTAGGCGAGATCCTCTCGCCTAGGCGAGATCGTCTCTCGCCCAAACATCCATTTCAAACTCGCCTGGGCTAAAATACACGCAAAACACCACACATGACCACGACATCTCACTTAGGCGAGGCCATCTCGCCTGGGTGAGACCCCGGTTCGCTCAAAACCCACAAAACCCTCGTCTGGACGGGAAATCACGCTCAACACGCGCAACTCCCTCGCTATCTCGCTTAGGCGAACCTCACTCGCCTAAGCGAGAGTCTATGTCGCTCAAAACCCATCCTCTTCGCCTGAGTGAGACGCTCGAATGGCAAACCAAGCTCGCCTGAGCAAGAAATGTAGATACCCTCACTGATCACGCACTCGACTCACTCCAACCTTGTCCAATTCGCACCACAAAACATACCAAACAGAATTCGAGCATACCAAATCAATTTACACAATTTGCAACATCACATTGGCATTGTATAGACTCCATATAGTTCCCAAATTCCAAGTTCCACCTCATTCCCGCACATACTATGCATAACCCCCTTTTCTTTCATGTATTTAGTCCAAAATTCAATTACAACAGTACCAATTCATAACCCTCCCCCAATTTCCATCATAAGCATCACGAATTTCAGCGCATAAATTCATCAAAAACATACAATACACACAACAACACAAATTTTGGGTTCAGCTCCCCTAACCTGGAATGTGTGATCAAATTTATGAAGACAAGACCCCTTGATTCACGACTTCCCTCTTGCTTCAGCCCTTTGCACGCTCAAAACCTCCTCTCCCACTCTCAATTACCAAAACCCTTCCTTTTTCTTAAACTTTGGCTTTTATAGGTGCCTTTAAAATAGGTTTTAAAAATAACACGAACTTGGGCTTAGGGTGGGTTTTAATTCCTCTTAATGTTAATTATTTGATAGTTTTCCAATCCTCTTGGCTGCCCCTAGGTTCTCTACCTTTCCACATTCACTCCAAACCAAATTTAGTAAAAATAAAGGTTAAGTTCTGTCTACTAAGGTTCGAACCCGTGACCTTCCACTCACAAGACCAAAGCCTAACCACTATGCCAATTCACATTTGGTGATATACACAATCAATATAAGTTTACATTTCAAATTCCACACTCTCACATATTATTAAAAATAAATCCTAAAACAACAACACATAATTCACAAACATAGGACTCAAACCCAAGTCCTCTTACACAATCAAAGTACTCTCAATCATTTGAGCTAGTACTTTTCCATGTCACATTAAACAACAATTAATGCCATAAAGACGCCTTCTACCCACATTTATTAATTAATTAATTAATTTTCCCAGGTCTTATAGTGTTAGATATGAAATGGTGATTTAAGCCAAGAAGTAAGGGGTTGAATTGGTTGTTTAGAACTTTTTGGAAAGCTTAAAACCCCTTTTGATTGAATCAAATAGACCACAAAATTCGAATGCAAAATCTATAGAACAATACACTTTCAACCGGTCAAAAAATCAAACAATAGATTAATTTGTTCTTGAGCCTATGAATTAGTTGATTAAAATTTCAAATCAATTGGCTAAAATCCCGGGAAATTATGGAGAACACTGAATTTACATATTTAACTCAAACATCAAACTTTTACATACAAGACTTATTCCAAATAATATTTCTAACAGGTATGCATTACCAAATTACACAGAAACACATTCAAACTCAACAAAGAATGATTTACTTAGTTTTCTTAAGTTTTTAAAGTGAGAGAGATGAAGGAAAGAGAATGGCATAAATGTTTTTATACTAGTTCACTCAATCACAACGCTACATCTAGTTTAGTAGGACAACTTGAGCTTGGTTTCAACTATATTCAAAAGTTTTACGAATCACACACTGATGAGTGCATATTTTTTTCCTCATTTAATGTTTAATTATGGAAATGATAAAGTATTATACGACATGATGGAGGATGCAAGTAACAATAACTTTATAGAATTACGTTGTACTGTTAATACCACCCTCCAATGCCATCCGAGATTTGCTGAAACCCCAAAATTTAGAGCATTTTGTCATGAAATAGAAGATATGCTTCTAAAGTTGGCCATTAGAGCTGAACAAATATCAAAATATTTAATTTAGCTAATGAAAGACAAAGTTATGGAGGCCACCTTAGAAAAACTTATGAAGACAATAATTAAGCAAAGGGATGAAATGATAATGTTAAGGAGCATGAATCAAAGGATGGAACAATTGAGCACTAATGTGAATGAGTACACGATTCCAATGTTAGATCAACAAACATCAGAATCACATCACACTGATATATCAACTGATAAATATAATGATGGTCATAGTAATATGTCTACTGATGGACATATTAATTTTACTAAAAATGGTGCTTAATTTGCTGATGAAGAAATTGAAGATTTTCACACTAACATATCTATTGATGGATATGATGATGATGCTCAATGTGAATATAAAGTTTTATCTGCTAATGATGATATGAGTACAAATGATCTTTTTCAGTAGCAAAGTTGTGAGAATAATACACTAGAGGAACCAAGTGAAATTGAAGAACCAACTATATTCGAAGATGTAATTGAAGCATCTGCTACTGCAACTAGCTTGGTTAACGATAAAGCAGCAGAGTCAACTAATTTAAGTGCAAATTTTTGGTCACAAGATGAGATTATGAGGATTACTAATGATCCTATTAACCACCCTAATGTACCTAATGCTGTTGAAATTGAATTAAAGCCACATGCTCCACACATAAAGTTTGTTGATGTGAATGACGCAAATAAGTTTACAGTGGTTATCTTTATTGACATGGCTGCAAAGATAAATCCAAGAATAAGAAATTATCAAAATCACAAAAATCCAAGCCAAGCATTGTTGAAGGCGGTAAGAAAAGCTTGAAAAAGTGAAGAAGTTTGGCTAAGCCAAGAAGAGGGATGGGCAACAAAAATTGGACCATGTGGTTTTCTCTATGTTTTTTCAGAAGGAGGACTTTGATAATTCCTAAATATTTATAATAAAAGATAACTTGGGAAAATATATCTTTAGATATTTTAAATAATTATCTTATTTAATTATATCATAAAATATCGAAAGATAATAACTACCAAATCTTTTAAAGATCTTCTAAAATATCGAAAGCAAATATATCTTGAAGATATTGGATTATTTAGAAGATAATTGGAGGAGATTACAAGAGGGGCAGAATTGGAAATTGGATCGAAATTAAGTTATTGAATAATTAATTAAAGATTTTTTATTAATTATCTTTGGTATATCTCAAATTATCAACAAAGGAAATCTTCCAAATATTTTAGAAACTCATAAAATCTGATAATTATTTGAGAGATATTATATCAAAAGATAAAAGATTTCAGCAATAGAAAATATAAGATTCAAGTCCAATCAAGGCCTATATAAAGAGACTAAGGGAAAGCAGAAAGGGAAGCTCGACACTTCGAAATTTAGGAACCCTTAGAGGGGCCTAATTTCTTTCTCTCTCCTTTCTTCTTCTATATTTCTTTTATTTCGATTTCATGGAGTGTTAATCTTCTTGGGTTGATTCCGTTGTAATTTTATTATGGATTCTTAGGTTATAATGAAATAATTTCTTTGTTCTTTTAATTATTTTTGAGGTTTTAATTGATCTATGTCTTTTATCTTTGAATCACTTGAAAAGTAATGGGTTTTTACATCATAGATAATTAGTGAGATGTTTTAATCTATATGCATATCAATCATATGAGTTCAAGGGTTTTTAATTTTAATTGAGAATTTACTTTGATTAAATTTGGAAACTTTCATGTGATTGAATGAGTTTTTGTTAATGATTGAGAATGTACTTTGATTAGAGGTGAAAGTTTTAACTAGAATTAATCAAGAATGTACTTTGGTTAATTAGCTTGTTGCATGATTTTAGAGGTAAAAGTATGGACATGATAAAGTATAGTAATATTTAATTGAGAATGTACTTTGGTTAAATTTACTATAATTAATCTACAAAGTTCTTGCTTTTGATTGAGAATTTACTTTAATTAATAGTGAGAACACCAACAAATTAATTGAGAATTTACATTGATTAATTTGCAAATCTACAACAATAATTACTTAAGCAATAATCTTTAGATAATCGATGATGGATCTATTTTGAAAAAGTAGTGGAATCAATCTATTTTTCTTTATCATTGTTTTTTTTATCTTTTTATCTTTTTCAAATTTTATTTCTTTATTCCTTATTTTATTTGATTAACCAGTTTGTATAGTTTTTATAGCAACTAATTTATCAAAAATCAATTTTGTGTTCGTTGGGAGACGACTTTGGGTTACTTTACCCTTTCTATTTTGTTGACTACTTTCTAAACAATATTGAAGTTGTTATAGATAAGTAGTATTAATTTGATTGCGTCAACGAAAACGTTATGACACACCAAGATTACACTTTTGAACAAAGAAACACACTAAGATTTTTGACTAACAAAAAAATATAGCCTACAACCTTGTCAGAATGACACCCATAGACCTGGAATCACACTATGTAAACAACTAGAGGAACAAGAACTATAAAACTTGATGTTGTCTCTCCCTAGCCAACCATACACGAGTTCTTCAAGCTATTCCTAAGCTAAAATGCCTCCAAGAATAACCAAGATCTTTGTAACACCCTAGGCGGATATTACTTGATAAATCAATAAAATATAAACTATGGAATTAAAATAATATATAGAAAGTTCCCAAGCGCGGGAAAAATTTAAAACTTATATCGCTAAAGTTCAAATATATTGAATCGTTCTTATTGCAAGTCCATAATAGAGAAAAAGCATCATAAAAACTTATTACAACATGTTTGTAAATAAAACTTGAAGTAAATTCCCCATAGTCTGCCCCGCTCTATGTCTACACATCAACGTCTTCACCTATATTCACATCTGCTTCCGCGTGATAAGTCACACGATCATCGCCAATCACAAACAGAAAGGGTGAATTGATAAAGAAAAACAACATAATTATTAAATAATGAAAGTTAATCCCCACCCAATCTATCTTAGTTAATTCTTAGTTCATTGACTCCTTGTTAACGTTCCACCCCAATCTCATAACCTATATGAGAAAGATCCATTCACAAATTTGGTCTTTAGGGATTATCATGCTTCCACCAACCTATCCGCTCGTGGTCCAGCTCTACGGATCTCCCCGCCCGTAGTTTAACTCTACGAACCTCCCCGCTCATAGTCCAACATGCGTGAATACCTACTTGAACCTCCCCGCTCATAACAACCTCAAGTATGAGCACGAAACATACGAACCTCCTTGCTCGCATCCCTGGACAAGAGTACAACCAATATGGACCTCCCCGCCCGCATCAATCACGCATTTTCAATCTTCATTACGAACCTCCCAGCTTGTAACTAATCCATCATATCCTTGACCAACACATCAAGCCCATCCATGCAAAACAATATGCAACGGACCATGCCCTTCCACTATCGCCTAGCAGTGCCTAAGCGTCGTCAGGAGAAATTGTGCTCTAGATTGCTCTAAATCGTCGCCACGCCTCTAGGGACCCCTCTGCTTGTGGCTTATCGCCTGGCAGAAACATACTCCCTGCCAGGCGTCACACTAGTAAAGCAAATTTTTATTTGTATAGGCACTGCATAACGGATTCTAAACCCTCAAGTATCATATCCACACATCCATAATGTCACTTATACTTTATAACATCAATATATACCACAATATACATCATCACAGTTTCTAAACATTAATCATAATAAGTGTTCACGCATTTATACTTGGAGAATTTGGCATTACTTGAAAGTAGTCAAGCATACATATAAAGCATGTGATCTTTGGTCCAACAGTATAACTAAGCATACAATATCACCAACATCACAACACCAATACTACTTTGTCACCCAAATACACCACACCCCATTTCAAGATTCATATAGCCCCATGACAATAAACACCTACCTAGATGCCTTAACAATTAATTGATTCATTTAGTGATCATATATATAAGTGCAATACTCCAAAACAACTTGCTCCTAACATTTTACACATGCAAACAATCTACTATCACCAACAACAATCATCTCTTCCTTCATTTCCACAACTCAAACCATTACAATTTCATGTAAATTCAAGACTTTAACTCATGCATCAACTCACACCAATTGAACCCTTAGTCATCATACAAACATACCAATTTTATTACTAAATCATCCCTAAGGACTCCACTATCAGTTTTTTTTTTCACTTTCATTTTCCATTAATTCTTTTGTCTTAGTTCTTCCTAAATATTTTTTCCATCTTCACCCATTATTTCAAACTCCTCGAAAGATTTTCCAACACCACCAACCTTTGACTTAGAGTTACCTTTTAGGTCTCAATTAAGTCAAAGTGAAATTCAGTATTTTTGTAAAGTGGGCAAAATATCTCATTTTTCCAATTTTTAAAGCCCGTCTTCACACATCTTATGTCAATATATATTGCTTGGTCCTTATGATTTTACTGAAATTATGTTTGATGACTATTGCAGATATGTTTTTGATCCTGGTGGAACCCAACTTTAGTTGCTGTGAGCCTTAAACAACCCTCTTGATCTGAGGTCAGATCCTCTTCAAGTGGGAGGGGATGATGTGATCCTAACAAGGCTTGTAACTTGGGCCAATGCCTAGGCCCAAATCATGCTCAAGGCCCAATCTTAGACCTACATGCATCTCAAGCTCAAAGCTCACCAAAAAGCTCAATAACAAGAGGAATGCTTAGAAGGAACCAAATGGGATTGCCTCAAGATGATCAAATTCATCATGGGCTTCCTATGCTATTCTCATGGGCTAAAGAAGACATCAAAATATGAGAGCACATATGATTGAAGCATTAGAATAGCTTTTATTTTGGGCCACATGTTAGGCCATGTTCTAGAATAAAAATACTGAAGTACTTTATTGTTTAGTTTCAAATTGGGCCAATGCAAGCCCAATTCAAACCACTTAGCCGAGAATATGCTTGGAAGCAAGGCTTGGTGTGCCTTTGTTACTAGGTTTATGCAAGAAGAGTGTGACTTTGCCACATGGCATTATATCCCTTCCTCCTTTGCATCACAAGACCCACCTTTGTGCTTCTTCTCCAAGCTACATCTACATTTCATTTCATGATACATTTCTTATTTCATTTGGCCAGCTATGATTCCTATAAATGCGGTCACTCTACTCTTGTATTTGGTTACTTTGGATTGGTAATAGACTAAGTGTTGAGAGTACTCCACATATTGCCTCTAGAGTAGCTTTGCTAGACTAGTTTCTACGAAGAACTCCTCTAGCCTCCTTCCCTAGAATAGATTTCTCTTCTAGGTTTCCTCTCCATTTCACCTTCATTGCTTCAAGTGCCTCCAAGCTTGAATCCACTCCACCACTCGTCTCCACTCCAAAATTCCATTCAACCTTCACACTCTCTCCCATTGTCACAATTTTTGCAGTCCTCTTTAACTCTCATTGCTGCCACGCTCTATAACTCCCTATTTCCCCATTCACTCTCTTCTCTCTTCACACTTTCCAACCCGAAAAATAAATAAATTAATTAATAAAAAGAAAATAATGAAATTGGAGTTAATGGCCATTTAGTTGTGTTTGTACTACATCACAACTGCTTCTAAGCTACCCTTCTGGTTTCTCAGGGGATCTCTAGAGTTTCTAGAGTTTTCCTTCAATTAGTAAAAATACTAAAAATGAAAAAAAAAGAACAACTCATGCTAACAAGGATTCGAACTCACATCCTTCCACCCTTTAAGCATATTCACAACCATTAAACTATCATATAATTCATGTTGATTCACTAATACATACCATGTTAAGTCATACTTCCCCATTCACAATATATTTGTAAAATAAAACACAATTAAAATATCACACTAATGGCACACACAAGTCCTCTCACACGACCAAGTACTCTCAACCGCTTAAGCTAGTATTATTCCTTGTCTAGGACTTGTCAAGAAACTCTCTTAGGGTACTTCCAACCCACCATTATTTGTAATTTTTTAATTATTATTTATATAAATATCACGGGTCTTACAATCTTCAATCTTCACCTTGTAGCTGTGTAATTCAGAGAGAGAAAGATTTTTCCAGTGATGTATTACATGTTTTCGTGCTCAAAAACTTAGAATTGTGCTTTTGCTCTCGAAAACACAACTTATATAGTCTGAATTAAGTGAAATCAATCGGTTGAATTTTTTGTACAATCTGTTGATTTCACTTTACTAAAGTAAAATCAGTCGATTGAAAAAATAATTCAACTGACTGAATACATTCATACCAAAAACTATATACAACAAGCCTTTTATCTTGTTAAAACCTATTTTTAACATATTAAAATGGGCACACTAAGACTATCAAGACATCTAACCTATGTTATATAACCTAACAACATGATATAACATGTAACTATTACATTGAACACATAATTTCTAGATTTAATACAATTGAAACATAATCTTCAAGTGGATCTTCATCAATCTTCATCAACCACATATGATTTTCATGCGCTTGGCTTTATCAAATCTTTGCTTCAAGCTTGCTTATGCTAACAGGTGGGACTTGAGATTTTTTAGAGCAAAATCATTCTAAGCTAGTGGAAAAGTCTCTCTCTTTGAATTACACAGAAGTGAAACCATTCATGAAGGATCTTTGATCTTCTTGGAGATTTTTGCATTGGTTTTGGAACTTGGAGAAAAAGGTTTGGTTGGCTAGGTGGTTTTAGGTATGCAACTGTGTTCTTGTTGTGTTGTGTTGAGACTCTTATGAGAATCAAAAGTCTTGGTTATGTAGTGCACGTTAGGCTCAAGTTGCCTTGACAAACTAGATGTAGCTCAGATTTAAGTGAACCAAGATAAAAATTCTATGTCATTGTGCTTGATTCTCTCTCTTATCTCTTGATTTTGTTTAAAGTTTCAAGAAATTTGAATTGTACAATCTTTTAACTATTCTTGAGTGGTTTGACACAACTTGACACTTTGCTCATATTTATATTGCTTATCTGAATCAATCTTGTTAAGTCTTTTAAGTTGTTTCTGAATTACATTTCAAATTCAAATTTCTACATAATTCCCAGTATTTCAATGGACTATTATGATATTTTGATATGTTGAATTACACTGCATTGTTAATTGTTTAATGAAATCAACTTATTATCCCTATTTTTAATCGATTGAAAGTATACAGTACAGTGGTACTTGCATTCCAATCTCGTGGTTGATCTGATTCAATTTGAAGGTGTTTTAAGCTTGCAAAATTAACCAAAGTTTTTATAAATCCAATTCAACCCCTTCTTGTCTAATTACCTATTTCAATACTTACAATGGAGTGGGAAATGAATATGTGTGAGGTCTTCATTCAATATACATTATGCAATTATGTGCGTTAATTTGCAATGATTTAACAGGCACTTATTATTTCAAGTGGGTTCTCTATTCAACAAACCATATAAGAGGTAGAGAAAAATGATTGTGTCATATTAACTCCTTTTTAGATTATATCTACCTTGTTGCATAATAATTTCTATGCATAAGTTTCGATTTTAGAGTTTGCTTTTTAAGATTTCACAAATTTTCCAAAATGAAATTATTGTTATGGTAGGTCATTATCTTCAAATTTATCTTTAAAATGAAATATATTTTATTTTTTGTTTTTAGAAATTTTATTATGATTAAAATATTGTCATGATAAAACTAGATTTAAAAATAAATAAAGAAATTTTTTATTAATTCAATTTTTAAAGAAATTATAAATTAATTTTAGTTTATACAATTAAGAACTATTTATCTTACCAATTTTGCAAATTAAACATGCTAGTTATAGGATAGACATTATAACTTTGACCTATTGTTTCTTTATGTTTCTGAAATTCTTAATGAATTGGTATAAAATTAGATAAATAATAGATCAACAAATGTAGAGTTGTTAATTTAATTTGTAGAACACAAGTCAGCCCTAACCCCTTCCAAGCTAAACTCTATACTTTTCTTTTTTAAATTGCAGATTATATTATATTATGTAGAATTTCATTTACCTATTTTCTGTTTTTGTCATTTGTTAAAAATATGCAAAAAATGCAGAAACAAAATAAATATGTAGAAATGTAGAATTACTTTTATAAAATGCAGAAACAAAATAAATAGATATTGAATTTAGGGATAAAAAGAAATTAAGAATAATTTTGTTACAAAAAATATATTTAATCCTAACATCAAATATAAATAGTTTATAAATTAATAAATTTTGCCATAGTTAATCATGTTCTCCTGCAAATTTATAAATGATTATATTTATAAAACTAATAGCATGTATTTTTTATAGGTACAATAAAAATTAAAACTAGAGAAAGTAATAAGATGTCAACATAAATGTATATCCTATCGCTAAATACAAATGTTTATTCTTGACAAGCACAATCACAAGTGTGGGTTTTCATATCACAATGAGCCAAATCACATAATGGAGGACAAACTGTCCAGCAATCCCTGTTTGTATCACATTGCGTTTTTATCAATGCATTGATCTTAACACATGTGCAAGACCCATTTTCACAAACCACTCTTGATTTGCAGTGAGCTAAAATCAAATTGCATTCCTTACTCTCATGACATTCACCATCAACTACCATTCTTGATATGCTTCTCAAACCATATCCATTGCAAGCTATTATTAAAGCAAGAAGAATTGTTGCAAAAGCAATTTTGACCAAAGTCATATCCTTGTTTTAGTGTGATGCTTGCTAGGTATAGTTTCAATCACTGGTATTATTTTTTTATGGATTTAGTTGAGGGCATCCACCACATTTATAGTAGTCCATGTTTTTAAAAAACGGAAATTTATGATTAGGTTTTTAATTAGTAATAATATTTTATTATTCTTATAATTATTGTATTATTAATTAATATATTTTTAAAATTTTATTATTGAAAATAATTTTAATTATAGAAATAAATTTATTTTAAATTAATTATAGATTTTTATCTCCATTATTTGTTAATATTTATTATTTTTTTAAGTTTTGTATTAATTAATTAAAATCTTTAGATAATTGATCCAATCAAATTAAAAAGGAAGATAGTATGAAAATGCTATAACATTTTGAAATAAATTTTCTTTCTTTCATAATATAAGATTTTTAACACTATAAATTATTAATATTTTTTTAATTTTTATGTTAATTAATTAATTAATTCATTAAATTTATTTTAAAAATAATTTTAATTATAGAAAAACATTTATTCTAAATTTTATTTCTTTTATAATACAAGATTTTTATCATTATTAATTATTAATATTTTGTTATTTTAAATTTTTACGTTAATTAATTTAAATCCTTCAATAATTAATGCGATCCAATTAAAAAAAAATTAAAAAATAAATAATAAAAAAAATATTGAAAAAGAATATAACAGTTATAAGAAAACATTTGTTACAGTTTTTCTCTACCAAAAAAAACATTATTTATAAAATTACAGCATTTAATTATAAAAAAAAATTTATTTCAACTTTTATTTCTTTTATAGTGTAATATTTTTATTCCTATTAATTATTAATATTTTTTATTTTTTTATTTATAAGTATTTTATTATACTTTTTATTTCTTTCATAATAGAAGATTTTTATCATTATTAATTAATGATATTTTGTTATTCTTTTAATTTTTATGTAAATAAATTAAAAAATTTCGATAATTAAACCAATCAAATTAAAAAACAACTAAAAAGTAAATAATAAAGAAAAACATATTCAAAAAGAATATAACAGTTATAGAAAAACATTTATTTATAAGAATATAGCATTTAATTATAAAAAAACATGTATTTCAAATTTTATTGCTTTTATAATATAAGATTTTTATCCCTATTAATTATTAATGTTTTATTATTCTTTTAATTATTTTCTTTCTTTATTTAAATTTAATATGGAGACAAATAAAACACTGATGATTAAAAATGGTAACTTAAATGTTGGTCAAATCACATGATGCCGAAGTGAGATGCTAATGAGCATAAAAAGTCCTAGTTAAGATTTATAACGTGTTTTATATTAGTGAGTAAATCTAAATTGACCTTTAATTAAAATACCACTTTATATATATATATATATATATATATATATATATATATATATATATATATATATATATTAATTAGTGTAAATACTTATAATATTATATCAGTACGTTATAATAATGTAATATCATTAAGTTAATATACAAAATAAATTTATATTTATTAAGAACAAAGTACAGTAAATGAAGAAAAGAAGAGAAAATGACGATTGATGAATGAAAGAAATAGAGAAAATAATTGTTTAGATAATTTGATAGGAATGCATAAGTAATAGTTAGATTTTAAAAACAATAAATAAAAAGGAAATCCTTTATTTATATATATATATATATATATATATATATATATATATATATATATATATATATATATATATATATATATATATATATATATATAAAAGTATTTTATCTTTTATTAGATAATTAAAGTTTTTATTTAAAAAAATTAGAAAAGATCACTATTTGATTTATAATTTTATAAATAAGTGAAAATCACTAATGATTAAAGAATATATCAACAAAATGAATTATCAACATAATCAATTATTCAGAGTTTGTTGCTTCGATTACAAACTTCAAACTTAGTCCAGTTCTAGAAAGTCTATAAATAGAAAGTTGTTCCTGCAGAGAACAAATAAGATGAGTTACGCACAAGTATCACCTTACCCATAGTCCGCCATCTCCTCAGTAGGCCTCTTCTCGGTTGGCATATGTTTGCTTGGACCTGGGAGTGGTTACCAGCAGAAGGGACTCCGAAGCTCAAGTCAGCAAAATCTCTCAGAAAGTCAAATTAGATGATTAGGGAAGTAATGAATACGTACCTTTAATTCATGGGGTCCATGCATATTTATAGATCATTAATTATGTCTGGCCACGTCATGGGTTACGCCCTTGCTTAGGCCGTAGGTGGCCCAGGCCCTTAGTTTGATTATTGGGAACTGGTGACTTTTGTTGGAGCGTTCTGTTTTTTGCTAAGTCCTTGGTTGTTTAATAGAGTTGTCGGCCTAAGTTGATTACCCTTTAACGGCTTAGGCTGCTATTGTTGTTTTCGGGTTGCCTTATGAATGTGGCTTCTTAGTGGTTTGGTCCGGGTACCTTCGCATGTATATGGTGCTTGCTATTATTCGGCTTAGGCCGATTAGGTGCTGTACACCAGTCCCCTAGCCTTTGTCGATATAGTTATGTCGGTAAAGGGTGATAAGTGTCTAGTGTCTTTCGTCTAGGCCGACTAGGTGCGGTACACCAGTCCCTCAGCCTTTAAATGTGATGAACAATGTTAAGGCTAAAGACAGGAAAAGGTTTGTAGCAGGTAAGGGGGTGTCAGGGGTCTAATAAAAAAGGGTTTTGCGCCGTCGTTCTTGATACTCATGACCTTTGGTGTGCTTTGTGTCGATTGGTATGGGTTGTGACTTTTGGTGGGAAGAAGTTGTGTTGTTTGGAATTCCTGCTTATAAATGCGGATTTCGCGAAGGGTTTGCGTTTGTTAACTCATTTGTGAGAATTTCGTAATCAGAGACTTGCGTGTGTTAGATTTGTTTGACTAGTTCCTTGTTTCTGCCGACATCTTTCAAAAAAGGTATGTCTAGTAGTAGTGATACTGTGTCATTGTCTTCTTCCAATAGTGGGAGTGTGGAGTCCGGGAGGGATGTAGGTAGGCGTGTTAAGGAGGAGAGTACTAGTCCGGTGGCTATGGTGGGAAGGATTCCAATGGAGACAGTGACCGAGGTGAGGGAAGAACCTCCTAAAGAAATAGTAGAGAGTAACTGGCCGGCTAAGGCTGGTTATGATTGGGTGGCAGTTGACGTTCGTAACCAGTCGTCCTTGTTCCGGTGGTCTTGTCTGCTGAATTCGTGGTTGAACTGTACCCTTGTTATCGCGAAATGCGTGGACCGTGGTATCATGTCGCTGGAGCAGGTGAGCGCGTCTGTCACGACCAAGAAGGGGCTACCGAGAAGTTCTTTTACATGTATATGTGTCATTTCTCTCAGTTACATGTGAGGTTGCCGCTAGATGACTTCACCATGGGGGTACTCCATCAGCTCAACGTGGCGCCTACTCAGTTACATCCGAATAGTTGAGCATACTTGCAGGCCTTTCGTGTTTTGTGCCAGTCATTGTATTTACGACCTTCTCCTCATGTGTTCTTATATTTTTATGACACAAGACCCCGACAACTGACTACCTGATTATCCTTGGTAAGTCGTCCGAGCATTAGCAGACTGGACGCATTTTCACAGTCATTCAAGCATTTCAAGGATGGCTACTTCAAGGTTGTGGTGAAGGAGGAGGGCAAGTCACATTTTCTTAATGCAGATGGGAGTACAAAATTTCCGTTTAGTTGGACGGGTAGCCCTTCTCAATATAAGGATATGGGTACCGACGAGTTGTCGGCAGCGGATAGAGAGGTGGTGGAGGTCCTAATGAAGTTTACTGATAAACTACCCACTAAGGGCGTAGCTAAGGTTTATAATTCGGTTCACCCGATTATTGATATTGAAGGTATTTGTTTATGACTTAAACTATCTTGATGTTTCTAAGTTAAAGTAATCGGAACTTGGTGTATTTGTGCAGGACACATGGCTCAAGCTGGGAAGAAGAATCTGACGCTTTTTCAAGTACTGAGGAAGGAGAGGGTCGTAAAGGCAAAAACAATTGGGAACACTGAGGTCCCAAACTTACAAGAGTCGTTGATTGAGGTGCACGTTCATGGCGGCACCAAGAGGACGGCCGAGTTACCGGCTAGGCCTGGCAAGGGCAAGGACGTAAAAAAGGTGAGGGCGGCTTTGCTTGGGCAGGGGTCATCGAGTGGGGCTAAAGGACCAGAAGCAGGTCTGATAGAGTTGTCGAAAATGGCCGTTAGGAAGGATATTGCGATGAACCTGCTAGAGATAGTGATTAATTCCATTGATAGTATGGAGTCAGACCACCTGGTGAGGACAATGATGGAGTTTGGGAACAAAGCGCTAATTTTAAGTCGCCAGGTTGGTTCGTTGTATCGCTAGGAGGTGAAGGAGGGGAATCGGGAGAAGGTGGAGGAGTTGCAGGAAAAGGTGGATAAGTTCGCGGAGGAAAGGGCTATGTGGAAAAAGGAGAGGGAATGTTGGGAGGAAGAAAAGAAGAGGTTGGAAACTTGGAAGGTTCGTTATCTGGATTCAGAGAGTAAACTTAAGGGGAGGATAGCGGACCTAGAGGCAAATTATGATGAATTGAAGGAAAAATATGAAGGCGTGAAGGTGGAGCTTGAAGACTTGAAAGGCTGTATTATCCAAGAGCACATCAACGGGTTCCAAAAAGGGGTGAGGCAGGAGACCTTCTTCTGTCAAGATATTGATGCAGCCTATTCCAGATTTTATGTGAATAAGGATGTGGTGGACGGTCAGCTTGTTAATGAAGCCGAGAGCAGCCCCGAGGAAGAGGTAGAGAAGGAAGCAGCAGGAGAGGACAGGGATGCGAGAGATGCTGTGGAGGGTGATGACAAGAAGACGGCTTAGGGTTGTAATGATCCGTACACTATTTTACTTTGCTTTTAATATGATGAATGCTTTGTGTATGCTATCTTGTTTATCTGATGTCGATAACTTGTGTGATAATGGTGCGTTAGTGGTATGGTATAATTGTGAATGGGTGTTTTGATGTATGTGATGTTTGGCGAATTCAATTTTTTATTGAGGGTATTCGACCTTGATCATTTACTTGTGGTAAGGGTGGGGAACTTAAAGAATTAATGTCAAGTTAAGGGTGTTCGACCCAGGCCGCTTACTTGTGGTAAGGGTGGGGAATTTAAACGAATTAACATCAAGTTAAGGGTGTTCGACCCAGGCCGCTTACTTGTGGTAAGGGTGGGGAACTTAAACGAATTAACATCAAGTTAAGGGTGTTCGACCCAGGTTGCTTACTTGTGGTAAGGGTGGGGAACTTAAACGAATTAACATCAAGTTAAGCGTGTTCGACCTAGGCCGCTTACTTGTGGTAAGGGTGGGGAACTTAAACGAATTAACATCAAGTTAAGGGTGTTCGACCCAGGCCGCTTACTTGTGG
>Ga0214544_1008840_pt1 | contig 16366 bp, 8 predicted proteins | sample CNSS3metaG_FD_160074 | JGI IMG/M metagenome (GOLD analysis project Ga0214544, IMG submission 160074) | Root nodule microbial communities from cowpea collected in UCLA plant growth center, Los Angeles, California, USA - CNSS3 | ecosystem: Host-associated > Plants > Roots > Nodule | place: USA...
ATATATATATATATATATATATATATATATATATATATATATATATACACACACACACACACACACACATACATACTAAAAACATTACACACATTCTATTTTTTATTTCTTTTAATTGTTTGGCTTGCCATGAAATTTATATACATCTCTAAAGTTGATATTTGAAAAGTTTTAAGACACATGTTTGATAATTTTTTTAATAATTTTATTTGTTATTTATTTTTATCATGTAAAATATTATTTTGATATTTTTATATAATTATTTTTATTTTCTAACTTATTATCATATGTGTAAATTTATCACTATAATTGTATAAATAAATTTTATCGACTATAATATAATAAATTAATGAAATTGTCATGAATTTTTTTTATCATCATCCAACATGTATTGAAGTTCAAAAGATGAAATATCTATGTTAAAGTTCTATTATTATTAGAATCTTTGTTATTTGTGTGATTTTGATCAAGTGATGTATTATAACTTCTATTAGTGTAAAAAAAAATTTATTAGAATTTGAAAAATTTACGTAAACAAACATTTAAATATTTTTTAATTTGAATATTTGTTTTCTTTTTATATTTTTTTAAATATGTTTAAATTTTATCAACTAGGTTTCATTAATGGTGCAAAATTTATAAATATTTTGCCTCTCATGAAATTTTATTTGATATTCTAATTTGGAATGTATACAATTATAATTTATTTCTAAATATTTCAAAATGAAGAAACAACTCTCATTTTAATATCGAATATTTGATAATATTATATTTTATTTACCGTAATTTAGTATTTCTTTATAAAAAATAATTAATATTAAAATAGTAAGAAAACGGATATAGGTATGAATACAAGTATATGCCCGTTACCGGTGAGGATGAGGATGAGACAAAAATTTGATACTGATCATTAGGTTTAGGAATGGGTATGGGGATGAATGTTTTCTTTGGGATGGTGAAATTCGTTCCCGCCCTGTCTCGTTGTTATCCCTAATAGTGACTAATTTAGATACTAATTTATAAACTAAAAAGTATTACTCTCTTAAATAATCACTATTATGGATCAAAATTTATAATTAATAACCAATTATACTTAAATTGGTCACTAACATGTCAGGTGGGTCACCAATTTATTGGGTCCACACTGATTTAATTAAAAAAATAAAAGGAGGTATTTTTTATGGGCTCCCGGCTCCCATTATGCAATTTAAATATGGAATCCTTGCATCAGGTTTGAAATGAGAGAAAAATAGAGTGAGACAGAGAGAATGAAGTTGTGAGTACCTCTAGTGAGAAGCCATTAGAAAGAGAGTGAAGAAGAAGAAGAAAAGAGCAACCAGTGTATCCTGTGCAAGTCTGTGCAGAGAAGCTACCTTGGAGAAAATGTTTTATTCCCTTTCTCATATATTGAGGTTCACTCTATTGTTTATTTAAAGTACTTATTAGGGTTTGTTATCCACCTTGTTGGTGAAGAGAATAGTGTTTTATTGATTCTTGGAATCTCCAAAAGAACTTGTGGTGTACCCATCAATTTTTATTAGTGAAAGTTTTTACAGGACAAGGAACCATGAATTTTTCTTCCATATTGAGGTTTTCCCACATTAAATGTTTGTTGGTTCCTCCCTTTTCTATTTTATGCATTTTATTATTTTATGCATTTTACATGTTTATCGATAGATTATTTTAACACCTTGGTAACAAGGTCCAATAATTGGCTTGTGACCATTCATCCACATTATTTGATGTTAATTGTTGCGATCAAACTCAAATAGCATAAAAGAGAATTGTTGTAGTCATTTATATAGCATTTCAGTAAAGTGAATCTAAACATATGAAATTTGAATCTTGAGGTAGCTTTACACCACTTGATCACTGCTCTAAGACTTGGTCCCTTCACTGATAGTCATGCAAGAAGTCCACAATTGACTTAAATGAATTGAGATGCAGGACAAGTTTTTCTAGTTGGAAAGAACTCAAAGACTTTCTATAATAAGGTTTGAGCCAAGACAACCTCATAAAAAGAGGTAGTATGCAAAGGAATGTCCCTAATGACAACACATTGTATGAATCAAGGAACCAAAAGCATCAAATTTTGTACACTACACTCTCTTGAATGCTAAAAGGGGGTGCACATATGAGAAAAGACAATCAACATTGACCTCATACTAACATTGAGGAAGGTATTAACACCCGAAACGTCGATACCACAAGTTGATATTATTGAAAATACAAACACTCATCATATGAGTGTTTTATAGTAAAAGACAAGATTGAGTGATACATGCAATTCATCTCATATGCAAATATTTGTTCAAAGGAATAAAAGTTATCAATTAAAAGACTTTGCATCGAGAAGATAACACAATTATCAATGACCTCCAAGAATAGTACCATTGAAAATACCATGCTCAGTGGTGAGAAATTATCCTAGTGAAAGAACATAAGGTTTTAAAGACTCTATTATTATGAACCATAAATATCATTGGTGGCAGTTTAGATAAAGATATGTCCCCTAACATTAATAATGATCAAACAACCGTATGGCGTAGAAGTGGATTAATGCAATTTCATTCACTCTAAAAACAAAAATATTTTAATAACATTCACTCATACATGATTTAAATCCATAAATCCGCTACAAAAATAATTATGTACCATCACATCTTAGTGTAGAAAGCTTATTCCTAATGAAAACATCATTGCATCTTAAAAACTTTATAAACATAATCTAACAAGAACAAAATTCAAAAAACTGAAATTATCTATGAGAAACCATACAACTTTTTTTAATTAAAAAAGTATAAATAAAAGAAATGATAGATAATTTAATAAAAAAGGGCACGATAATGTGGTTTTATAACATTCACTTATACATTATTTAAATCCATAAATCTGCTACAAAAATAATTATATAGCATCACATTTTAGTGTAGAAAGCTTATTCCTAATGAAAACATCATTGCATCTTAAAAACTTTATAAACATAATCTAACAAGAACAAAGTTCAAAAAACTGAAATTATCTATGAGAAACCATACAACTTTTTTTAATTAAAAAAAGTATAAATAAAAGAAATGATAGATAATTTAATAAAAAAGGGCAAGATAATGTGGTTTTATAATTTTAATATATATATATATATATATATATATATATATATATATAAACTCTAGATATATTTGAAATTTATTTTTAAGAAAATCTTACAAAATTAAATCTTTTCGGAAAATTTAGAATCAAGATTTTAGATTTATGTTAATTTGAGTTTACTCATCAGTTATCTTGGATGTGTATTTCATTCATCAGTTGTTTTGGATGTGTATTTCATTGTTGTGTTTTGGCCCACAATAAACTATCATTGTTACAATAGAAAATATAAGAGTATAAAGAAAACTTAAAAAAAATAAAATTTTCCATTGCCAGGAATCGAACCCGGGTCTCCTGGGTGAAAGCCAGATATCCTAACCGCTGGACGACAATGGAAATTTTGTTAAAACTTTGATCCGTAAACTATTAATATAAATACTGAAATACTGCAAATAATTATAAAATGTCTTACTTGTTTGGAGACTGAGAGAAAGTGCTACCCCACTAGAGCACCACCATAGTTGACCACGGGGTTTCATTATTCATGCTATAATATAGATTTTAATTTTAAATGTCCCCGATATTTAATCATTTTATTTATACATGCTATATTATTGGAAAGAAGCTATTTTGAAGTCATAATGGTGTGTCTCTGTTAATGATGTCTTCAAAGTGTGGCAAACAGAGTTGTCGTTGTTTCTGTTTCATCAAAGTTAATAAATAAATATTTCTTACACATATTACACCATTTGGTTCCCATAGTAGCAAAATTTTGAGGCCAAGATCTTAATTAAATTGTTGAAATGATATTCTTAAAATAGAATTGAGTTGATATGTGTATGAAACAAAGAAATTGAGTAGTGTGAGGTGGAAGCATAATGAGTGTAAAGTAAAAGACACAATGACCCACGAAGCCACTAACCCTTCTTCTTTTTTCTTTGGATTTGGGTAATTGGTCTCATCCTTGAAGTGGACCCTATATTATGTTCTATCATTTCTTCAATTCAAATCTTCTTAAACAGTGATACTACTGCAAAAGAGAATAATCATTTGACTTAAATGACGGAACAAACCACAAGGACACAAACCCCCATGGAATGTGATTGCTCAACGATGCAAAAGCAATCAAAAGGTTTCATTACATTTGAATCTCACTTTTCTTTTATTTATTTCCCTTTTCTTTTTCTAACACAAACTCAACAATCTCTTTACTCACTACAAACATCAACTATTTCAATCTTAAAGCGCAACAAACAATTAAGAATACGTGCTTAAAGTTGCTTATTTAATATATTTAAGAACTTTATAGTTATTATATTTGCTGTTAGTAGAAGTTTCCTAGACAAGTCGCTGATAAGTACCATTGATTATGTTAAAAGAAAAACATGTACGATTTTGAATGGAGCAATTTGTATAATATATTGCCTATGAATGTTCGAAAGTGAGTGTTTTATTATGTGCTGCTTGATTTGATGCCTTGACCGGTTATTAGGAGGCAATCAACAAAGTGACGATAAGATAGAAAAGAAAAAACCTCGATTCGAAACAAAAAAAGTAATTAACTAAATTATACTCAGAAATTCAGATTCCCAAGACTGGGTTCGTTTCATTGTCTATTCCAAGCAAATGTAAACACTAAAATTGAAAAACATATTGTGCAACACAATATTGTAGGTACTTGTACTTAATTATATGTTGAAAAAGTCTTGAGCAACCGACAACGTTTGACTGTTCCATGATAAAAACTTAGTATGATTGATAATCGAAATATAATATGTATAATGTTAGGCAGAAGGCAGGAAGGAAAAGGGCATCATGGTTGGTCTCAGAATTATTAAATATTCCTCTGAGCAAGAAACCATGGCAATGTAAATGTTTTTGTTTTGAACTCATGCATTGAAGTAATGATGGAGATTTTGTAAGCAAATTTTAAATTAGGATAAGCAAGCATGATGGGAAATGAAAGTGGTTAATTCAATTTGAGAATTTAAGTGAGTTTAAGTCTTACATTAAATAAAAATGGGAAAATTGAATATCATATAAAGATAAAGACTCATAAACTTATAGTCTTAAGATTTTGAATTAAGAATGATATAAATTTCTTATGTGTGGTCAAGTAATATGTTAATATGTTTTTGAAAGGTATCACACTATTTAAAATAGATCGAAAATTAAATATTAGTAATTATATAATAAATTTTAAATTTATGATATTTTTTTCCCATTTAAAGTAATTCTAAATTTATATTTGTTTTTTTTAATTTTTAATTTTTATATTTTTGTAATAAAATATCCTGAGATTTAAGTTAAATTATATTTTAAAAGAGTATAAATGTACTTAAAGTTAAAAGACATAAAAAAAATATGTTATACAAATTTTTATATAATATTATTCACTAATTAATTTTAGACCAGCACCGTAATTTTTTTCCGATTTTTTAATTCCACATTATATATATTTGTAATCTATGTGTTACCTCATTCATCCGAAAGTCCATAGTTGAAATGAACGTTGATATGAAAGGTAGTGGGGTCCTGATTCTCATAGAACCTGGCAATGGCTGCAATTTCGACATGTAGCGAATGCAATTTGCATTGATGTTTTAATGGTGGAATCAGCTATCACTGTCAGAAGCTTCTCAAGATGATGTACCCAGACATAATATGGATAATATATATATATATATAAAGAATATCACCGGTCCTATTAAATTGATATAGAAGTGATGGACTAACTTGTATACGAGATAGGCAAACACATCCATTATTTTATTAAATATATGAATAAAAAATTCTTTTACCATTTTAATATTATATATTTATCCCATCTAATATATTGTCCTTATTTTATTAAAATTATTACTAAATATATAAACAAAAAATTATTTTATCCTCTTAATTTTATATATTTATCCTTCTTAGCATATTGTTTTCACTGGGTTTGGGTTTTAAATCCGACACGAAGTAGGTTAAAGTTATTTTTTCTATTAACTATTAATTAATTGAAGTTTTATCAGCTAAATTATTTAATTGTTTACGGACTATTTCTATATAGATATTTTAATTCATGGTAATAAAACTAATTTTACCCTTAGATAAGCTTTTAGTGTGTGTTCGATTGGAGATAGATTTGGAGGAGAGTGTGAAAATGGATTTGAGTGGATGAATTTGTATGTTTTTTGGAGTGAATTTAGAGAGTAAAGTGAGTTGATTTGGAGATAAGTTTTATCAAAGTTAATGAGATATTTGATTGATGTGATAGATAAAATAAATTGTAAAAATAGATAGAATTAGAAAGTTATCAAAATACCTTTGATGCAAAAAGAGAATAATTTTGTAATTTGATGTTATAAAAATAATTACAAATAATTAATACGAATTAAAAAATATTAAAATTATATGAAATTTTAAAATAAAAAAATTTAAATTTTTATGAATGTAATAAAAGTTATACAATTAAAATTAAAAAAATTGTACAATTAAATTTTAAACAAATTTATACAAAAAATTAAAAAAAAATAACACACACGATCAGTGTCACTCTCTCTTTTGCACAGACATCGATTACATAATCGATGTCACACACACACAATGCACCGCACTGGTGCGCATCCCCTTCAATCAGCCCCCTCCACCACCATGTTCCTCCATCACATCTATGATCTTCCTCCCCCACCATAGCCCACCACGTCTACCATCTTCCTCCTCCACCACTCACCACAGCCATGTGTCTGCACTCATAAGCTCACACTACACACCAACACCGGTGCATTCAATTCACACACACACAACTTTAGTTCTTACAGTGAACTAACATCACCACTCTCCTTCAAACAAATGACAGAAAGGAACTTGGGAAAGGAGCAATTGCTTCACTGTTTCATGTGTTTATAATAAGGGTAATTTTGTAATGTTACACAAAAATACATTGAAATTACCTCACTTTTGAGTGGATGGAATAAATCCTTCATCCTACAAATCTGCACTCGCAATTCACTACATATCCCATGAAAAAACATAGATGAAAGACAAAATTCGTCCTTGCAATTCGCACCCACAATTCGCTACATATCACTTAATTAATATTATTAGTACCATGTATATCCAATGTTGATTGAAACTATTTGATCAATATTTTTTTGATATTTTTTTCAATTAAAGTTTATATTAATTATTTTTCATCTGGGATTTTTTTTAATAAATATATCTATTTATTTAGTCGTAACTAAAACATTATACTAAATAAAAAATATTAATATTTTACAAATTTGAGTTATTTTACCTAAACAAATTTAACAAATTCAAATAATTCAAATTAAACAGCGAACTGACCTGACTTACCCATTTTTATAACTTCTTATAAATCTGTCTCTTTTGGTAATTTGAAAAAGAAAATTGCACCAATTTAAATCCATTTACAATATCTTTAAAAAAAGTACTTGAGAACTATTCATCCACATATTACCAAAATTCAAGTGGTAACGCAAATGATTCAATTGATAATTCAATAATTTAGTATCTTTCTCAAATGAATCATTAATTTGTTTTTTAAAATACTACACTCAAAAATTGGAACGTATTTATTTCTTTAATTAATGACACAAAGATGAACAGTAAAACATAATAATCATAGAAAAAATATTTGTTACGGTATTTGTAAATCCAAGTTACTACTCCTTGTATAGAAAAATTAATAAAAAAACACACAATTACATTATAAAAAACAAATGAATATAAAAGCAATGGTCAATAATGTATCTTGATTGCAAATGGGATCATTTGTAACCTTTAAAAGGTAATAATGAAGAAAAAAATGGGTAAAAATAAATTAAATTTAAATAGTTTATATAGTAAAAAGAGAAAAAAAATGTAATTGTGTTCAAAATAATACTATAGAATAGGAAAATTGAGTATTTATTTAAAATAAAAAAATATCATCTTCACTCTGGATAAAAGAAGAGTACACATAATATTTAATATAAAAAAGGTTAAATATATTTTTGTCTCTTTATTTTTAATGAAAATTAAAATTAGTTTCTTTTCAAAACTTTAGTCTAATTTAGTCTTCCAATTTTAGAGATATGTAAATTTAATCATTTTAACATAATTTTATTAAGTTTATTTAATGTTTTAATCGTCTCTCATGATAACATCTGAGTTTGTTTATACTGGTTGACACATTTTTAATTCAATATTAGTTAAGAAATTCTCTTGAAACGCATTTAAAACGTCAAATAAACTTAATAAAATTTGGTTAAGAGAATTAAATACACATATATCTACAAGACTACGTTGAGTAAGAGTTTTGAAGATAAAATATTTCAATTTTAAATGAAATTTAAAAGAATTAAAAAATATATTTAATCCTAAAAAAAATAACAATGAAATGTTGTTATTTTCAAAGATTTTTGGAATTTTATTAAATTATAGACGATATTAAAACTTATATTTTAATATTATTGTTGGGAATATTAAAATTTCTGGGTATTGAAATTGAATTAAACACTATTAGATTATGATCATATTGAATAAATTTGGTATCTTTTGTGCTCTATCACTAATTGTGCATAGTTGAAATCTGAAATTGAGAGTAGCAAGGAAATGATCATAATCATTATCTTTTTAGAGGATGTAATAAACACAATCTTTGTTCTACGATGATGGCGCAAGGCGGTTGTGGATATTAGATGTACATAGAACATTTTGCATAATTATTAAACTTGTTTCTCAAGTATTCATTGAATATACTTCTATTCTAGACTTTTTAGGATACTTCTTCTCGCTCACATTTTCATGTTTTATATTGTTGGGCGTGACTTGGGGAAGATTATTAACTACAATTTTATTTTTTAAATTGCCATTTTGGATAATGATTGGCAGAAAATGTGGGTTTATGATTATATCTGTATGCACTTGGGTTTATTATGTGGATGATAACGGTTTTAACGAGAGTGTGAATTAAAAGCTTTATTGAATATGATTAGTGTCATTTCAGTAACTACTTTTCCTCTTCTAAACTTGCTGAAAACAAGATGATGAACATTCTTAGATCCATTTGATGTGTGCTGATGTCATTGTCATTACAAATATAAATACATATATTTAAAAATCATCCAATAAAAAAATAATACGGAAATATACTCATAAATAAGAAAAACAATTAATGAAAAATTGTGTGTGTGTGTGTGATTTATTCAAATAATGTTTTTAAAACGAAAAAAGATACAAACATTATTTTATTAAAAATTCAGTAAAAGATTAATGTCACTCAACATAAATCAAATGGAAGAAGATGAAATTTTTATAACATTTGAGACGAATAATAATTTTTTTAAGAAAATTTGCTCCGTATTTTAACCCTAACTTGATAAAGAAATCGTTAAAATAAGATATTTTAAATATATAAAAAATTAATTGAAATCAATGTTCGAGTTAAGTGTGTATTTATGTGTATTTATTAAAAGTTAAGATAAATTTTATATATAATTAGGAATAAAAACAAAATATATCATGTATGTTCAAATAAATAGAATTAAAAAATCAGATCAAACAAAACAAAATTAAATATTTTGAAATATCTATTTGTGACAAAGATAAACTAATGATGTTTAAATACTTTTTGGCTTAGTTGATTCCAGAAAGTGTATACAAAGTGATTATAGGTTCTGTAATGAGTTCAATTCCATTGAATATAAAATTTTGTTTTCTAATTTTTTTATACAATCAAATTGAATTCCTTTTATATGACAACTCAACTTATTCTCTCCTACTATTCGTAAGCTAATGACTAGTAGGTTAAAATAGATCAGACTAAATCATGTTCCTCCTCCTATATTTTCCTGGTATCTAGTTATAATAATAATAATGAAAATTTATATATATAAAATGATAATAACAACTTAGAGAATGTTTTTATCATGTTTAGTGACTTTGATCAAAAATTTTAAAAAATCAAAATAATATATTTAATCGTTATCATTGATGCAACAAAAGTATATATAATTTAATATTGAAATCTTCTTGTATGTTTTTTTTTTTTGGAAAAATGATAGTTTTGAAGTTGTATTTAATATGAAATCCATTTTATATAAGTTTTTCTAATTTCATCTCTTCCACTTTTAGGTACTCCCATACTTGAAAACGTTTCCTTAGAATAAGTTATAAATAATTAATATGAAACTTCCCTATGTACCTCTTTGAGTATTAAGAAAGGGTTCCTCTAATTGAACAATTGTATCTTCATTATCATGTTTCTGAAAAATATGTGAAGAGGTAGATTTGTATTGTTTTCATTTTCATGAGTATCTTTCCTCTTATCACTTAAAAGAAATTAATATATTATTTTAGTCTTCATCAATATGGCTATTTAAAAACAATTAAGACTAAAAATTAATTTATCAAAATCTAATCGAGAATTGAGAGAGTAATTACTAAAAATAATTATGATAATCAAGTGATCACAAATTAAAGAATGATTATTAAAAAACATATAATACATAATTTTACCTTCTACATTCATAACAAAATAAATATACAAAAAACTCATGAGATGAAAAAAATACTAAATATCAGAGGCGGACCTCTTTGGGGGCAGGGAGGGGCCCTGGCCCCCCTAAGATTTTGATTTTTTTTGAGTTATATATATATATATATATATATATATATATATATATATATATATATATATATATATATATATATATATATATTAATATTTTTTAAATTGTAGGCAATATATATTAAAAATTAATAAAAATTATATTTCTTATTTCTTATTTTTTTTATTTAAACATAATATTTATTGTAAATACATAATAAAACATAAAATTAAATATAATAAAAAATAAAAATATTCAGGTTTAATTTTTCTTTTGGTTCCTGTTTTTATTTAAAAATTGACATTGGGATTAGGTTAATTACATCAACAAAGTAAATCATTCATATTAAGAGTCTCAATTTTAATGAAAAGATCATTGATCTGTTTCAAGAAATTTAACGAAATTGATAGTAAAAGATTGAATTACATTAGTTTTTCAAAAATCAAGACCAAATTGAGATTAAAAAAAATATTGGAGGACCAAATTAAAATTTTTAAAGGAAAGCATGAATCAAAAAAGTAATTAAACTAAATATTTATTAACATAATTTTTATTTTCCTTTTCATTGTCTTTTTAGTTTTTCACAAATTGTAATAATCTCTCACTCTCATATGTCTTCTTTTTATTTTTAAAGAAAAAAAAAAGTTAGACATAAACTCATTATATTTCTCATTTATCTTCTTCCTTTCCTGTCTCTTGTCTTGGTTGATAATGAAAACATTATTTTTTTTTTATCTCATGAGCTTTTTGTATATTCTCTTTTTTATGAATATAGAAAAAAAATAATAATGTATTATGTATTAATAATAATGAATATATTTTTTTTAATAATACATGTCTTAATTTTTTATTAGATTATGATCAATTATTTTTTAGTATTATTTACAAAAAAGGTATATTGATAAAGAATGGAAGAATAAATTAATCGTTTAAGAGTGATGAAAAGGAAATTATTGACTAAAACAAGATAAATTCTACCTCTTCACATATTTTGAAACATTATACTAATGATAAAAAATGTTCAGTTAGAGAAGTTAGTTTTTAAAGCATTATACTAATGATGGAATCTAATTATATCAAAATTATATTACTTTGGCATCTCCGACATTTTTGGTCAAGATCCGCCACTGCTAAATATTAAACTAATATTTTACTATCAAAATTTAAGAGAGTATTACTTCTTTATCTTAAAATATGGAAGATAATTGATGAGAATTGAGAGCAGAAATATTAAATTTATGCCTAACTTTTTAATTTTTTTTTCAAAAATAAATAAGATATACAATAGTGGAAGATGAAGTGAGAAACATAAAAGACAATAAGAGAGACCAAAGAAAATATCTCAATAATTTTTTTCATTATATTTTCTTTTATATTTTATTATTTATTAAGATTAAATATTATATTTCATACAAAAATTAAAAATTTATCTACTTTAATTTTCATTAATATAATATATACTATATTTAAAAATAAATAAAAAATTCAGTGAGGCCATGGTCCCCTACAACATTACTAACATCCATCACTAACCACACTCAATAATCTCATATCGCTTATGAGTGGAGGTTTAGGACGATTTAAATACTCATTCCACCTTTGGAGGTATCTTTTAAGGACAAAACTGTGACGAAGCACAAGCTCCATAGCAGACAATATCTTAGATGCATGGTGATTGACACTAACGATGACACTCCACTGACTTGAGATCGGAACATAAATGATATTCAACTTATATGCACCAATAAATTGAACTATTTTAGAGAATTGTACTACCCAAAACCATTTCAAGCGGATATGAATGTCTGGTTGCACATCCTCTAAGTTTGTAATGACTGATCATATGGACAACATCACAATATGATAGCAAGGATCAATGATTAGTAGAGGTTAAGAGTTAAAAAACATATTAGCTAGATCATTAAGCAAATTAATTAAGATAATTATCTATGAAGTTCAAGCATATATGAATTTCATACCTAACCAGGTAAAAGCTCATAAACTTAGTATAAATAGCATTATAAATGGTTTTGTTCACGAAGTAATCATGTTACAAGTTCATTATTACAACATTTATTACCATCCAACGATGTTCACTTATGACTTGAGTGTCAAAGTGTCTTTTGGAGGCACATCCACTCTCCAACTAAGACGTTAACTACTGAACTTGAGAGCATATCATATTATAGACTAAAGAGTGAAAATAAGAGTGACTATTCAATGTATATGTTTAAAAAACACATTAATAGTAATATTAAGCATTGTTAAATAATTGAATCAGTTACATGTGAGCTGATGTAAAAGAAGTGGTTGCAAAATCAATTAATTTTTAATAAAAAACTAGTCATAGATCAATTAGTAGATTTTTTTTACCAATACTATAATTATGAAAAAAATATTCATGTAACATGAAATATTCATGTAACATGAAATATTCATCAACGTTGTATGTGAAAGTTCAATTATATTGAGTAAGACCAACTCAAAAATGTTTTAACATTCTAAGACTTATTAAGAAAATTATTAAATATGTTTTTAGTCTATAAATTTTGATAAAAATTGAAATTTGTAGTTGTTTGAAACTTTGATATGTTTTTGTCCAATACTAAAGGGCTTAAGGGACTTATGGTTCGGTATAAAACCTTGTTATCGGTTCCACAGTAGGCTTTAATGTTTCGATTTTAAGTCTGATGATAGAATCATTGTCAATCACCATGCATTCGAGGTATTGTACATTTTAGAGTGTGTGCTCTACCACAGTTTTGTTTTTAAAAGACACATCAAAGAGTGAAAGAAGAAAAATATTTAAACTGTTTTAAGTCTCGACTCTTAAGTGATTTGAAACTATTTAACATGGTAGGAACATTTCTATAATTAAATTAAAAGTAATGTGTATCATTATACTAAAACAAAAAAATATGCAATTTAGAAAAATTAACTCGACAAATCAATCCTCTAATTTTAATAAAATTGAAGAGATAGGTTAATTAATCTCAACTTACCACCCCCACTTAATCTTATTTTAACTTCTGAGGTCTTGAGAGGACAAAAACATGCTAACGTATCATTTTACACTCTATTTTTAATTCTTTTAGTCAATCCAACAATTTACCTTTGAATCAGAAGAGTTATGTATTTTCAAAACATTTGTATTGACGGAAGAAATGGCCCATACTATTTTACTCTCCTCACATCTTTGTAAAATGTTCATTCAAACAAAAGAAAACATTAATATATATATATATATATATATATATATATTTTGCTATTGATTCAAAATATTTTTTTTTATAATGTTAATTCTCTATTTAATTTTGTGAGTCAATGTATTTTGATGCATGAACTTTTGAGGCGGAAAACCTCATCTTATTGTCCCTCTATTTTTTTTTTCAGAGACCATTATTATTACTACTAGAAAAAGTTACCTTTTAATTATATTGTTTATTTAACTGGTAGATGTCACTGAGTTTTCCAATAAACAAAAGTTATATTCACAAGGCTAATCAATGTGCTACAGGGAAGAAAAAGAAAAGAAAAAGAGAACATGTTAAGATTGTTTTACATAAAATGTAATTTCAAATAAAAATAAATTTATAGTATGATAGAAAATTTAAATAAACTATAATGTGAACAATAACAACAACAGAGATACAAGATCATGTTATCCCTACTTTAATATTAATTCTTTATATTAGTTGTTTACATGAATTAGTGAATTCATGGAAATGTTATCAATGTAAAAGAAAAATCATGAAGGCTTTAATATTAGTTAATAATCAATGTAAAAATTAGGTGACATTTTCTACTTTGGTTCTAGGTTGTGATATAAAGTCTGAAAGAAATAAAGAAGAATAAGACACAAGGTGGTGTCCAATAAGACATTTTTCATCAATTATATTTATAATTAATTAATTAATTAGTTAACACATACGATAATTATTTAAATAAATATAAATAATTTTTAAAATTTTATTATAAATAATTATTTTAATTTAAAGAAATTTAAATTTATAAAAAATGGTTAAATAAAAAATATCAATTTTATACAATGGTTACTTAAAGAATAAAATTTGTAAAATAATTATTTTAATTTAAAAAAAAAATTATTTAAAAGATAGAAATAAAAAATAAATATGTACACCAAAATGACCCCTTGTATAATATAATATATAGTATAGATGTAACATCTCAATTTCAGCAGCTTAAAACTAATAAAAGGGAGTTTCATCATAGTTCCAAAACAGATAATCCAGTGTACACAATATATTAATACGGTCTACCAAAAGGTATAACTATAAAAATAAAAAATATATCACTTATACACTTAAACTAAACTAATAAACTTTGTACTATTGATCACTGCTAAAGCTCCCACTAGAAACCTCCTCTTCAATTTATCCTCCAAAAGTGCCTTTGACACTGCAACTACATCTGCTCCCACCGAATAGGTGATCATCGCAAAAGGAAACATACAACACAAGACAGGAATACAAAAAGCAAGGGTAAGCTAATCTGATTAAGGAATCATGCAGTTCAATTATAAACAGAAACCATGTAATCTTTCTCATTATCACCATAATCATATAGACCACCACAACACATATACACGACTCTAGACTCAATATCTGGATTATGTAAGCGACATCAGATCTCTTGGTGGCTTGCACCTGTAACGGTTCTCAAACTCTGCAGAGTCTGGACACATGGAGTATTCACCCGACCGTTCCCAAGGTAAGTCCCCTCCACGTCTAGACTGGATCAAGTCCAATGACGATGACCTCCTGCTACTCCTCACGACATAATTCATTCTGCTCTATTTGAGCTTGAATGATTATTGGAGTTTCAGGATACCAACCATTATAGATTCCTTACATCCTTACACACACTACAATTTCACTTGGATTTCCCTTGAAATTCCATTTCAACCTCATCTTCTCATAATTTGTATTCATCCAATTTAATCATACAATACATCAATGGTAGCATTCCAACCATACAGGGCCTAAGTTGCACAAGGATACATTAAAACATACATTTCAACAAAAGAAAACAGAATTAGAGCACTACTACTGCAGTAGCTCTCGCTCAGACTAAAAAGTCTAGTCTAGGCGAGAGGTCATCTCGCTCAGGCGAGCCAGTCTCGCCTAGGCGAGACACTAATAGTGGCAAAAAGAGAAAACTTGGGCGAACTCTCGCTCAGTCTAGGCTGGTTTGCCTAGGCGAGATCGTCTCTCGCTCAGGCGACCCCAGCTCGCCTAGGCGAGACTTCGTGCAGGAACAGAGGTGCATCTCCTAGTGTTTTCGCTCAGGCGAGCGTCATTCGCCTAGGCGAAAATATCAGGTCACAAACTTGTTCCCACATGTAGTGGATCAGTTTGCCTCAAGCACAAATCAATTATTCACCAAATCCTGCAATTCAAACACTAATTCATCTATCAAACACGTAATTCAAGCTCATCTACGGATTTTCTATTCAAATTAAGAAGAGTGGTTAGCTTCCCTTACATGTTATGCTGTTTAGACAGCTTTATAAACGTCAACGCCTTAAAAATGTCAACACCTTTAACTCCACAGGATGCTCTATCTACACATAGAAACATCACAAGAACGATCAGGACATACCGTTATGATCATTGATCAACAGAGACTCATACTGATGATTAAAACGTCGCATGCAAGCG
>Ga0214544_1008845_pt1 | contig 16351 bp, 7 predicted proteins | sample CNSS3metaG_FD_160074 | JGI IMG/M metagenome (GOLD analysis project Ga0214544, IMG submission 160074) | Root nodule microbial communities from cowpea collected in UCLA plant growth center, Los Angeles, California, USA - CNSS3 | ecosystem: Host-associated > Plants > Roots > Nodule | place: USA...
AAAGAGCAAGTTACCTCCAAAGTGTTACTTGCCTCCAAAAAAAGATTTCCAAAGCAAGATGGACATCACCATTCTTCCTTCTCTTCCAAGGCTCAAAAGGAAGACCCAATGCGCAAGCATGAGAGGAAGAATGGTCTAGAAAAGAGGGATGACCTAATCAAAGCTAGGGGTAATACCCTTAGAAAGGATGGAACAAGAGCGCATAAAAGGGATGCGCAAATCCTCCCCCAAATCAAGTCAAGCTCCATCTACAAAGGCTTAAAGAATTTGTGGTCAAATTCTCTCCAAGAAGGGGAGGATGATGAAGGATTGACCCCAACCAAGGATGGAGGCACATGCTTAAGAAGACTAAGCATGTTTAGAAAGGAAGTTCACTAATCCTTCATCCCTTTCATTTGTGTTTGTTATTTTTGATTCCCTAAGTTGACTTAGTTGAATCAACTTTAGTTGACTTGTTGACCTTTGACTAGGTTTGACTTGTTGACTATAGTTGACTTGACTTAAGCCAACATGCTAATCTATGTTTATTTGCTTTGTAGGTTAATTAGGAATAAGAAAGCAATGCTAGGTGGCGCATGATGATTGAGGAGCATAAATGATGTGGATGAGAGAGTAAAGCAAAGGCATAAAGCATAAAGTAAAAGGCATAAAACAAGTGTACCTATGTACCTTTGGTCTCCTTTGTTTTTAGCACACTTTGGCCACTTTTTGGAGACATATGAGACACATTCTTTATCTCCTTTTGTGCTAGAACGAAATTAGCCTTGCACACACCATAGTTGGCTCTTTTACCTCTCATTTTTCTAACCTTATTTGACCTAGTTTCTAGAAGCTAGAGTTAGGTTTTTATAGAGACATCCTTAGGTATCTTTTATATGCTTAGAGGACCCTAAACTCTTCTATATAAGGGGTGCTCCTAGACATGTAAAAGGGTTGAACATTTTAAAGTAAAAATACTCTTATGTGTCAACCATTTGTGAGAGTTTCTTCCCTAGGGAGTGAATACTTTTAAGCCTTATCTTGCATAGCAAGTGGCGGCACACATCCACTCATCTTCAAGGTTGCCATGGCTTCTTGCCTAGCCTTGTAGTGGCGTGCTTCTCACATTTTTACCATTTATTTCCTTTCCATTTTATGTTTTCTTCTTCCTTTAATTGTTCTTGGTTTTCTATGGTTTATGTGCTTTCCATTTCCTTTTTGTTTGAATCAATCCATCATCTTCTTCTCTTGAGTTTTGTGAAAGGAACCTTCACATCTAGATAGCATGCTATCTTAATGTCCAGTGGGGATTTCACTTAGTTTTCTTAATCAACTCACACCATATTCAATAATCTTAAAAAGAAACAAGTTAATCCTTCATCAATTAACGACCTGTGGCGTATGGGTCGAGATAGTTAAAGGTGCATGAGAAGAATTACCTGATGCACGACTTGGAGTTAGCTACAATAGTTTTTGCCCTCAAAACATGGAGGCATTATTTATATGGGCCACAGTTCCAGGTATTCACCGATCATAAAAGCTTAAAATACTTGTTTGATCAGAAGGAGCTGAATACGAGGCAGAGGCTCTGGATGGAATACTTGAAGGATTACGTCTTTGAGCTGTTATACCACCCTGGTAAAGCTAATGTCGTAGCAGACGCCCTGAGCAGGAAGAGAGCCCATGTGTCGGCCATGATGATTAAAGAGTTGGAGTTGATCGAGAAACTGCGAGATATGAATCTGGGACTGAACATGGAGGCAAGTCATATACGGTGCAACATGTTGAGGATCACTAATGAGTGCCTAGATGAGGTTCGTGGAACATGGTAATGATCAGGAACTGCAGCAGATCATTAGTGAGTTGGGTACAAAGAAGAGGAAGGACTTTAGGATGGGCAGGGATGGCTTTCTACGATTCAGAGAGAGGGTGTGTGTTCCCAGCAGTCGGGTCTTGAGGAAGATGCTCTTGGATGAAGGGCATAAGAGTCGTCTTAGCATACACACAGGTATGACTAAGATGTACAAAGATTTGAAAGGTACTTTCTGGTGGACGGGCATGAAGACAAACGTGGTTGATTATGTCGCTTCCTATTTGGTATGTTAGAAGGCGAAGATTGAGCATCAGAGGCCAGGTGGTATGTTAGAGCCTCTGGATATTCCACAATGGAAATGGGAAAGCATTTCCATGGACTTCGTTGCACACCTGTCGAGATCGGTGAGAGGGCATGACTCTATCTAGGTAATAGTAGACAGATTGACGAAGTGTGCTCATTTTTTGCCGATTAATCAGAAGATGTCTATGGACAAATTGGCAGATTTATATGTCAGAGAGATTGTCAGACTACATGGGGTACCGACGAGTATTGTGTTGGATAGAGACCCAAGGTTCACATCGAGATTCTGGCAGTCACTACAAAATGCCTTGGGCACTCAGCTAAGAATAAGCTTAGCCTATCATCCTTAGACCGATGGGCAGTCTGAGAGGACTATCCAGTCACTAGAAGATTTATTGAGCACTTGTGTACTAGATCACTTGGGGACGGGGAGTGATATGCTGCCATTGGTTAAGTTTACTTATAATAACAGTTATCATTCCAGTATTGGAATGGCACCATACGAGGCATTGTATGGTAGGAGATGTCGAACCCCATTGTGTTGGCAGTAGGATGGGGAGGCAGTAGTGCTTGGACCAGAGTTCTTGCAGTAGACCACTAAGAAGGTGAGAGTGATACAAGATCAGATGCGTGCAACTCAGAGTAGGCAGAAATCCTATGCAGATAAGAGGAGTAGGCCGCTTGAGTTTGAGGCAGGTGATCATATATTTCTCAGGGTGACGCCTACCACAGGTATTGGGAGAACACCAAAATCGAGGAAGTTGACTCCTTGATTCATCGGGTCATACCAGATCACGAGGAAGATTGGACCTATAGCATACGAGATTGCTTTGCCACCAAACTTGGAAAACTTACATAATGTCTTCCACGTGTCGCAGTTGAGGGAGTTCGTTGCGGATCCTACACATGTATTGGAGGAGGATGATGTCCAAGTGCGCGAGGACCTAACGATTGGAGTTGGACTAGTGAGAATCCTGGATTCTCAAGTCAAGCAACTCAGAGAGAAGGAGATCCGAACAATGAAGGTTCTCTGGGATGAAACAACCCAGGAGATGACGTGGGAGATGGAGGATCTTATGAGGAAATCTTATCCTCACTTATTCATTGGTAAGTTCTCTTTTTCGAGGACGAAAAATTTTAAAGCTGGGGGAAATGTAAGACTCGCAGAATTTAATTAATTAAATAATTAATTAATTAATAAATGCGGGTGGGAAGATCATTTATGGCATTAATTTTTTATTGGCATGACGTGGAAAAGTACTAGCTCAAGTGGTTGAGAGTACTTTAATTGTGTGAGAGGACTTGGGTTCAAGTCCTATGTATGCCTATTTTTGTGTTATTATTTGTTATTGTTTTAAATATATGTTAATCATGCTGTGGAATAATATGATATTTGGATTATATTAGTTAGCATGAAATATGAATTGGTTGAATGGTTTGGCATTGAGTTGGCATTGCATGGTGATGGGTTCAAACCTTGGAGAACCCCAAATTAAACTTTTTTTTTGCTAAATCTTAGTTTGGGCTGAATGTGAAGAGTTGATGGAAAACCTAGATGAATGGGCAGCTAGGAAGCCTGGAAGGGGCTGAAAAACAGACCATAAAAGATTATTGAATGGTCAGAAACATTACCATTAAGCTTATTTTTCGTTTTTGGTAATTAAACAAGCATTAAGGGCAATAATAAAAAGGCTAATTGTGAGAGAGAGGAGGGTTTTGGAGTCTGAACATTTGAGGTATTGAGGGCTGCACAAATTCAGAGAGAAATAGTGGGTAGGGAGTGGAATTGAAGGGCTGGTCAGTGGAAGAGCTAGAGGAGTTGTTGGAACTCAAGGAAAGAACTCAAGCACTATATTTTAAGCGAAGGAATTCCAGGTTAGGGGAGTTTTACACGTCAGAATTTTTATGCTTGTATTCGAATTGCATGATATATGTTGAATTGTTGGTTTTTGTTCATTTTTGGTTAATTTTTCGTGTTTTTGGAAATTTCCAGAAACCGCCTGGCGGGCTGCTCATAGCCGCCAGGCGACACATCCCTTTGCACGTGTTCTGGGTTCCTGGAAAAGGAACTACCTGGCGGCACACTCCCAATCGCCAGGCGACGCATGGCGTCTTACCCAATTTTGGGTCTGTTGGATGAAGCGCCTGGCGGTATTGGTTGAACCGCCAGGCGACGCGAGTCAAATTGACTCGTTCTTGGTATTTTTGGGTTTTGGGCTGAATTGGATCTGAGAGAAGGTTAGTTGTCATCATTAAGAGAGGGTTTATTGTTGAAAAATGAGGATATTGATGCGGTTGGGAAAGAAATTGAATGGAATAGTGGAGAGATGTTTAGGGTTTAAGGATGTGCGAATTGTAGGTCTTGGAAATCCAATAGCGGAAATTTAATTGAGTACTTCTAGTGTTGAAATGGACCATTCATTTTGGTTAGGGTTTGCTAATAATTGGAAGAGTGTGAACGATCTATATTGGGAAAATACTTGAAGAAAAGAGTAGGACAGGTGCGAGAGTTCTGGAAAATTGCCAGAACCGTATGCACCGCCTGGCGGCACAGGTCTTGCCACCAAACGCTATCTCGGGAAACCAGAATTGTAGGCCTTGCTAAGAGTTGCTGGAAATTATTGGTTCTTGTAAAAGTTCGGACACGAGTTATTTGAGAGTGGGAAATGTTAATTTGATGATAATATTGATAATGAGCATAACTATATAACTTAAGAATGGAATAGAGTAGAGTATTGTGGAATTTAGAGTTTGGAGTGTGCAAGGATTATAGACTGTGTACACTGGACTTAGTAGAAAGGTTGGGCTTGAAATTGTGTAATCTAATGGAACTTATTGATATGAAAGTGTTAGGGCTAGGAAGTAAACTATGAGAACAGAGGTGTGAGGTTGTGAACCTATGGGTGGGGAGATCAAATTGTTAAACCAGAATGGAGGGGGAAACCTAGCCTTTAAATGATCTAGAGCTGTTCGGCAAAATCTTATTTAGTGAAAATTGTAATATAGGTGGACCAATTATGTTGGGGTGAAAATGATGTAGATCATAGGCTGAAGTTTGGGCAACCAGCAGATCACAGGGATTGAATCTTCGCAGTGTCATAGGCTATTGGAACTCTTGGCTTGGTGATGGCTGTTGTGCCAGTGGACTTTGGAACGCTTGTGCCTAGCGGTAGTGGTATAACCACCAGGCGATATCTGCAGGATTCAAGATTTTTTAGGCGCTTGGCGCCTGGCGGTACGTGTCCCCCGCCAGGCAGTTTGGAAGCTGCTAGCGCCTAGCGGTACGTGTCCCCCACTAGGCGATCTGGTTGCTGTAAGTCCTAGTCGTTGGACTTTGTAGGTGTGATCTACGAGACTTTTGGTGATGCTTCAAAGGTAAGATTGTTGGGTTCCTTGAGTTAAGCTCGGAACGTATCCCTTGAGTTGAGCTCGGGATAGGGGTTAAGCACGTAGCATTCCTCGAGTTGAGCTCGGAATGGCATCCCTCGAGTTGAGCTCGGGATGGTGGATGAACAAGAGGAACCCTTGAGTTGAGCTCAGGTTGGCGTGTGTTGCTGGTGTGAGTGTGCTAGTTGTGGCCAGTACGGATGGGTCCAGATAGATTGCCCTCCTCAGTAAATAGCTGACGAGTTTGGTAGTCTTGGGACGTTACGAACTATGTTCGTATTTGGTAACTTCACCTTGCGTTATGGTATATGATCCGTAGCAATGGTTTCCCGCACGTGCTCTGTCGGCTGTGGCTGATAGGTTTGGCAGCTAATTACCTAGGGGTAATTACTAAAAGAGGTAGAACATGAATGATCTGGTTATGGCCAGGTGATACAGAATAGAGTGTGAGACTTTATTTTGGTCTTTACATGAAATATATATATCAACATATATATATATATATATATATATATATGACTACTTATATGTATATCAATATGATTGTATGTTGATTTTATTAAGCTCACCCTATCTGCTTATGTTTGGCGATGATCGTGTGCGCGGTACACGTGAGCAGAGGATGTTGATGCAGGTGGTGCTAGTGATGCTTAGACACGGAGCAAGGGATAGCATGAGAGTCTTTTTATTATGTATATTTTGGAAATAAATTTAAACTCTCATGAGACGTTTTACTATTATTTCAGTTTTGTAAACTATGGATTGGGAATTATATTTGCCATTAATAAAGTTTTAAATTTCTCACGCTTTTGGGAAATGAGGTTTATTCATAAATGCGATGTCTTTATGACTTTATTTATTTTATTTACGTTTAATCTGTAATATCCTGACGGGATGTTATAGACTTGGTTATAATCCTACTTTCAAAAAGAAAACCAAGAAGTTCTCTAGTTTCTTTTCAAAAAGTAAGCCAAATGATATGCCATTCATTTCTTGCAACTATTGTATAAAGAAAGGTCATGTTATTAAGAACTGCTATGATAGAAAGTATGATATTCCTAAAGGAGCTATGAAATGGATCCCAAAAGGATCTAGAAAGGTGTAGCCAAGAAGGACCCAACCTATCAAAGGGTACAAAGTAATACAAATATGTTTTGTAGGTCATAAAAGTTGATAAGAAAGATTTGTGGTACCTTGATAGTGGTTGTTCGAGACACATGACAAGTGACAAGACCAAGTTTGCAAAGTTGGAGTTGAAAGAGGAAGGATTTGTAACCTATGGAGACAACAACAAATTTTCTCCCGGTCATAAACAACCTAGAACCCCAAAGCACCACAATTCAAGCCAAATTGACTCACGTCGCCTAGCGGGTGTTCATCACCGCCTGACAATTCAAGCAAAACCCAGAAAATTGGGCAAGAAATAGGTATCTGGAACCCAGAAATCACTCTGGATGTTTGCGTCGCCTGGCGGCTATGAATAGCCTGCTAGGCGGTTTTTGGAATTTTTGGCAAAAAATAAAGTTTAATTTGGGTTCACCAAGGTTTGAACCCCTCACAATGCCAAAGCCAAATCAATGTACAACCATTCAACCAATTCATGTTTCGTGATGATTAATATAATTTTATGATTATATTATCACTCAACATGCTCTAGCATATTATTAAAGACAATAATAATTAAATAACACGCAAATGACATACATAGGACTTGAACCCAAGTCCTCTCACACAAGCAAGTACTCTCAACCATTTGAGTTAGTACTTTTCCATGTCATAGCAATCCGCATTAAATGGCTTAAAGGCTCCTACTACTCGCATTTATTAAATAATTATTTAATTAATTATTTAAATTTCTCGGGTCTTATAGTCTCAACGTGAGTGAAAGACTTCTTGCTATGATTATCACAAAAATCATAGTTCCATGTGGAAGCAACCATTCTACATTGATTGAGGGAGATTTGATCCTCATGTATTGCATTCAATATAATGTGCAAGTGGATTAGATCTTTGTGATTCGTGATCACATGCTCAAGGCCAAGAGACTCACGGATTTCAAGCTGCCATATGTGGTTTTGGTGTCCAAATTCATAGTGTACTTTGGAAATGATGTAGAGGATGAGCTGGAAGAGTCAACTGGATTGCTGAACCAAACCTCCAACCAAAATCTTCATAAAATAGGCTTTCTCAAGGTAGGGAATTAGTGGACAATTGTTTGTGCTGCAATTGGTGGTGCACATGATCATGAAGCTGGCCCAAGTGGAGCAAACCAAGAGGAAGAACCTACTATTGGACCAATGGACATTATTCCCTACAACCCTTGAGAGGATAGAGGCCTTGTGTACTCACAATTTGAGAGGATGATGTTGAATCAACTACATGAACTCAATGTGTCTCAACATGCACATCAAACCTATTGCAATGAGAGGTTTAATACATTGGATGACCAAATCCATGACATCCATGATTTGCTGACTTCATTCCAGACCATAAATGATACTCAGGATGACTAAGTGTGTTGGCCTTTAGGATCATGCATTGCATCCATGTGTTTGTGATATTTCAGTTTGAGTTCTGTCAGTTTTAGTCGGTTATTTTTAATTTCAATCGGTTGATTGTATCATGTTATATCTATTTTCTCTGTTTCTATTTTTGTGTTGTTTATATCATGTTCTATTATCAATGAAATGTTATCCTATGTTTGTTTTCTTGATGCATTTCTTCTATTTGATGAATCTAAAGGGGGAGAAAAATTAAACAAACTAAAATTGGACAAAATTGAAAATTGGAAGCATTTTAGGTGGATTTAATAAAATATGGAATTGAACCCATATTAATAGGGGGAGCATGTGCATTTGTGTGTGCTTGTTATCTTGTGTATATTGCTCTTAGAAATAATCTCCAGTTTCACAAGTTCAAGCTTAGGTGGCACTTCATCAATTTAATGGCATCCAACCAAATGGAAGGAAGTTGCAATGAAGGTGGTTAGAGGTTGGCTTCATCAAATCAGGGGGAGAATGTTATCATGTGTGGCTTGGATGGTGTGTTACTTGAAGATTTCATGAAGCTTTGATAAAGGTACTTGAAGTCATTACCTAGGAACCACACTTACATTGATGAAGATATGGAGATTTGATGTTATTCGTGTTGATCAAGCCTTATATGCATGCCCTCTATATGGATCAATCATGGAGCTTGAAGATTGCAATTCACTTTGTACACCATTTAGCATTAATTAGATATATAGGGTCTTTATTGTGTCTTTTAACTTGTTGAAATATTTTTCAAAAGGTTAAATGGTGTCTTTTAACCTGTTGAATGGATTTTTAACAGATTAAAAGGGTAGCTATAGTAGTCTTAACTGTGACTTATTCAATCTGTTGATTTATTTTTTAATCGAATGATTTCAATTAAGTTAAGTGAAATCAACCAATTGATTTGAAAATCAACCTATTGAATTTCGTAACAGTTGGACTATAAAGTTGTATTTTTCGAAAGAGGGGTATGGTTATACTTGAAGTATTGGTAGAAGGGGAATGATTTTTTTCCTTAAAGATTTCCAAGAAGCATGAGATGGGCATTAGTAAGGTTTCTTATTATTGAACTCATTTCTTTCAGGACTTTGTGGTCGTCCTTGCCTCCAATGAGTTTGTCTTGTCTTAGTATCACTCTCATAAATCCTGCAACAGTTTACAAGCATAGGGAATGAGGATATCTCTAAATAACTGGTTCCATGCTTAATATCAGTTCTCAATCCTCTTTTGAATTTAAAACAGTGAGAATATTTTGTGAAAGTAAGACAAAATTTTGACAACTCGTCAAATTTTGCTGCTTGTTCTACCACAGACATGGTTCCTTGATAAGGATTAAGGAATTCAACTTCCTTTCTTTTTCAAAGATCTTTCGGAAAATATTTTTCTAGAAACTTTTGTTTAAATATTTCCCAAGTAATTTATATCCCTTTATCTACAAATTGTTGTTTGACAAATCTCCGCCAATTTTTGACTTCTTCAATGACCATAAAGGTAGCAAATGTGACTCTATTTGCATCAACACATGTCATTGCGATGAAAAATTTCTCAATATCCATGATTGACCACCATCAGGATTAAATCCTCGTTTAAATTTTTCAATATTCATATTTTCCAAGACAATTGTCATTCTTTCCAACAATTCATATGAAATGTTTGGTCAGTTATCCATCTTTTCTTAAAAGAATGAACAATTACCTTAGTTTTTTTCTAGATTTTTTTTTTTGAATTATTGCTTAACACCTATGCTTACTACAAGTATTTATTGTTGTGACTTATTCTTAATCGTCCATTTATCTTACACTTTTCTAGAACAACTTTTACTAAGCACGTTCTTCTTTTAGTCATACAAAAGCTACATATAAAAGAAATATATGATAGGAGTGAGGTCTTTCTAAGCCTTAAACAACAATCTTAGTAAACTCAATAAATAATACAGATGCTAGGAGCCTATGATTGCACCAACAACCATAAAGGTCAATCTCACCTTATTAGACATATGGATTCATATTCTACTTTTGATGATCCATCATGAATATCAAAAGTTACGTTGGAGTGATTAGATAGTTGAGTATTTATCATAGAACATTGGTAAAATCATAATTTATTCTTTCTCGATAATATCATCTATTTATCTGCCCATAAAAGAGATATATACTCATTACCTAGCCTTGGTGATGTTGAGCATGTATTAGATAGTCCAAAGCTTGGCCTATGAATATCCAAGTTCAGGACACTATTATAAATTATCCATATATTCAAAAACTTGGTAAAAACTTCCTTAGACTCCACCATGGTCTCTATATTTCATTCCATAGTGTAACAAACTATGACTTCCTAAGCACAAACACTCTTACATCAGTTTGATCTCAACTCATTAGTTTAAAACTTAAGACTCATTTTGCAAAGACATACTCTTGGGCATTTTAAGGATAAAAAATATGATGATTATCAAGATGTTATTTTTCTTAATCAATAATTTATACACGATCCAAATAAGTACAAATAGTTGAAAAGGATAATTATTGAACACTTAGGTAACTTTCTATCTAAGTTCACTGTTTAAAAAAATATTTATTTGTATTATATATATATATATATATATATATATATATATATAATATATAAAAATATTTTATTTATTAATATGTTTATGTGTTTTATGTTTTTATTATTAGTTGCTTTCATTACTCTTTTAGTTTTACTAAGTTTCAATATTTTCTAAAAACTACTTGACTTACTTTTCAATGTTCAAACTTTGTGTAGATATAATACAAAACATGAGCTTAATTTTAATTTTAGGAGTTAAAGCGTAACATTTTCTAACTCTCTTTTTTTATTTAAATAATGATAAAATGAATGCTACGATTATTTAAAAGTAGGGATATTACACCCAACGTCATTAACCCCATGTCAAGTGGCACAATTCTAGTGTTCAGTGACTAGACCCATAGAGCTCCATGGTATTAAATTTTCAAGTGAACTTACCTAATTTTCAATTTTGATCGGTCAAATATGTATTGTTTTTTATTGACTCTACCAACGGTTCTTGATCATTGAACAAATGATTAGTGGAGTTAGAAAGTTAGAGAGAAAGTAGGGAGAAATTTTAGACAAGAGTTCTAAAGAGATGATAGTTATAAGGATAAAATAAATAATATGATTATTTAAAATTAGGGATATTACACCCAATGTGACTAAGCCAACATCCAGTGACATAAAGCTAGTGCATAGGACCTTGGAGCTCCACGGAATTAAATTTCTAAGTGAACTTACCTTGTTGTCAATTTTAATTGGTCAGATATGAAGTGTTCCCTATTATAAGTCTAGTATTGGTTCTTAATCATCAAATAGATGAGTGGTGGAATCAAAAAATTAGAGAGAAGGCAGAGAGAAATTTTGAAAAAAGTTCTAGAGAGATAGTTTTTATGATATTAAGGTCAAATGCCAAATTGAAAAATGAAACTCAAAAATATATGTAAAACAATAACAAAGGGAGGAAGAAATTAACCTTTGTGGAAGGAGATTGAGCCTAACTACGCTTGAGAAAGTAAAGATTTTCCTATTAGAGGAAGTGAAACCTCATTCCAAGAGGAGATGGTTCATTCTAAATCCCCCATATATAGAAGAAGCCAACTTTTGTATGTAATTCAAAGATATGAATTTCACATATATATTGAGCATTTACTACAAATAATTTATTTTACTTCCATATGCAATCATCACAAATCATTGCATATACAATCATCTGCTTTAGTTTACTCATCCACAACAATGCCTACTAGTGAATTCTTCATCCAACTTCAAATTTTCCTGTTGTATTTCTTTCCATTTACTAAATTACTCTCTCTCATATAAACTCAATTTGTTAAAACCAACTTATATCATCACCACATATCATATTCATAATAATGAATATAAGCATGGCAAACCCATTACCCTTTCACATACCACCTCATTTATTCATTTCAATCATACAAAAAATATCATATATATCATGGCCCATATACCCTTCTTTCAAACAATATGATGTTTTTGTAATATATCATTTGTGTAGCCTAATCTATTGAAATGTATCCCACCTAAATATTCCTTCTTCATTTTATTGTACAGGGTTCCTACAATCCAAGAAATCAATGAGATAATTGAGGATAAAAAACTTTAATTTAAACAATTTTGAAATAGTAAGCCTTTATAGCTTAGTGGTAGAGCATCAGTCTTGTAAACTGAAGGTCTGTAGTTTAAGCCTGCATGAAGGCATTTTTTTAAAAGATTTTTCATTTTAGAAAAATGGAATAGCAATATTAATACATATATAAGCTATAAAGAAAAGAAAGTTTCACATATAATCAAATAACTTATCTATTATCTATTACATCTATTACATATTAAGAAAAGAAGATACTACCAAAATTACTACAGTACCCATTTACTTTTATTGACACATGTCATAAAAATTAGTTTTTTTGTCATTTTAAAACTCTGGTACAAAAGGACCCGGGTTCCAATCCTACAAAAATCAATTTGTTTTATTTTTTCATTTATTTATGACTTCAACTATAATATTATTATTTGTAGTATTTTTATAAGTATTAGTATTTCTAATTATTAATAATAATATTATTATAAATATTATTTATAGTGATAGTAGTAAAACTATAACAAATATTAGTATTATTATAATAATAATAATTATTGTAATTATTATTATATCTTACTATTATATATTATTACTATTAGTATTATTAACATTATTAGTAGTAAAGTTATTACTCTTATTTGTAATATATAATATTATTACTATTATATATTTTTTGTTAGTAATTACGTCTCAATTTTTATTAGATTATGATAAATTACTTTTTTGTCTTAACTTAAAAAAAATGGTATATTGATAAATATATGATTAGTTTAAAATTTTACTCCAATATTTCATTGTTGATGTTTATACCCATTAAATTTGAAAGATTTGTCGACCATTGTCGAATTATGTCAATCTTTGACAAAAAACAAACAAATTAAAGGTATTTTACTTGATTGATTATCTAATTCATTTTATTTAACTCTTAATGTTTCATTTTCTACAACGAACATTATCAAAACAAAATTCGGAATAAGATGAAAGATGAATTTCTTGAACACAATATGGTTATTTACATTCAAAAAAGAATAACTGGAGATTTTTATTCCGAATAAATTATTGATGAGTTCAAAATTTTTTATTATAAATTATTTTGGCTCCTCCAAAATTATTGGTCAAGAACAGTCACGAGTTATTATTATCAACTATAATTAATAATCATTATTACTATCAACTATAAAAATTATTATCATTATTATTAATTATAATTATTTCTATTATTATATTACTATTATTATTATTATTATTATTAAGAACTATAATTATTATAATAGTTATTATTATTATTATTGTTAGATATACATTTTACTTTTACTTACTATGTAGGAATCATGTTTCAATTACTTGTCATTTTTAATTGTTTTGTTGTTCATTTATCTTTCCATTTGAACAATTATTTCAATTTAAAAAAAATAGTTACTAAAATTAGTAAAATAATAAAACTGAAAAATATTTTTTTATTATAAATAATTATTTAAATTTAAAATATAATAATTAAGAAGATAAAATTGATAAAATAAAAAAGACACCAAAGATGTTTATCTCTTTATCTATTTAGTTAGTGTATTATTATTATTATTATTATTATTATCACTACGGGATATTATTATTATTATTATTATTATTATTATTATCACTACGGGATATTATTATTATTATTATTATTATTATTATTATTATTATTATTATTATAATGGTATTATTATTTTTATTATAGTTAGACACACATCTTAATTTTATTTACTACGAAATCATATTTCAATTAGTTGTCCTTCTTAATTGTTTTGTTGTTGATGTATATATCTTTATATATAATTATATATTATTAGTATGTCAACATTACCCTTGGTATTTTGCATTGACATTAATATTTATAGCATAAACATTATTATTGTTATTATTATTATTATTAGTATTCATAGTGATGTTATTAGTATAAGTGTTTTTATTTTAATTATAAAAACATTATTATACTAAATACTTTTGCTAAATATATTTTTAATCTTTTAAAAATTTTATAATTTATAATTTATATTAATATTATTACTATTATTTTTAATGGTTAAATAAATATAATAATAATTATATTATTATTCTAAACATATTTAAAATAAATAAAAAAAGTGTGTGCACACACAAGTCATATACTATTATAATTATTTTGTAAAATCAATTAACTGCACCATATTATGATATTAATTTTATTTATTATATTTAAAACTGAATTTACAACTTCATTTCATTAATAATAACATTTACAACAATATAACTTAATTTTCATGATATTCATTATTTTATTTTTATATTATTGTTATTATTATCAATTATAACTAATTATTGTTATTATTATTATCAGCTCTAATTATAATAATAATTATTATTATTATTAACTATAATTGTTGTTATCAACTATAATTATTATGATCAGTATTACTACCAACTATAAGTATTATTATTATCATTATTAACTATAATTATTTCTATTATTATATTACTATTATTATTTTTATTATTACTACTGTTATTATTAATTAAAACTATAATTATTATAATAGTTATTATTATTATTATTATTATTATTATTATTATTATTATTAGGTTAAAATACTCTGATGGTCCTCGTTTTGGTTCAAAAATCTCAAATTGGTCCTCGAATTTTAATTGATCTCAATTTCGTCCTCATTTTTGTAAATGTGTTTTAAATCAACCCTTTCCGTTATCAGTTGACAAACGGCATTTATTCCTGATGATGTGACTGTTTTGTGTATTCTGATGTGTCATTCAGTTGTTTTGGCACATGTGTTCTTGGTTTCTCTTTTAAAAAGAGTTTATGTTCATAACATTTGAAGCTTAGGGTTTGAAAAAGGTGAGGTGAAGTTGTCTCGTGCGTTCTGATTTGATAAGATTGGTAATGTCTCCCTCTCATTCTTGCTCGTCCTGCACTTGCAATGATTGGGAGATGAAAAATTCCAGCGTTTTTTCTCATGGCGGTGCGGTGAGGAGGTTCGATTTAACACCTGTTTGCTATTGCGATGAAAAGGATGAAGTCATACTCACCTTCACGGTGTGGCACTCAAGAACGACTACGATCAACGACACTAAAGCTCGAAAATTGACCTCTGAAATGTTCGACCTCACCTTCGACGACGCTGAATCTCACCTTCGTCGACGTTCACGGCATTGACGCAATGGGAGTCGCCCTCGCAGTCGCGATCCTTCAGCACCCAATTTCAATCCCTAATTCAGTAATTTAGGGTTTCAAGGACGGTGCTTGTTTTAATTATTAGGGTCCACTACCAATTTTTCAATCCTCAAAATAATGAATAAAGCCACGTTAGATAATTAAAATGAAGTTAACGTTAATAATTTTGACACTGGGTTGATTTAAAACACATTTACAAAAATGAGGACGAAATTAAGATCAATTAAAATTCGAGGACCAATTTGAGATTTTTGAACCAAAACGAGGACCATCGGAGTATTTTAACCTTATTTTTATTATTATGGTTACATACACATTTTACTTTTACTTACTATCTATATGAGTCATGTTTCAATTACTTGACCATTTTACATTTGAATAATTATATCAAATTCAAAAAAATAGTTACTAAAATTAGTAAAATAATAAAACTGAAATAAATTTTTTTATTTTAAATAATTATTTAAGTTTAAAAAATAACAATTCAGAGGATAAAATTGAAAAAACAGAAAAGGACACCAAAGATGTTTATCTCTTTATATATGTAGTTGTATTATTATTATTATTATTATTATTATTATCACTACGCGATATTATTTTAGTGTTATTATTTTTATTATTATCTATTATTATTATTGTTATTATAATAATAATAATTATTATTATTATTATTATTATTATTATTATTATTATAGTTAAACACACATTTTACATTTATTTACTCTGGGATCATATCTCAATTACTTGCACTTTTTATTTGTTTTGTTGTTCAATTTGTTTTTATATCTGTGTAATTATTTGAATTAAAAAAATAGTTACTAAAATTATTAAAATGATAAAATGGACAAATAATTTTTATTATGAATAATTGTAACGTCCCATTTAATTTATAAACGCAATTAAAGGAAACGCCACACATAAGATAGCATAACAACGCAGTCCTGGGGTTCCCAACATCACCCCTACAAAACTAGGCACACCACGATGCCAACAAA
>Ga0214544_1008847_pt1 | contig 16347 bp, 4 predicted proteins | sample CNSS3metaG_FD_160074 | JGI IMG/M metagenome (GOLD analysis project Ga0214544, IMG submission 160074) | Root nodule microbial communities from cowpea collected in UCLA plant growth center, Los Angeles, California, USA - CNSS3 | ecosystem: Host-associated > Plants > Roots > Nodule | place: USA...
AAAAAAGAAGCAAAATCATGAAAAGACAGAAGGTTTCAATAGCATACTGGGGGTGTTAATAAAAATGCCCTAAATTTCTGTAGTTCTTGGGCTTCACAGAAAATTAAATAATAATAAATAAAAAAAGGATAATGAGAATTGAGAACAGTGACAGACACAACAACTTGTGGAAATAAGAGGAAGACATGTCCTTCACTTCACCTCCACAGGTCCAAAGCAAGAAAATAAAAATAAAAATAAAAAAATAGCATAATGAATTATCCAACTCCACTTTCAATGTTGTCCACCCTTCTCACACCTGCAAGTGTTGAAATTCACAGAAGCCATGGTCGTAAACCTCTCTCCCTCTCCACTTTTACACTCCAGTTCCATCATTAGATTGGCCAATTCAAAGTCACCCATTTCAGAATCTTGGCACAGGCTCAAAACCCACTTCCCAAAACCACTTCTTTCCCCTTCTTTTGCCTCCCCCAGCGTGAACTTCGCGTGCAAGAAGCAGTTTTTGCATGGAAACAGCAGGAACAGGTTGGATTTTAGGACTTGGTCTGTTGCTGGATTTGACTATGGGAACTTTGAGGGGCCTCAGTCTGTGCTTGAGGCTGCTGCAGTGTTGACAGCCATCATTGTTGTGCATGAGAGTGGTCACTTTCTTGCTGCTTATCTCCAAGGCATCCATGTGAGTAAGTTTGCTGTAGGGTTTGGTCCAATTTTAGCAAAGTTTAATGCCAAAAATGTGGAATACTCCATCAGAGCTTTTCCTCTGGGGGGCTTTGTGGGGTTCCCTGATAATGATCCAGAGAGTGATATTCCTGTTGATGATGCGAACTTGCTTAAGAACAGACCAATATTGGATAGGGTGATTGTGGTTTCAGCTGGTGTTGTGGCTAACATAATTTTTGCATTTCTTATTATCTTTGCCCAAGTCCTGTCTGTTGGATTGCCTGAGCAAGAGGTGTTTCCTGGGGTGAGTGTGCCTGATGTTAGACCCTTTTCAGCTGCTTCCAGGGATGGATTGCTTGCCGGGGATGTGATCCTTGAGGTTAATGGTAGTGAGTTTGCTAAACCAGGTCCTAGTGCTGTTTCTGAAGTTGTTGAGATCATCAAGAGGAACCCCAAAAGGTATGTTTTGCTCAAGATTAAAAGGGGGGAGCAGAATTTTGATGTAAAGGTCACCCCAGATGAGAATTATGATGGAACTGGGAAAATTGGAGTGCAGCTGGCTCCTAATGTGAAAATAGGTAAGGTTAGGCCAAAAAATTTGGGGGAGGCGGTGGAGTTTACTTGGAAAGAGTTTTGGGGTCTATCATCTAATGTTTTAGATGGGTTAAAGCAAACATTCTTAAACTTCTCCCAGTCAGCTGGTAAGGTTTCAGGTCCTGTGGCCATTATTGCTGTTGGTGCTGAGGTTGCACGGTCGAATGTTGATGGTCTCTTTCAGTTTGCTGCAATACTCAACATTAACCTTGCGGTTATAAACCTTCTTCCTTTGCCTGCTTTAGATGGAGGCACATTGGCATTGATCCTCGTTGAGGCTGTCAGGGGTGGGAGAAAATTACCATTGGAAGTGGAGCAAACTATTATGTCTTCTGGAATTATGCTTGTTATAATTCTGGGGTTATTCCTTATTGTTCGTGATACCCTGAACCTTGAGTTTATCAAAGACTTGTTGTGATTATAGGGAATTGTAGTTGGTAGTGAGCTTCAGAAAGTATTTTTCATGATCCTCATCTGCAATGCTGTTGCACCAGTGTCTTAGCCAGTGCTATATCTGTAGAGGAGGCAAGGTAAGTTTCTTCCTCCAAGGATGTTATGTGAGAAGCATCCCTTTGTTACCAATTCATTGATCTGATCCGGATTGAATTTGTGATCCTGGAATATAAACTTACAAGTTACAAATACTAGTTTTGATTAAGAATTTTAATATCTTCTCTCTCCTTGCATTTTCTTTGTAATTCATGGATCTTGACAATTTATAGGTTACAATTTGATATGGATTCCCGTTCTCTGTAGATTCCATTGATTTGACTATGCTTCAATGAAGCATTAATACAAAGCACAATCTCTGGTTAATTTTTTAATCTTCTGGACTTGACGTATATTTTCTTTGGGAATGAGAAAGTGTAGTTTTTTATGAAAAAGAGAGTCCAATATATACATGTCTTGCTATGAACTAGGTCATCTTGTATGCAATTCCTCTTCAGTTAAATGAGCTAAGTAATAAAGATCAACCAAAGTATTCCCTGTCTACCAATATTTTCTGGTTAGCTACCCAGGGCGTTCCCATGAAACATAGAACAGAGGTGAATAGCGGGAATTAGTTTTTAGATTATGGTGGGAGAAATGAGCGTCAATGTTAAGAACCTAGAAACAGTGATTGAAGAATAAGACAGAAAAAGAAGAAAAGGACAAAGTCTTACACTGTATTATTCACTTTTCACACAGTAAAAAAACCTTCCAAAGGAAAATTGCTTTCCTTTCTCAGAGGGTTCTCTCTGTCACAAGCATCAACTCTCAAAAACTCCGCCTGAAACAACTACCCATTTTACTACTTTTATCTTTAAATTTCTTCCTAACCGTCTCATTACTTCCATGCCTAACAGTCAAACTGAAAAATGACAAGTGTTACTAATAGGTTAACATCTACTAGTTTTCTTTCCCCTTAAAAGTAGGGAATGAAAGTGAAATATACTGGTATTAGAATTGGAACTAAGATTAGCATGTGACTGCATTTTAATACGATGTTGTCAAAACTGGTATTTTAGTATCATCATCATAACCACCAAGCTATAACAGATACGGGTGTAAATTCTCAAACAAGAGAATAGTGTTATTTATAACTAGTTTATATGGAGATCAGAGTAATTGGCCTAGAAAGAAATGGCCAAGAATGAATTGTGGGACTTGATAGTTATTTGCTTTTCAAAAATTTCTATTCTCTGCTGCTAAAGTCTTTTAACTCAGATGAGAAGTTCCGGTGTAATGTGTGTTGGTAATCAGATGATGAGAAGTGTATCATAGGCTTAAGCCAAATAGAAAGCATACTCAGGAGCAGGAGTAAACTATTGAATTGATAAGTGTGGATGGTGCTCTTATAATATAAATTGGACACTAACAATAACAAACTCCCTAACTGTGTTAGTAACTCTAATAAAACTTTATTCTCTTAATACCACGTCTGTGAAAGACATTTGTTTGGTTCAAAGGAGGGGAGGATAGGGATTTTAATTAAATATTGTGTTTGGTTGAGAAGAGAGGAGCGAAGGGAGATATTGAACAAGATGCATTTTCTTAATACTACTTTCTGGGAATATCATTTTCTTTGGATGGGATGCACCATTCTTAATGATCTAGATATTAAACACTTCTGTTAAAAAAAGATATAGGAGTTTGCCTAATAACTTTTTATAAAATACAAATCAAGAAATCAAATTATTGAATGAGAAAATCTTATCTTAATACACAATTAGTCTTAGATGTATTAAACATTTATAAATATGCAGTTTATATGGTGATGTAAAGTTGACTGAGAGTATTAACCAATGTTTAAAGTATATGAAATTTCATGTTTGATATTTTGTGTATGCACTTGCATGTGTTCTTGTTGTTGTTGGATGTCCATAAGAAAAATCAAGACCATTAGCATGAGATGAAGCATGTCTCTCGGAGATTCATATGGAGATCCTGTCATCATTGATCACTGGATCTAGTCTCCACAATGAATCATTATATATGTTTTGTGGTGAAACAATAGTTGAATGGAGAATATCCATATGGAACAAAAGGAAACAATAACATCGAATCCAAAAAACATATACTCTTTTCATTAGAAAAAACAAAAGGAAAAGGTAGTAATGTATGTATGTCATTTGTTCACCCAGAAATTGAGTATAGTTTACCTATTTAATTTTGGAGGAAATATTATGGTTTTCACCAAGAAACTACGTTAGGTTTACCTAGTGAGGGTATTTGCATTAATGATGGTTACAGTCACCAAATAATAGATTATTTGTGTTTTCCCACTTTTAAGGAATGTGACTATATTATTGATTCTGTCTATAAATACTCAATTAGTTTATTTACTAAATATCAGATATAGTGGTTACTTCCCATTTATAGTCTCAACATTTTAATTTTTAACAAGGTACCAATATATATATAGTTTTGTGTCATCATGTCTATGTTGTTTATTAAATTCAGTTGTATGGACAATTGTTTGGATGGTAGGTCATGGTTGGATACCATTGTTTGTGTAATGTATAGGTTTCTGTAATAGAATTCAATTATATTAGTCTTTAAACCTTTTCTATCTAATATTTATCCTTTGGAAGGGAAGGTTAGTGGTATTTTTCTCTCTATAGAATTATCACTAAAGAGTTATGCACTAACTTAATAGAGTTAGACTTAGAGACAAAAGTGATGTTTTGAAAGTTAGAACTAACATTAATAGTTTAATTTTTGTTAGACAAAGATTGGTGATGACTGAACATAAAACCATTAGCGAGTACTTTTTGTTGTTGTGATATATATATATATATATATATATATATATATATATATATATATAACATTATGTTTACGTTAGTATTATAATACAAATATGCACAAGTCCGATCAGAAAGAAAAAAAAAAGATAAATTACGCGCTAGTATTATAATACAAATATCCACAAATCTGATCAGAAAGAAAAAAATAAATGACTACCGTAATTGAAATTATAATGAGATAAAAAGTTAAATTAAAAAAAAATCAATAAAGTTTAGAAATATTAGTAAAGAGGTAACAAAAATGTTGGATAATTAGGTATAGGTGCTTTGCTTGACGTAGTTAATTAAGATAACAATCACAAATTAGGCTTACAGAAGCTTCGTCACGTCAAAAACCACTTGAAGCATTCCAAAACTGTGATATTTCACAAAAAATAAAGTGTGAAAGTTTAACCTAACTTCCCATGTTGGTATATATGTCATTCAAATGGGGAAAGGGTGACACCACTTTTCTCAAACTTTTAAATTATTTTATTATAAAGAGGAGTTGTCAAATGAATTTAAATAAAAAATAAAAGAGCAAGTATCAAAACCCACTTTTTTTAATGTATTTTGACAAATACTTTTTATAAAAAATAATATCATATTAAAATAATAATAGTTAATATATAAATAAAATATTATATAAAAATGATAATTTATAAAATTGTAATTTAAATATAAGGAAAAATAATATTCTTCTATACCATGTAATTCATGTAAAATGCTAGCCATCTTTATCAATAACTAATTGAATATTTATCATTTAATAAGTTAACTAATAATCTTTTTAATTATTTAACTTCACAATTATTTTTAACTATTTTTTTTCAAACAGTGTTACTTTGATGAGGTATTAATTTAATTTATATAAATTTCACTATTTTACATAACTTTTAAAAAATTATATTTTTTTAGGCTTAATTATTTGAGTCCCAATAAATTTGAAACTTTCAATTGAGTTCTTGTAAAAAAAAATTGTAGTTCATTTGACTCCTTGTTAATTTTTTGTGGTATATTTGAGTCCTTTAAATATTAACATTTTTCAAATGAGTCTCATTTTTTAAATGAGTCTGTGTCACTGCCATTAAATTTTACTATTAATTATACTACATGTTACCTTATACCGTCAAATGTTGACACGTAATACTAAAAAAACTTTAATGATAAAGACTTACCTCAAAAATTTACTATATTTAAAGAAAATAATATTTTATAAAAAATTAAAAAATATACATTGAAAATAAAAAATTAAATAAATAAAATCATTAAACTATAAAATAAAAATAAAAAATATAATTTGATAATTTTAGTTTCATAATTTTTAATTATCTAAGTTTGCAATTCATATATTCTATTATAATATCGTAATTTTATAATGTCGTAATATCATAACTTCGAAATTTAAAATTTATGATTTCGTAATTTTATTATTTTTATAATTTGTAATTTACAATAAAATTAGATAGTACAAAAAATTAAAAATTATAAAATTACAATTTTTATTTTATATTTAAATATTATATAATTTTATTATTATATAATTATATAATTTTACATTTTTTAATTTTAATTTGTTATGAGAATAATTTTTGTTAAATACATTAAACTTTTTTTTGAGAAAATGTATCATTAAAGTACCTCGTAATAAAATATTATATTATAATATGTAATCACATATAATATAATGAGATATAATGTCAGTGTAAGATAAGTGTCATATACGTCATACCGTTAAAAGTAAAATTTAATATAAGTATCATATACGTCATACAGTTAAAAGTAAAATTTAATAGGAATAACTTAATTGAAAAGTTTTAAAAATTTGAAATTTAATAAACAAAAAGAATTTAATAGAAATTAAATTAAAATTTTCAAATTTATTAAAATTTATTATGATTCAACAAGTAATTAAAAATTCTTTTATATAGATATTTGATGAGATTTATACTCTTATTATTATGTTATTTAATTATTGATAAAAATATTTAGAAAAAACGCTTTATTCATGCCTTATTTTAGTTAAAATCCTGAAATTTTTGTATGTTATTTATTAATCAGATGTCATCAATTAGCATTAAATAATTGTTAGAGTATCATTCCTCATCAACAATACTCTCAATGGAACACTCTATGAATAAGAAGAATAAATCAAGATATTTTATAAAACCAAATTCTAACCAATTTAAAGAAAGAAAAAACAAATTTTTACATTTTTAAATTAAAATCTTAAATGTAATCATATAAAATCTAATTAAAAATATCAAACTAGAAGAAGAAGTAAAAGGAAAAGTCAACTGTTTTGGCTGCTGACCAGAACTGTACAAAGATAGAACAAGAAACAAAACAGAACTTAGTAAAGAAGTGAAAAACTAAGTATAAATCCAAACATTAAAAGGGGTTTCAATTCATAATCTTGTCCTTCACTTTTCCACTCTATCAAAACCAAAGGGTTGGTCTCATTCGACCCCACCATCGCTGTTCCATACTCTCTGCTTTCAAATCGAAAATTTCTTCCCTTCTCACCAACCAATTACAAAGGTACTCTCTTTTTCTATCTCTATTAACATTTCTCTCTGTCTCTACATGCATGAGAAAAAAGAAATTAAAAAATACCCCCATTAACCTTAATTGGTTCAGGCATAAATTTCTTTAAGAAAATTTGACCCTAATAAACATGAGTGTTTTCTTGGTTTTTGATTCATATCTTGATCTGTTTATAATATAATGTTTGTTGGGCATTAGAATTAAATTTGGGTTGATAAAATTTTCGATCCTTTTTCTTGGAATTTCTGGAGAGATCTTGTATGGAAGGAAGATTTTGATGTACCCTTTGTTTGATTCTTCTCACCAATTCATGACCCCCAAATTATTTTTCTTTTCTCGTGTTAAAAAGTTGAATAATCGTATGGATTATCTGTCACAATCCATGCAAACGCGTGGACTTAGCATTAATTTGACTGAGTTAGACTTGGATTCAGATGGGTTTTCTGTTTGCCCCTTTCTTGTCTTTTTATATTCCTCTCTTAATTTTCTTCTTCAATTCAGCCTTTGATCTGATTCGTGATTAGAATCAGAGTTTTTTTTGGTTGAGCAATTGTCAAATTAATTCTGTAATTTGTTTCTAGCTAGAATTGTTTTGGGAGGGAAGTGATTCATGTTTGCATTAGTATAAAAAAAAGTATGAAAGAAACTGTAATCAAATTGATTCTAGAACACTGGGTCTGAGTGGGACTGAATTTGATCTCCTTCAGTTCTCATTTTGAGCTTTGTGGATTGGAAAAACATGGTACAGAGGGAGACTTTGTCAAAGGTTACTGAGAAAATTCCTCAGTGAAAATTATTCCTCAATGAGACTGATAGATATTTTGTGCTAATATCTATAAGAAAAGAGTTGAGTCTGTAATTAAGTTCGGTAGATTTGTTTCAATTCAATCAATTCTAGATCAAAATCAAATTATCCAATGTGAAGTCGAACATGTAAATTAGAATCTGGTGGTAAGGATCAGGTAGGTTGATATTTCAATGTGATTTTGAATGATTCAACATCCAACAACACAAATTCTAATGAATTGATATGTTTTGAAGGGTAAAAGAAAATGAGCAAGGCACCAAGTTGGTCTGATCAATGGGGGAATGGAGGTTTTGGCAGTGACCACTATGAGGTGGAGGATGAGAAAGTGAAGAAGAGCAGTGGAAGCAGCAAGAAGATGGCTGCTGGTATGGACAAGGCAAAAGCTGCAGCCATTGTTGGTGCTGACAAGGCTAAAACTGCTGCTGTTGTGGGTGCCCAGAAGGTGAAGAGTGGAACCTCTGCTGGAATCAAATGGGTCAAAAATCAGTATCAGAAAAGGACTTCCAAGTGAAGTTTCACTGAGACAGTTTCAGTTCATAGCTTTGGTAAATAATACATGATGATCTAGTAAAGTGTTTTGCTTGTTTGTGTGCAATTTCCAGTACAACAATTCAGATGAACTTGTTATTTGTATTTTTCATTTGTTTGTAGAAAATTGTTGGATGTTGATCTTGTTATTAGTTTACCTTGAATCTTTCTGTGACTGCAGGGTGATGATGCTTTACAAATATTATATTGTGAGTTTTAGATTCCGTAGTTACTTTAGGCACACATTTCAGTGGTGATATGGTAACATTATTTTACCTTTTACGCAATACACAACCGTTATTTGTACAGAAACAAACAACTAGAAACTAGAATATACACAAATGGGGCTGCGTAGGTTGGTTTTTATTTCTCACATGAACCAACTCAATGCCAATGAATTTGAATATCAGATCTGTTATAATTTAATCCAAATCAGATAAACTAAATCATTAAAATTATTTTAATGTTTCAATATAGATATGTTGTTTGATTTTAATATTTGAAGTAGCACAACATGATGAGTTTATGTCGTACGCTAACAAAGTAGAAAATTTTTCAAATATGGCTGCGTAAGACAGTTTCATTTTGGGGAGGAATAATTTATGTACTCTTTTGTTTGAAGTATTTGTTTAAAGAGAAAACTCTTCTTAATTAACCTCTTTATTTGTTATCACTTTAATTTAAAATGTATACCGATTTTAATTTGATCGGAAGAAATTAAAATTGGGTTGTTTTTTGGCTTTTACTGTTTTCTCAAGACGAAAGAATTCAACCTTAAAATACACAACGAATATAGTGAAAATTTATTCAATGGAAATTATCCACTTTAAAAACAGTATTAGAAAAATAAGATTCGATTTAAATAATAAGATTAGTGGCTGGTAGGTACGGTAACTCTACAAATAGAATTGTGCTTGCACGCTTTGGAAAATAATATTTGAATTTTGCAGGTCAATCTCAAGATATCTTTAATGGTCAACACCCAGTTTGATCACAATTATCTCCATCAGAAAATACTTATAATTTATATAAAAAATTTAATGGTTTTACTTTCCATTATTTAGTTCTGTATTCAGTTTTTCTTTTGTTTTGTTTTTCATTTTCAATTTTTATAATTTACATTAGATTGAATTAGATTATGTTCATCTAAACTAGACTAATAAAAAAAGTTTACCCGATGTTAGTACATACTCCAATATGCTTCTGAAAAGCCCAATAATTTCAATTTATTTCTTTTCTTATCCAAAACTTAATTATAATTAATCACGCATAATTATTTTTAACTAGGAAACTCCCTCTCTCTCTCTCTCTCTCTCTATATATATATATATATATAATTTATATTCTTCTTGTATAGTTATAATTTTTTTTTTCAAAATCATAAGCAATCGTGTAACTTGTTAAGTAAGACGCATACTTTTATAATGTATCATAAATGTCAATGATCAAGGAAGATTTTTTCCAAAAGTCACGTTAAACTATGTTGTTAATACTTCTCTTACCTAAATGTGACTTGCAAGCTATAAGTAGACAAAATTTTGAGTAACTTGCACAAGAACTTCACGTAAGAAAGCCTGATGTCAAATAAATGACCTACTACGCTTGCTCTGAAGTCATAGTTTCTCTTCCAATTTTTTGTCAAATTTTATCACAGATGATATTTTGGGCCCTTAAGATATGTAAAATATAATTGTATTACGCCAATCAGAAATACATTAGTGTGAACACATAACAAGCATACCCTTAGACATTAACAACTTAGAAGTGATACAACAAAGACGACAATTTTCAAATAACTTCCAGTAGACATAAAAGTACACTTTACAATAAAAGCATCAAACAAGAGAATTTACAATTAAGCATTTTCTTCACATTGGTCATTTTAGGATTTTCTATTCAGGTATGGTTGCCAGTCAAGGATTACTTCAGAACACAAGTCCAAATGTGTTCTCTCCACTGTAAGTCATATATAGGAATCCATCTTCGTCTTTGTTTTCCTCGTATATTGCAGACATCATTGCCGCTGCATGAACAGACAATGACAACTTACATCACAAAATTAACCATAAGAACATTCATTATTTTATGTAAACAAATATTCCACGTACAAACCCAAAAAATCCATACACACACACACACATTACCAGTTGGTGGTAAGATGTTCTTCACAAAAATGAAGATTGCCTTCTCGGGGCTCAGCTTGATTCTCTTCCTCACCACATACACAAACTGCCCAACAGTTAAATCAGCAGGAACAAGATACCTACAGTCATCCAAAAGAACAATAATATAAACAGTAAATAAAGAGGAAACAAAGGAGATGAATTATGTATCCACTTGAACACTTAGATGATTGCCAATATTCTCTAAATTCTTAAACTTTCACTTGCTTAACACCCAAGCATTAGCTAGAACCTAACTCACATAAGCTTTGGCTAGAACCCAAGTTCTCTGTGTGATCAAATTAACCAGTTATTACATCCTCCAATACTGAAATTTGTGAGTTTTCATATAAACTAAATCGCAAAAGCATCTTCTTCTTCTTTTTTATATATAGTCTTTACTATTTTCCCATTTAATTCCATATTAGGAAGAGAACATACGGATTCTGATTCTGCTTACCATGTTGGAAGCAAAGTCTATATAGGTTTGCGGTCTTATGAACAATTTCAATCGATGCAACAACAGACATAAAGGGGGAAAACTCAAAATACCCCAAACAAAATAAAGGCCAGTATAGCTCAAGTTCAAGTAAAAAGTAAGAAACTTGAAGTGTCTATGGTGTATGCTTACCAAAATTTAAATTGGTAGCTATTCTGACATTCAAAAAGTAATAACACTTAAACAAATATAATTGGAGTAAACAAACATTGCCAATGTTTACAATTGCAGTTTCCAAAGAATAGAAAAAAGACTAACTTTTTCTTATCAATTTCAGGAACATCACTCTTCTCTGCCCTTTCAACAATTACCTACATTGAAACAGGCATCCAGGTTAATCAGCAAAAAGAGGATGATAAGGACGTATACAGACAAAAGAAATTATGTCTTACAGGAATTCTGTCAGGATACTTCTCTCTTATGCGAGCTGCTTCAGCCTGTCTCCTCTCTGGCATGAAAGTTTAGGACATATTAGAGAAATACAAACTTGCACACTCACTAATGATGTTTAGTTTCCAGAGAGTCATTTTTCTTTAACATGATGCAAAAATCAGATCGCCCATGAAATTGAAGAGTAAATAAACCAGACAAGACGTACTAGCAACAACAAACCCATCTAATAGAAAGTAGGATATCATATAAAAACAAAAATCTACACAATCTTCTCAACAAAACAAAGGAAAGTGCATACTCAGGTGATATAACACAGATCACTTTCATACTAAGCAAAATAAAATAAAACGGAAAATACTAATCGACTAAAAAGTTCCATTTTTTGTAGGGAGGAGGACACACATCATGGGATTAGGAAATAAATATTCCAAGCTCCAAGTGGGAAAATACAAAGCAGAAACATGAAAATTAAAAATGCCTTCGAGAATCCCAAACCTCAACTTAAATTCCCAATTAAAACTGCACGATAACATTTGATGAAAATTGAAGAAAACGAGAAAAACGAACCGAGAGGGTGTTCCATTTTGAACGAGCTCTTAGCCATGGCAACGATTCTGTAGCAAAAGACACAGATTGGAAAATCCCAAAATAAATACAAAATTAGGGTTTGCTAGGAAGGTAACGATCCGTTGATGAACGATAAAACAAAAATTAAAAGGGGGAAACAGAGATAGCTTGCAATGAAAAATGATATTGCTTACCAGAGATGAGAGAAGAGTGAAGAACAGTGGAGAAGAGAGAAAAATTGTGTGAGATCAGAGAAGACAAACAGAGGAATATTGGGAAACTTGTTATATCCATTTACGTTTTTATATCTGGACACGTTTCGTAATTATCTCGTAGAATACTTTTTAATCCTTTAAATTCTGAAGAAGGCGGTGAATTTCAATTTGTTTTTTTATTTTAATATATATTTGGTCTTTATTTTTATTGTTTTTATTTAATTTGATCATTATTTTTGTTTAGTGTTTAACTAAATCTTTATTTTTGTTAAATTTTGATCAATTTGTTCTTCTTTATTAACGTGCGTAAGTAGTTAATGGTTTTGAACAATACATGTCAGCTCCTAGTTTTATTTATTTATTTATTTATTTTAATTTCAAAAAAATTGTCGAAGTCATAATTGTGTCACGAGTCAATGCTAGTGCCACGTGTCAGTTTGTATTAATATTATTATTTGGTTTTCAATTTAGTCTTTATATTCATTATTTTTGTTCAATTTAATCCCAATTTTTGTTAAAATATGTAACATCTCGTTTTAATAGTTTTTACGCTATCAAACAAAACATTAAATTATGATAATTCAGAAGCAGATGATAGTAATAGGTCAGTATAAGGTAACAATACAGTCATCCTCAAAATAACTATACATATATTGTCTATACATATAGCCTATACTAAGCAAAAGGGGTTACAAAACGCCCAAAATATCTAGGCGGAACAAAAGATGACAACTACTGTTGGAAGCGTCCAAATAGCACTCAACTTCTGTCCAGGAGGGGTGTATCCTCACCTGCACCTATATCTGCTCACACCATTCAATAAGGACGATCATTGCAAAAATAGAAGACACACAGAGCACACAACATACAAGAAGGGTAAGCTAACTTAATTAAGAATAAATCATGCAATTTGGTAGTTAAGCATCAATCAGGGTTGATCACACAATTATCAGAATCATCCAAATCACCACAACCATAACACAATATCATCATTCTAGACTCAATATCCGGATTATGTAAGTGACATTGGAGCTCTCGGTGGCTTGCACTTGTGACGGTTCCCAAACTCTGCAGAGTTTTAGGAACAAGGGGTATTCACCCAACCACTCCCAAGGTAAGTCTCATTCGCGTCTATGACGGATCGGGTCCATAGACTAGGACCTCCTGCTACTCCTCCTGACATAATCCATTATACTCTATATGAGTCTTAATGGTTATTAGGAGCGTCAGGAAGCCACCAATATGAGTCCTCATGTCCTTACATTTTTTAAAACCATCTTCCTTAGAATTTCCCTTGAAATCCTAACTCCAACATATTCTCATACAGACCAATTTCACACAATTCCATCACACTGACTATCATGCATAAGGATCACATACAAGACTAGCCATTATCACATCAATCCAATTAGTAAAACTTCATTTAATCAAAAACAGAGAAAGAACTCAATTTCTGCAGGGAATCTCGCTTAGGCTAGAGGGTCTCGTCTGAGCTAGAGAGTTGTCTCGCTTAGGCGAGCTGCTCTCGCCTGGGCGAGACCTCTTACAGTGGCAATTCAATAATCCTGAGCGATCTCTCGCTCAGGCTAAGCTGGCTCGCTTAGACGAGAAGTTCTCTCGCTCAAGCGACTCCAGCTCGCCTAGGCGAGACTTCGCGCAGTGATAGAGGCAATCTTCTGATATTTTCGCTCAAGTGAGAGTTGCTCGCCTGGGCGAAATTACCAGGATTTCTCATCTGTTCTTCACATGAAGAACCACTCAAATTCATCCAACACTCAATTTCACACAACAGGCAGTCCCAAACACAAATTAAACACATAATCAAGCAATTCAATCACTCATGAACACATTTCATACAAAAATTGGGCGAAAAGTCAGCTTCCCTTACCTTTTGCCAAGAATTCAGTTTGGTGGAGTCAAGCAAATTGCAAGAAAGCAGAATTTTCAGTTTAACCTAGGATAATTCATCATCCAGCCACAGGGAAAGGAGGAACACTTGATTAAACTCTGAATGGAAGCAGAAATTTCGAGTTGAATTCTGAAATTGAACCTCAAAACTAAAAGAGAGACTTACCTAGAGGAAAGGAGGCTAAGAGTGGAGGCAGCAGGAGGCTCAGTTGTGGTTACTTCCCCAGAATCTGATCAGAAACAAAGAGACTGTGAGATGGCAGCAAAGTTGAGAGAAAGAAAGATAGGGAGAGAGTTGGGGAGCAGAGGACTGAGAAAGATGAGGGATGGTGTTGTGTTTTTGTTTAAGGGGAATTAAAAAGAAGGATATCATAAAATAAATCAATTTTATTCCTTTCAAAATAACACTAAATTTAATATCTTTTATACAAATTATATTAATATTTTTTCTAAAATTGACATTTGAATTTATAATTTTTTAAATTCAATTATAAATTATTAAATTTAATTATAAATTGAATAAAATTCTTATATTTAATTACTAAATAGAATATAATTATTTAAAATATTATAAGAATATAATTATTAAATGTTTTTTTCTAATATTTATATTTTTAAATACTTTTAAAATTGATATTTAAAAATATTTTAAATATTCAAAATATTTTAGAAAAGTAAACTAATATTTGTAAAATTAACATTTAAATATAAAATATTTTAGATTTTAATATCTAAAATGCAATAAAAATATTAAATATTTTAGATTTAAATGTCAATTTTACAAATGTCAATATATATTTTTAAAATTTTAATAATTATTTTTTAATAATATTTAAATCATTATATTCTATTTAACAATTGAATCTAAGAATTATATTCATTTTATAATTAAATATTATAGTATATAATTGAATTTCAAAAATAACTAACAATAATGTCAATTTTAAAAATTAAGTTGTTTCATTTTAACAAAATTTAGGACTAAATTAAAACAAAAATAACGAATATAAGGACTGAATTTAACAAAAATAACAAATATCGGAATTAAATTGAACAAAAAGAAATAATACATCTACAAACGGAGCACAATTGTGACTTGACAAGTGAACAATTTTTTTGAAATTAAAAAAATAAAAAAAATTAAAAATTAAAAAAAAAATTAAAAAAAAAATTAAAAAACCCAGGAGTTGACATGTGATATATACTGTTCAAAAACGTTAACTATTTAAACACCGTTAGTGAAAATGATCAAATTGACCAAAATTGAACGAAAATGAGAACCTACTTGAACATAAAACGAAAATGGATCAAACAAAAATAGAGACCAAATGTATATTTGAACCTTTAAATTACAATGTATGATAAGTGAAGGAACCAATAATAAATACCTCACACAAACCAATTCATTTTGTCTTATTCATTGGAATGTAATTGGTTCAGAAATCACATGCAGAAAATTAATGAGTCAAAATTAATAAACCAATATAATGATAAAAATAATATTTAATTATTTGTATTTTATATTATATCTATAACAATACATAAAGGGAATTCTTCTTTTTGTGTCCACTTTTCAAAATACCGATTTTATCCTTTAAATATAATAATTTATTAACTTTTTAAAAATTGACCATTACTTTTACAAACTTTTTATAAAATTGGATGTCTCTGTTTCTTCTCTTCTTCTTTATTTATCAATGGTTATTCTTTTATTTGTTCTGATATATTTTACTTTATTTTTAATAAATATAATTTTAATTTATATATTAACTTAATAACATTATAATATTATCATTTACTAATATAATATCACGTATATTTAAAAAATATATACACACAAGCGCTATCGTGCCTGTGTTACACTAGTTACTTTTTAATCTTATTTGATATTTAAAATATTTTTTATTAAGCTTAAAATAAAAAACATGCTTATATTAATGTCATTGTTATTGCATTAATTTACTTATCTTGTATTCTATCTTCTTTAAAAGAATAAAAAATTCATTTATTAAGTACCACAAGAAGAACGAAACTATGAAATAAATAAATAAATATAATATAATATTAATTATTTATTTGACTCAACGAGAGACTAAAAGAATATAATATGTATAAACACATGATATCTTATTTTTATATATATATATATATATATATATATATATATATATATATATATATATATATATATATATAT
>Ga0214544_1008851_pt1 | contig 16343 bp, 12 predicted proteins | sample CNSS3metaG_FD_160074 | JGI IMG/M metagenome (GOLD analysis project Ga0214544, IMG submission 160074) | Root nodule microbial communities from cowpea collected in UCLA plant growth center, Los Angeles, California, USA - CNSS3 | ecosystem: Host-associated > Plants > Roots > Nodule | place: USA...
TATATATATATACCAGAAACACCAAAACAAGAAACAAGCATATTCATGACAAGACAAAATTTGCACTCAATGAAACTACACCACTAAAACATTTACGTTGCACCATACAATTTGATAGCAACCACTTCAAGGATTTATCCATCAAACAATCATATAATGAAGAAAGAAGAAAGAACAAGTACAAACAATCTTCAAACAAAAAAAAAAGGAAAAGAAAGAAAGTCAACTTCCCCTACTTAAGGTATCTCTCTGAAGAGTTTTTCCTTCTCTACCACAGCCACTAGAACCCGAAACTTGCACCTCTCATTCTCTGCACCTCTCATTCTCTGCTCTCCTTCCTAATTCTTCCCTCTAAAACCTTCTAGGGCTTGGCCTTATCTAATCTTATACTAAATCTTTCAGTTAAGACTCTAAAAAAATCCCATATATTTTTATCTATTAACTATATATCATAAACACTATATAAAAATAAAACCCCACTATATGATTTTTCTAAACCACATATGAATCCCGTACTGCGGAGATTTTAAAATCCAATAACCAACTTCGTGGGCCCCACAACTTAATGAAGAGAGAAAAATAAAAGTTTAATTTTTCAAGTTCTGGTAGAATTGTACAAAAAGTCCTTCCTAACTCTCCACATATTTGCACATGGATCACCAGATATGTTTGACAGGTTTTCTGTCAATTCTTTTGGAGACCACTCAAGCCATTTAATTAGTTTGGGTTGATAACTAGTTAAATCTGTTTACGATGGTCTATAACAAGTACATGTAACTTCGTGTGTAACATAAAAGTTTAATTTCTCAAGTTCTAGTAGATTGTACAAAAAGTTCTTTCTAACTCCCCACTTATTTGCACATGGATCACCATATATGTTTGACAGGTTTTTTGTCATTTATTTTTTTGAAACCATACAAGCTAGCTAATTAGTTTGGGTTCATAACCAATTAAATCTGATTACTATGGTCCATAACAAGTATATGTAAATTTGTGTACACATAAAAGTTTAACTTTTCAAGTTTTGTGTAGACTTGTACAAAACGTCCTTTCTAGCTCCCCACTTATTTGAACATGGGTCACCAAATATGTTTGATAGGATTTCTTTCATTTTTTATGTCATTCTTCTACTCGAATCATCAAAACAACAAACACAATAGAAAAAGGAGAATAAAAAAAATGGAAGGTTTGCTTTATTCATACAAAACAAATGTATTATTATCCAAGGCTCCAACGACGCGCCTTTTGCAAATCAAAAGAAATATAAAATGTTTGGTGAAATGGGAAGGAAAGAACACAAACAAAACAAAACTACAAATTTGAAATGCGTAAAGATGAACTAATACCTGAGATTGGGGCATCGAAAGTACAAGTAGAGGACCACAAGAACTCCTGTAATGACACCAATGACGGAACTTCGGTGAAATTGGCCTATTTAGTTTGTTAGGAACTGGCGGTGAAGTCATTGCCACTATCGTCTGTGCATATGGAGGTAGAAGATGATGGTGAAAGGAAGAGAAATCACAGAATTAGGCCTAGGGTTTCATGAGGGAGGAAAGCTAGATTTTTTTTGGGTTCAAATGAAATGACGCCTCTTTTTATTTCCAATTCCAAATTTCCCACTATTCACAATTGAAAAAAAAAAAATCAAAGTTGTTTAAAAAATAAGTTAAATAATGATGTCAAAATATCCTTTTCCTTATTTTTAGTATGTTTGTTGCAACTTTTTGATTTTAGGGTTATAGTACATCACATGTGTTTATGATTATTGATGGGGCATTATACTTGGTCGGTAACCTTGCATTCTTTCTTCTTCTTTTTTTTATGGTAGGCCGAGGTAGGTGTTGTTTCAAATTTTCATTGGTGCAGTTGCTAGCTTAACCTTGTGTTTAGATGAAACATTTCAACAATGCTGAGAAATTGAAATGCGTTGTATTTGAATTACTTGTAATTAAATTTCTTTCATTTTCTAAATAACTTGTTTGGATAAAGAAAATAAAATACCTTAATTTCAATTTCTTTTTTGGATAAAATAATTGAATTTCTTGTGAGATAAAATTTCATTTTAAAAATATTTATTTTAGGCTTAATTATGTTTTGAGTTCATGATAAATTTGGAAACGGGCTCGACAACTCAAATGGGTCGGGTCGACCCGACGACTCAGCCGGACCAGCAAACCCAAACGAGCTAGGTTTGGTCGGCTCGACGATCGAGACAAGCTTGATCTGCCTAACGGCCTACACAAACCGATCATGCCTGTCAACTTCGTCGACCCAGCTCGACCCTACCAATCTAGGTTGTTGGCCTAACTTGGCCTCACTAGGTCGTCGAGCCTGTTCGACACATTTAGGTTGTCAGGCCCGTTTGTGTCATCCGGCACACCGACAAGTTTGTGTCGATGAGTTGGCCTGACCTGGCAAGGTCGTCAGGCCGATCGATATCGCCCTAGTCGTTAGAGCGGTCGCGCTCGTCTAGGTCGTTGGGTCGGTCAGACATGACTAGGTCATCAGGTCGATTAGGCTTGTCAGGTCAACGGGTCCATCGGTCGTTGGGCCTACACGACACGTCTGGGTTGTCAGGCCCACCCGACACCTCTAGGTCGTCTGGCCTGCCACAATCGTGTGGGTCATTGAACCCGCTGACCCGTCTTGGTTGTCAGGTCGGTTCATCCCTCTCTTTCTTCGAGCCCATCTGACTCGTCTTGGTCGTTAATCCTGTTTGGGTCATCGAGCCTGCCCGACCTATTAATGTCGTCCAGCCAGCCTGGTCCGTCTGGGTCGTTGGGACAGCTCAACACATCTCGGTCGTCAGGCTCGCCCATGCAGTGTGGGTTGTCGGGCTTGACCGACCTGTTTGAGTAGTCAAGCCCGCTCGACCCGTCTAGGTCATTGGGCCTACTAGACCCATTTGTGTTGTCTGGTTAGTCATCAGTCTGGATCTTCTGCTCGACCCATTTGCTTTCATGGTTGTTGGGTTTGTCGGGTCCGTTTGGGGTTGAGTAATAAGAATTTCAAATTCCACCTTTTTTTAGGGTATATGAATTTCTTCTAATTTAGCTAATTGAAATACTTCAAAAAAATGCATGCATTTTAAATGCTTTTTAATTTCTCTATATAAACAAAACATTTCATCACAAAGAATTTTAAATTCTCCAAATAAATGAATCACCCTCTTGAATTGCCTCCTCCAAACACACCATAAGGTTCTCTTTGTTTCTTTATATCACTTCTTGGGTGCATTAGCATTTAAGCCAACTTTTTCTTGATTTGATAACCATGCATAGCCCACAAGTTCATTTAACTTCTTTAAGTTTTAGGTACAAACCCACGTAAATGTATTGTTGAGGTAGCTTTTATCTCTTTCACAATTTATATCTCATGATTAATTGAATGGTAGAAATCCATGGCCCACATATGAATTGGGTTTCCATTCTTAATGTTTTTTTTACGTGAATCATTTCTTTACATGAATGATGGCTTATATAGTTTAAGGTATTTACCTTGGTATGATGCATGTTTTATTATTTGGCTCCCTTTACATCTTCATAGTACATGTTATGTACTTGATAGAAAACCATGCGGTCCACATATAAGTACTTCCTTCTTTATACTTTTGGGTATAGTTACATTTGCACTAGTGCAGAAATAGCATATTACAACAAAATATTACAACAGTTACACGAAAACCAATGTAGCACAATTCGCGGTGGCATTTTTGAAATTTTTGCAACCTTTATTACATCGGTTGCCCCATATAACCGCTGTAATACCTACTCTTAAATTTTTTTTGAAAAACCTAGGTTTTCTGCACAGAACACAAACACAAATTGTATAACCAATGTAGTACAACCTTTTTTTTCCATCAGGGGTTTCCCCCTCATTTCTCCTTTTCGTCTTCGCGCTTCTTCTTTCTCGTTTTTGCGTTCTCGTTCCCGTTGCAATAGCTCCACTCCACACCACCACTGTCATCCACTCCACTCCTCCGCACGACCACCGTAGCCGCTCCTCCGCAAAGCCCCTCACCACACAGCCACTCTTCATTCAAACATCCACCTTCGCGAACCTCGCCACCATTCACAAAGCCGCTCTTCGCTCCATTCGAACAGCCACGCCGCTGCTTGGGAGCTCCGTCCGTCGTTAGTCGCATCCCAAAGCCAAAGTAGTTGCGTGGGGGAGCACGACCGTCGTGCTCTTTCCCCGTCGCACTACCGTCCTTCCACCGCACCGCCGCGTCGTCGAGGGTTCTCCGATGTTTGTGGTCTAAAGCTTCTCGCTTACTGCTGCTGCCATTGCTTTCCCGCTGCTACCACTGTTTCCCGCTGTTGCCGCCGCTTCCCGTTGCTACTGATGAGTGTGTATTTTTACCCTCATTTAATGTTTAATTCTGGGTATTTAATTGAATTTGTATGCTTAAAGATTGATTTAATTGGGATATCCTATTATTGGGTTTATTGAGCATGAGATACAAAAACATGTTAAAAATAGCTTTTTAGTTGCATAAATGTTCTTTGGATATTTTGAGGTGTGTTAGTGCAGCTGCAGCTAAATTGAGCTCATGGAGGTGTGGAAATAAATTGATTGAAGCTTCATGACACCTTAAAGATAAATCCAAGAATAAGAAATTATCAAAAGTACAAAAATCCAAGCCAAACATTGCATGAAGACGACAAGAAAAGCTTGAAAAAATGAAGTTTGGCTAAACCAAGAAGAGAGGAAAGAAAAATTGGACCTTGCGGTTTTCTTTATCTTTATGATAGAAGATAATTTGGGAAAATATATCTTTAGATATTTTATTTGATATTTTTAAATAATTATCTTATTTAATTATATCATAAAATATTAAAAGATAATAACTACCAAATCTTTTTAAATATGACAAGATCTTCTTGAATCTTTTTAGTTCCACAACAAACAAATATATCTTGAAGATATTGAATTATTTAGAAGATAATTGAAGGAGATTGCAAATGGTTGATTTGGAAAATTAATACAAATACTAATTGGTGATAATTTATCATATATCTTTAATTAATTAATTAATTTTATTATATTAGATATTGATATTATCAACCAATTATATTTGTCAAATAGTTTGTATCTCTCAAAATATTTTTAAATATTTATCTTTATCTTTATTAAAAAAGATATTTGAGAGATTTTAGCAACAGAAAAGCCCAGTCCAATTCCTATATAAAGAGACCAAGGGAGAAGCAGAAAGGACAAGTTCGGGACTTCAGAGTTTTGGAACCCTTAGGGGGGCCTAATTTCTTTCTCTCTCCTTTCTTCTATTATTTTTATTTTATTTTGCATTCCATGGAAGGCTAAACTTCTTGGGTTGATTCCATTGTAATTTCTTAATTAGATTCTGAGGTTAGATCAATTAATTTCTTTGTTCTTTTTATTATTGTTGAGGTTTTAATCCATTTATGTCTTTTATCTTTGAATCACGTAAAAAGTAATGATTTTAAATCTATATGCATGTTGATCATATGAGTTCAAGGGTTTTTTTAAATCTAATTGAGACTTTACTTTGATTTTATTTAGAAACTTTCATGTGATTAAATAAGTTTTTACCAATAATTGAAACTTTACTTTGGTTAAAGGTATTTACTCTAACTACAATTAATTGAGACTTTACTTCGATTAATTAAGCTTTTTATTTGGTGAGGAGATAAAAGAATAGACATGATTAGGCACAGTAAAATTTGATTGAGACTGTACTTTGGTTAAAAGTGAGAATGTCAACAAATTAATTGAGACTTTACATTGATTAATTTATAAATCTATAACAATAATTAATTGAGCAATAATCTTTAGATAACCGATGATGAATCTATTTTGAAAAAGTAATGGAATCAATATATTTTCTTTACTATTGTTTTTATTTCTTTTTATCTTTTAAATTTTCTATTTCTTTCTTGTTTATTTTAATCCTTCCATATTTTTATTATTTTATTTGACTAACTCTTTTGTATAGATTTTATAAGAACTAATTTGTAAAAATCAATTCCGTGTTCGTTGGGAAACGACTTTGAGTTATTTTACCCTTTGGAGAAGAAGTCTATGAGCGAGTGTGTCAAGTCAATGTCACATTTGGAAAAATACTAAAGAAACCTATCATGAAAAACACATGGAAGAAAAACTCAATATTCTTTCAACTTCCATATTAGGCCAAATTAGATGTCAAGCATTGTATTGATGTAATGCAAGTGAAAAAATGTTTGTGATAGTATAATTGGGACATTGCTTAACATTAAAGGGGAAACAAAGGATGATGTAAATTCTCGTAAAAATCTAGTTGAGATGGGTCTTTGCTTGGAGTTAGAACCACAGGCTTATGGTAAAAGGACTTATTTGTCTCCAGCATGTCATACTTTGTCAAAAGTCGAGAAGAAAAGTTTTTGTGCATGCCTCTGCGAAATGAAAGTACCACAAGGATACTCTTCAAATATTAAGAGTCTTGTTTCAATGGAAGATTTGAAACTTGTTGGCTTGAAATCTCATGACTGACATGTTCTCATGCAATAACTTCTCGTAATGGCTATTTGTGACATCTTACCAAAGAATGTAAGACAAGTCATCACTCATCTTTGCATATTTTTTAATAGTATTTGTCAGAAAGTAATTGAGCCAAACACATTAAATGACTTGGAAAATGAAGTTGTCATTATCTTATGTCAACTAGAAATGTATTTTCCTCTTTCATTTTTTGACATCATGGTTCTCTTAATAATCCATCTAGCAAGGAAGATTAAAATATGTAGCCCTGTGTTTTTAAGATGGATGTACCCAGTTGAGCAATATATGAAGATATTGAAGGGTTATGTGAAGAATCCTTATCGACCAGAAGCATCTATTATTGAGAGATATATTGATGAGGAAGCAATTGAGTTTTGTATAGAATATTTGTCAGATGTCAAAGTCATTGGTATTCCAAAGTCAAGACATGAAGGAAGAAATGAAGGTAAATACACACGGGGTGTAAAGGTTGTTCGAAAAGATCAACATGAAGTCCTCCAGGCACATTTCTATATATTGAATGATACTGATGATGTTATCCCTTACATTGACTCACATAAAAGCTCATTAAAGTCAATGAATCCTCGAGCAAATGAAAAGTGGTTTTTGATCGAACATAAAAAAACTTTTATGAAATGGTTTAAAGAAAAAACTAGTTAAGAAGATTGTGATTTTGAGCATTTAAAATGGTTAGCTAGAGGACCGAACTTTGATGTTATAACATGGACCAGATATGACATTAATATGTTGTCTTTTTATACAAAGGTAGAAGATGACAAAATTAATATGCAAAATAGTGGTGTGACCCTTGAAGCAGAACCAATGCACTTTTATAGTTCAAAATAGAATAATCCTGTTATGGCTTCTATAAGTTACTATGGTGTCATTGAAGAAATCTGGGAGGTGGATTATATCAAATTTAGAGTACATGTATTTAAGTGCAAATGGGTTGACATCAATATAGGAGTACATGTTGATGAGTTGGGATTTACTCTAGTTGATCTTAAGAAGGTTTCTTATAAGGAAAATCCTTTTATCATGGCATACCAAGCAAAACAAGTTTTTTTAGGTTAATGATCTTTCAAATGAGAGATGGTCAATTGTTCTTCAAGGAAAAGTTAAGCATGATGGTCATGATCATGATGAGTCAGCACTGAATCTTATAGATACTCCTTCATTGTTAAGGTGAATACTTCCAATGAATGATGAAGTTGATAATGATGAAGTTCATGCTACACATAATGATCATAATGATCACAATGAAGGAATATGGGAGAACATTTTAACTCTTCCATAATAGAAATATGTTAGGTTTTGAGGTTTATATATTAAAGTTAGTTGTATTTGTTATAGTTAACAATTTTTTTTAATACAATGTTTAAAATTAATAGTTCCATTTTGCAGTTGACATGGCTGAGTCATCCAAGAAGATTTGAGAAGCTACACGTATGAAACATCTAGTTCTTAAACGATTGACTAAGGCTAAAGTTCAAGTTAAAATAGACCCGCACACAAGAAGAGCTAAAGGACCCAATCGAAATGATTTTGTTAGTTATTTGGGTGTCTTAGCTCGATCAAAGGTGTCCATTTTAGAACCTAACTGGGATCATGTGACAGAAGCAGATAAAAACATGATTTGGCAGGATATTTGTGTAAGTTACTTGCTCAACTTATATATATTAACTCATTAATTATGATTTTGAATATTAATTACTTATGACCAATCTCTTATTTTGTAGTCAAACTTTGAGTTTGAAACTTCCATTTCCATAAAGAGTAAGATAATGTCATCAGTAGCCTTAAAATGGAGACAATTCAAGACTAATTTGACTAGCTTTTATGTCTTTGGAAAATATAAAGACAAAAGCCCTTGTGAAATGTATGGCATAGATGAGAAGACATGGCAATTGTTTGTTCAGACTCGATTGGATCCTTTTTGGCAAGTATATTTTTTGTTGACGTTACACTTTGATAAAGTCATAGTGTCATTCTCTATTTATGAATATGGTTTCTTTAACAGGAAAAGAGGAAGAAAGCTCAAGCTATCCCACAAAATAATGCTACTTCACACAGACTTTCTCGAGGAGGGTATGACTTATTGGAAAAGAGAATGATGGAAGAGAAGTTAAAGAAACAAATGGACATAGCTGCTGCTGAAGAAGTTCCTTCTCCTCCATCTCCTCCTAGGCGACATGAGAAATGGAAGATGGCTCGTACAAAAGCAGGAGGATAAATGACATTTGAGATATCGATGATGATTGTTAAAATAATTATAAGTTACAATGGAGATGATGTAGCAATTGAATATTTATTGTAATTTGTATTATAAGTGACAATGTATTCTTTCTTACAAGATGAACTTGTAGAACAAAGTTCACAAGGTAATTTTGTCTGTTAGGGTCGTCGTGCCATATTGACCACTACTATTGGTACTGAAGAACACCCTGGTCGTGTGCGTACTGCTGGTTTTGGTGTGGGTGTGAGACAATATTTTGGATCATCTCTTGGACATAACACTTTTGCGGCACCTATGACTCAAGAGATGATGGAGCAATTTTCTCAACAAATAAGGAGACAAGTTACTGAAGATTTAAGGCGTGAGTGGGAGCAACGATGGTAGTCCATGTCCACCAACCATAATGTGCTGAATCCAAATGAAATGAATCTTCATAGAACCAAAGGTAGTTGTGATGTAGAGGATGAAGATGAGGACATAGAGACTGATATCTCTTATTGTTGTAAGTTGTTTGTTGGAGGTGTTCCTCATTTTGTGACCATTGGGAGAGTCTATCCAGGTGGGTCTACCATGCATTATGCCAATGCTAGATGATTTGGTTAGAATGGTGGTTGAAGACATTAGAGATGCCACTGCTCTAATACCAGTGCCCACAAGGGAGGTGCAAGTAGTAGGAGACACAATTGAAACATTTATCTCATGGCCAAAAGAATTAATCAAGTCAATTTCAACAAAAAAACGTATGTTTTTCTTAATTACATTTGTACATAACTTTTAACACACCTCATATTTAAGTTTGTTAGTATGTTTTATAGGACCCTAGGATTAGACAAAAGTCCCCAATTGTATCTCTTGCAAGCCTTGAGCCCGATTATGAAGCCACGGATGAGCCTGAGCTCGAGCCCAAGCCCGAGATTGAGCCCCTATCTCACCAAAATGGTAATCCAATTCATGGCTACTTCTGATTTGTATCAAGAACCTTTTCCTATTCCTTGGGATGCAACAATATTTGGCGTTGACAATGGCAATATACCTTTGTATGTGAACATGTCAGATTTGTGGGAAATAATACAGGGTAATCAGATGTTGAACATTGCAGTCATTCAACTTTGGATTATATGAGTGCACTATAAATTTAGATTTTGCATTTATCTTATGTTTTTTGTGAAATCAACCTTAGCCTTCTGAATTTGTATGAATGTATGTATCTAAATGAATTAAATGTCAATGCGGGGCACAATAATATTTATGGTTTCCTTGAGCCTAAAATTATACAAAAGTCTGGGAATAGATCAATGCACACTCAAAGATATATTCAACGATGTATTCATGAATCCAAGAAAATAATTTACATTGCCCCTTATATTGAAGGGTAAGTTAGACTCTTACTTTAGTTATTATCTAACTAATTTCATATCACTAACTAAAATTCTTATTTACCAGGTGTCATTGGCAATTGATTATTATTTGCCCCATAGACCGTATTGTCGTATGGTTTTGTTCATTGCACAAGAAGCCAAACAAAGAAATGAAAACTTTAATACAAAGGTATGTGTTCATTACAAATGTAATGTGTCTAATCATGATTATACGGTAAATTACTAATGACTTTTATTTTAGTGCTATTAATGTAAGTGGTGTCTTGGATGGTAAATCCAATGTATCTTCATCTCCTCTTGATTGGATTTATCCTAAGGTATGTACTTTGCATTGAATCTACATATTATCAACTAAAATGTCTTAGTTCTTCATATATTAATTACATACATTTCATATATTAGTGCAATAGGCAACATGGAAGCTTTGAGTGTGGATACTACGTTATGCATTGGATGTGGACTATAGTTCGTGCTACCATTGTTGATTCATGAACCGATGTAAGAGTTAATTCAATTATTCATGTTTAACTTTGTTTCCTATGATACACCATAATTAATATATTCCATATTTCAGGTTTTTTATGGAGTCGAGCCATTGGGTAAAGATAAAGTTGAAGAAATTCGCAAGGAATGGGCAAGATATTTTTTTAGGCTAAAACATTAGTTTTGATAGCCATTAGAAATGTTTTATTTTGGATATTTAAGGTATTTTGTAGCCTTAACATTTAGCCTAATAGTTTTGATAGGCTTTATTAAACGATTGTATCTTAGGAAATGAAAATTTGAATTGTTTGAAATCTGGATTGTTGTGACTTTTGCAGGTTATTGGATAGTTCCAAAAATCAATATGCTTTTGAAAAAAAAACACGTCCCTATTACATCAGTTGTGACACTAACCGATGTAATAACCCATGTATTACATCGGTTCATACATTAAAAGATGTAATATGTTCAGGCTTTTGTTTTCTTAATTTTAAAGTGCTTACAGTGGTTACAGTTCCACCGAGGTAATATGTTACAAATATTATAGTGGTTCCGGGGACCGATGTAATATATCAAACACTTGCTACATCGGGGGATACCACATCGGTGAGAAGACCGATGTAATAAGCCCAAAATAATCGATGTAATAGTCATTTTCTACACTAGTGTTGGTTTTATTAGCTTTCCACTTTTTAGGTTTGGTGTGTTACGATAGAAGAAAAAGTTAAAGAGGTCACATGCTTTTGTTTACCTTCTTGATGCTTCTTGGTGGATAGCTCACGTAATTCTAACTTTTTTTTCCTTACGTTTTGGTGCAGTGTTATTATATATGATAGGGTGTTAACCTCTCTTGCCGTGGTGTTAGTTCCATGAATGCATGAAGTCGTGGGCACTAGATAGGATAACAAAATCATCCTTAGTTTTGTCTTTTTAAGGACCACATGCCATTTCTTTCTATTAAATATATTGAGTGCACATGCTTTTTCGTGGGATTGCATGGGTATCGAAATCTAGTGATGGAACTTTATTTTTCATGCATATCATGTGTTGGTGTGTATTTTATTAACAATTGATAACTCTCATGTGTCACATATTGGAGGTGTGATTGTGATTGTAATGTTTAAGTATTTTACTTAGACATGATGTTGACTACTATTTTTAACCTAATTAATATAAATAAAGCAATAATATATAGATATACTTTTTTTAAAATTAAAAAAAAAAGCTATTTTAAATTAAATTAATATAAATAAATTAATAATATATAAATATATTTTTCACAAAATTAAAAAAAAACTATTTTAAACTAAATTAATATAAATAAAATAATAATATATAAATATATATTTTTTTTAAATATATAGAAAATAAAAAAATAAAAAAACATTAGAGGAGACGTGACTTCCCTATCAAAGGGAAGGTTCGTCCCTACAACCAAGTAAGATCAATGAACCCTAGTATAAAAGACACATTTTATAAACTACATGATTATGTTATATTCTCAAACATTTGATTCTCTGATATTTGATACCTCAGACTAACTTTGGCATTAGAGTGTCCTTTGTAGGCACCTCGCCCATTTTTTGTTTGACTCCATGGACTTTTGGAGTTTTTTAGGAGACTTTGCAGAATATAATCGACCTCGTATGGAATAATTGATGCCAATCATAGAGTCGACTAATATTATGTAAAGAGGGAGGCGTAGTAGTTTGGAAGTTCGAAGAATTAAAGATGGTGTCTACCAGGAACAAGGTTGTGGAAGCGAGGGGAGTTGGACGCTCTATGTGATGTAAATTATAAAAACCATGGTCTAAAGATTAGACCATAATTTTTTAGATGTGGTATAGGTGAGAGTAGCTATAGGTAATAAACAACATTTTTAGTACAACAATACTTTTAAAATTGTTCCTTAGAATCCTCACAATGGACAACAGTTTTTCAGGTTGATTTTAGACCTAACCTATATTTTTAGACCATATTTTTACTGGTTTTGTCCACATAATTTAAAGCAACATATATATAATCATGGACTTTCATGATATTTATACAATATTTATAAAATGTTGTTTAATATATGTTTAGGCCATATTTATTTAGGCGTTGTCTAATTTAGTGTGGTCTAAACTACAAAATGTTGTAGTGTAAGTTTCCTTTTTTTGTGCCTCGTTTTAATGGTTTATAGCACGTTTGATTGGTTCACCGGTGGACGTGATGGGACAATCGTAAAAGTCATTCTTATTTGTTTCCTTTCTCTCTTTATTGACATTAAAGCCATGAGATTGACCAGTCATTTAATTATTGATTACTTATGCTCTTTTCTTTTCATTAACAAACCATAGTTTCCCAATGTCACGTTGCTGCAAAGCTTATGCTCTTTTAGGGTTCTTCTTATCTCTCTTCTTTTTACCACTTAGAGATTAAAAGTAAGCATTTGACTTTCTTGTTACACCATGGGCCGACATATAAATTGACTTTTTTTCTTAGCATGTTTAGAGTTTATTCACGTGAGTGCTTGTTCTGTTTGTTAGGTGGATAAGACAAATCCTTAGCCTTGATGAGACTTGTACTTTAGCCTTTTATTTATGGCATCTTGGTTTCTTAATTATCATATATTTTGTCATCATGTTTTATGTATGGGCAGCTTTGCATGCACTCTTCATTTTACATGTTCCATTGGTTTGAATGGTGGAAGGCCATGGTTCGACATGCAATTTCTCTTTCCCTAGCCCTTGGGTGCAATTGGTATATACGTTGTTTTATTTATCACTCATTCTTCTTTTACGTAACTGCGTGGTTAGTTATAGGTGGAGATTAGTGTTTTCCACTACCTAATATAACACGTTTTGTTCAGGGGCATGGTTCTTTTTCCTTTCTTTTCTTATAACTTGTAGTGGTTGTTTTAGCTTTTGTCCTTTAGCATGAGTATGAGTTGATAGGTGCAGTGCAACGTTTGGTTGGGAGGAAGACCACCCTTTGCTTCAAAGCTTTTGGTTTTCATAGATACACCCTTTTCATGCATAAGGAACCGTTGAGGTATGCATGTGTATGGTGTAGTTAAAGTTTTCGTTGGTGAACCATGTAACATAATATATCAAGGCAAATGTAGAAACAATGATGGGACATTGGGTGTGTGGTTTTGGTCCTTCTTCCATGTTTCGCTAAATCATAGTACATGTAGGGACCCATAGTGCATCTAAAGATTTTGTGGTGGTGCAGACAATCAAACTCCATTTTGCTTTCTCTCTTTCATTACCATTTAACTTTTTTTAGGCTTTTGGAGTGCGGATTACGTAAATACAAAATGTAATATAGTTTTTGTTTTTTATTTCTTGATTCATGTTAAAACATGTTTTCCTTCCTTATACTCTTGGATGTAATTACATTTGGTTTCACCAACTTTTCATACTTTTTGTGTGGTGTTTTTCATTTGGTTTTACTAATTGTCTTATATTTTAATGTGTTGTGGCCTTTGATGGAATGATGTGTTCTTTAACTATACTTTATGCCTTATATCATATGATGGTTATTTTGTTGAACGCGAGTTGTATAGCCATAGTTGCAATGTCAATGATATGTCTTTTGCTTAGTTATATGTAATATTTCAATTGCATGGTTATAGAATTAAAATGGTGGCTTGGTACTTTAGTTGTATGTTGTTTTTTTGGTTTGGAAAACACTCATTGAGTTCGTTGCTTGAATGTATTGCTTGGTAAGTTGATGAGTTTTTGTTGTGGAACTTTATTTCTCATGTATAATGTGATGGTGTGTATTTTGTTAGCAATCTATAATTCTCATGTGTTGCCTGTTGGGAGTGTGTTGACAAAGATTGATTAAAAGATTTTGATGATGATAAAGATGCTGAAGAAAACACTTGAAGATATTGAAGACAATATAGTTTATGTTTAAAGATTCTTATTGTAATAGACTTAAACTTTTTCTAGTTAGGTGCAAAATTGTTAGAACAATAGCCAGCTCGCAACTCCTCTGAGAGAAACTCATTTTTTCGCAAAAATCAGTATGGTAATCGATTACCAACTTATAATAATCGATTACCAACTCAAAAAGTTCTATTTTTCAAAACCCACTTAAGATAATCAATTACCACGAATGGTAATCGATTATCACTGGCAGTTATAACTTGGCTCTTGAAAAACGACTTGAAATAATCGATTACCATTTCTGGTAATCGATTACCACTAGCAGTTATAAAAATATTTGTTCAAATTTGTACATAAGATAATCGATTACCATTTTGGGTAATCGATTATCCTTGGCAGTTTCAGCTAAACTCTTCATTTCTAACTCAGCCTACGAAAACCTCTTTAAATAGAACTCAGTTTCCAAACTTCAAACCACCTTTTTAAGATTCAGAGTTCTTGTGTTGTGACTACAAAGTGTTGCTCTGTGAGATTCTTAAAAAATAGCTTTGAAAAGCCTAGTGTGAGTGAGTGATAACTTTTTCTAAGTGAGTTCTTAGAAGATTGAGTGTTGCGTTGTTGCTAGGAAAGCTGGTCATCCTCTATGTGATTCAGGGGGAGCTTTTTGTTCATCTCGTGTGGTTGTTGAAGAGAAGTGTTTTCTAATCCTTACTCTTTTATAATCTATTGTAATCTGATTATTATAGTGATTGAGTTAATCTCTTTGTTTAAGAGATTAACAACTAGACGTAGGATCTTTTGATCTGAACCAGTATAAATATCAGTGTGCATCTTTCTCCTTTAAACTCTTTATTTATCTGCACTTGCATTTAAAGTAACTGTCATTTTAAGTTAATCATTTAAATTTTGAGAAAATTTTTTAAAACCTGTTAAGACTTATAAAAATTCCATTCACCCCCCTCTTGATTTTTTACCATAGATTAAATATTCCATTGCGCGATACCAACAATTGGTATCAGAGCTTGCTTTGATAGTTATTCAAATTTTTCGAAAATGGTAGGGTCAAACCAAACCTTTGCTGAAGGTGCACCTATCAATAGACCTCCACTTTTTACTGGTGAAAACTATCCTTTTTGGAAAGTCAGAATGCAAATATTTTTAGAATCAGTTGATAGGGGTATTTAGGATGCTGTTTTGAATGGACCATTTGTTCCTGTTAACATTGTTAATGAAGTGCAAAAACCAAAGCCTTTTGTTCAATGGACTGCTGATGAAAATAGGCGAGCTCAGTATGATGTTAAAGCTAGAAACATTATATCATTTGTTCTAACTCTTGATGAGTTCTACATAATTTCTGTCTGCACTAGTGCACGCGAGATGTGGGAAATCCTTCGAGTGACTCATGAAGGAACTGACGATGTCAAACGGGCTAGAAAAAACTCCTTGATACAAGAATATGAAATGTTTCGAATGCAGCAGGGAGAAACCATCTATGATGTGCAGAAGTGGTTCACACACATCGTCAATCATCTTAGTGGGCTAGGTAAAACCTTTATATTAATGAACTTAACATAAAAATTCTTAAATCCTTGAATAGGACTTGGCAGCCCAAGGTGAAGGCCATCACAGAGTCACAAAATCTTGCAAAAATGACCATGGCGGCTCTCTTTGGAAAACTGAGAGAGCACAAGCTTGAATTGGGAAGATTGAATGATGAAGATGATCAAGGAAGAAAGAAGAATATTGCTTTCAAAACTGAAGTTGTCAAAGGAAAGAAGCAAAAAGAGGAGGAAGATTCTGATGATGATGAGAATCTTAGTCTCATGATAAAGAAGTTCACAAAGTTCA